>Ga0206962_1003_pt1 | contig 104053 bp, 101 predicted proteins | sample Alteio_BWOrgHeat_27_FD_153241 | JGI IMG/M metagenome (GOLD analysis project Ga0206962, IMG submission 153241) | Enriched cells from forest soil in Barre Woods Harvard Forest LTER site, Petersham, Massachusetts, United States -... | ecosystem: Environmental > Terrestrial > Soil > Temperate forest...
GCATTGCGTACAATCGGGGTAATGAGTCCGCCGTCGGTTGCAACCGCTACTGAAATATCGACGTTATTAAAACGTAATATTGCTTCATCCGTCCACATGGCGTTGGCGCCGGGGATACGTTTTAAACCAAGCGCCGCCGCTTTGATAATCAAATCGTTTACCGAAAGTTTGTAAGCGGCCTTACCGTCTTTTCCGGCGATGATTTCCGCTTCGGTATTGAGCTCTTTTCGCACCTCGAGAAGTTTGTCGAGTTCAATAGAAACGGTGAGATAGAAATGTGGAACGAATTGCTTGGATTCGGTGAGGCGTTTGGCGATCACTTTGCGCATATTATTGTTAGGAAGTGACACTCTCCGTGGATCACCGTGTGGTAGATGGTGCACTTGGTGCTGAGTTTTTGAGCGCTTTCAAGCGTTACATAGAAAACCCAAGTCTCCTGTTAGTTTAACTTTCCCCATTGCTTTTGCTTGACTGCTGTAAATCATTGTTTTATCGTCACTGGCAATGGAACTATAAAAGGGCTTTATCTTGAGCAAACTTTCCGCCTCTGAGCAAATTATTGCTGAAAAAACCGTTTGCATACTTTTGGTGCGCGGCGAAAATCCTGAATCAAACCCCATTTATGCTTATGTCGCCGTTCGCGCTGACAAGCTGGAGTCATTCATGGAAGCGCAGAAAAGCGGCACATTTTATCCCGAAGATTTCGGTGTAATTATCGAAGCAGGCGAAGGCGAGCCTTCCGACGAAGTGCGCAAGAAAATGGAAACGGAATATGGCTTCAACCACCAGGTTATGGTGGATATTCCAAACGCCGAAAAAGCCCATGAAATCACCACAAACTTAAAACCCCAGCTTGACGAAGACGACGAATAAGGTAGGGGATTAGGCGGTGGGCTTTGGGCATTAGGGCTTTATGTTCCTGATTGTTCTTTGTTTTTTCCAATCACTAGTCCCTAAGGCCTAATCCCTAGCCCCTCCCGTCTTGTAACACAATCTTCACACTAAATTGCCCAAGATTTGCTAGAATGATGGCATATGGGTTATTGTAAGGAAGATCATGGCGGTTAAGTTTAGTCAGAATGCCAGAATTGCCACGACAGTTTTCGGTTCAGAAATTGTCGGAGGGTTTCTTATTACCCCGGGCGTTATATATTGTGCAGAAAATTTTCTGCCCCATCAGATGGATTGGTTGAAGAGAATTTTTGCCAAATATATTGTTGAGCCCCACGAAGAAACATTCGAGAAGTTTGCCAGCCATATCATCAAAGAGAGTGACGAGCAGGAAAAACAAGATCGCCAAGAGCGCATAAATAATGGCGAAAAAGTGGAGCCGGAAGGCCCTAAACCCGTTACTAAAGGTGATCGTTGTTACAGAATTGCCGATGGACTCGTAAAGGCCCTGCTTGCAACCGGGGTGGATTTGCTTGCAACTCTCGGAATACTAGGCATATTGAATAAGAAATTAAATGCCGGTATTAAGCCTGCGCGTACAGCATTTACGGATGCCTCAGTGCATTTAGGCGCCATGGCAGCGATGCCAACGATATTTGCCAGACAATCTGCGTGGATGTGTAAACGCGTATCGAATATGCTCCAGAAAGTATTCGGCATGGAAAAGAAAAACGCAGACAATTTTGCTACCTCCTCTATTTACGTGGGAATTCCTGGCCTTGCTGGTATGGGCGCATCACTTGCGGTTGCCCATAGCAGTGCCACCCGATGAGCGTTTTTCAAGGTTTGACAGGGTTTGCGCAATGCGGTATTGATAGTGATAATCTCTATATTATTTGAATCTTCCAACCAGAGCAACGCATGAGCGAGCCACAATTTCCTGTCCATAATACATTCCAAGAGGCTGCACCTAAACCTGCTGCACGCAAACCTGGTCATGTGATTATTGTGGGCAATGAAAAAGGCGGCTCCGGCAAAACCACGACCACCATGCATCTGATTGTAGCATTGCTTCGCCTCGGCTTTACCGTGGGCAGTATGGATATCGACGCGCGTCAGAGAAGCTTGTCGCGCTATATAGAAAACCGCCGCCAGACGATTGCTAAAGAAAACCAGCCGCTGCCTTTGCCGCATCATATTATTATCCAGAAAAGCCCGTTTAATATGCTGCAGGAAGTGGAAACCGACGAGCGCGAAAGATTCATTAAAGGCTTGGCGCGTATTTATTATTCCAATGATTTTGTCGTGATTGATACACCGGGAAGTGATACCTATCTCTCGCGTTTAGCACACTCTTTTGCCGATACGGTGATTACCCCGATTAACGACAGCTTCGTGGATTTGGATGTACTTGCCAATGTCGATGGCCAGACCATGAAAATCGTAAAGCCGAGCATCTATAGTGAAATGATGTGGGAGCAGAAACTGGCACGCGCTAAGCGCGATGGCGGGTCGATTGAGTGGATAGTGATGCGCAACCGTTTAAGCAATATCGACGCACGCAATAAACGCCATATGACCTCGGTGCTCAATGAACTCTCCCGCCGTATTGGTTTCCGTGTTGCGCCCGGTTTTGGTGAGCGTGTTATTTTCCGTGAGATGTTCTTACAAGGTTTGACCGTGCTTGATATTATGGACGGAAGAACCACTAGCGCGAGTATCTCGCTTTCGCATGTGGCTGCTCGTCAGGAAGTACGTGATTTGTTAAAGACACTCCAGATTCCGGTGATTGATGATCGCGTCAACCAACTGCGCAACGTACAGCAGCAAGAAGCTGATAATCAAGCGGCTGCTGAGGCGAGAGCAGAAAGCGACGCAGAAGGCCCTGCGCAAAGATTAAGCGAAGCTGCGGGTTAGCGTGCTACGCAAATCTGGAATTATATTTTTCCACGCTCTTAAGAAATAGCCGTAAATCTAGGGGTGTTTTATCCAGTGGAATATTGTTACCCATTTCTGTGCGGATTTTCTTTACCCCTTTAAACTGAATATTTTGTATTCTTCTGCCCACGTCTTCACCGGTTTCCGGCATTTTAGCAACCACTTGTGCTGCTAATAACTTTGCCTGAAGCTGATCGAATAATGGGTGCTCTTCGTTAATAGAAAGCTCGCTGAATAAACCAAAATCTGCAACAGCTTCAAAACTATTATAAGATTCGAGAGATGTTTTATTGTGGGCGTGGATATCAACAAGGTTAAGAACTTTACCGTCCAATAAAATATTTCCCCAATGAATGTCGGCCGCAATGCCTTTGTCTGTCAAATAATTGATGTTTTCAAAGAGCTTCACAAAGCTTTCAACGGGCAATTTATTGAGAGTTTTTAAGATAGATGTGGCTGCTTTTTCTTTCTTACGAATAATCAGGTCACGATTAGAAGAATCATCTTCAGAAATACCTGCCTTCGTAAGATAACTTTTATATTTATCAATAAAACGCGCGTCTAAAGAGGTGCCAGAAACTTTGGAAATAATCTCAAATCCATCACCGCGCAATAATGCTTGGCCGAAATTTCTGCCACACAGATGTACAGGGTAAAGGGAAGAAGTCTCTTCAAGTCTCTTTTTAAATTCTTCGACAGATATATGATCGAGTTTAAGCAGATAATCATCAAGCCCTGGAAGGGAATAGATTGTAGAATTTTCTATAGATTCAATATCATTATTACTTGATGCATAAGGCTCCGCCTCCACCGCTTGCAATAATAGCTCTTTAATAGTATCTGATTCTGTCATGCCTATAACAATACCTTAAAATCCTTTATAAATTATTAACATGCACTCGTTTCACCCCTCTATTTTGCGCGAATATGATATACGCGGCGTTGTCGGCGAAACGCTTTCAGCAGCAGATGCCTATGCTATAGGCCGCACTTTTGCGAGTTTTAAGCCGGATTGGCAGGGGAAATCCCCTAAAATAGCGGTTGGGCGTGACGGTAGAATGAGCTCGCCTGAGCTTGCTAAGGCTTTGATTCAAGGCCTAAATGAAGCGGGGGCGGATGTGGTGGAAATAGGTGTTGGGCCAACGCCCATGCTTTATTTTGCCGTGTGTGCTGAGAAGCTTGACGGCGGCATCATGGTGACCGGCTCACATAACCCACCGACCCATAACGGCTTTAAATTCATGTTAGGCCGTAAAGCTTTTTACGGCGAAGATATTAAAAAGCTGGGTGTTATCGCGGAAAAAGGTGAATATTTTTCCGGCAGTGGCAAAGTTACCCAGAAAAATATTGAGCCGGAATATGTGAGCGTACTGCTTAAGGCTTATGAATCCAAACGCCCATTAAAAGTCGCGTGGGATGCAGGTAATGGTGCAGCAGGCCAGGTGATGAAATCACTCACCGAGTAACTTCCGGGCGAGCATATTGCATTATTTGCTGAAATTGACGGCAAATTTCCCAATCACCACCCTGATCCATCGGTTGCCAAAAATTTGCAGGATTTAATTCATACGGTGCGTGAAAAGAAATGCGATGTCGGTCTTGCCTTTGATGGTGACGGCGATCGCATAGGCGTGGTCGATGAGCTTGGCGAAATCATCTGGGGTGATCAATTGCTTGCGCTTTATGCTGCGGAAGTTTTAGCTGCCAATAAGGGTGCCACTATTATTGCCGATGTCAAAGCAAGCCAAATGCTGTTTGATGAAATTGCGCGCATGGGAGGCAAGCCAGTCATGTGGAAAACCGGGCACTCGCTGATTAAAACAAAAATGGCGGAAACCGGCGCACTGATTGCCGGTGAGATGAGCGGGCACATGTTCTTTGCTGATAAATATTTTGGTTATGATGACGGCCTTTACGCAGCCGTGCGCTTGCTATCACTGCTTGCAAACAGCCCCGAAAAACTCTCGGATTTACGTAAAAGATTACCGCAAACATGTGCAACTCCTGAGATGCGCATTGAGTGCGAGGAGTCACGCAAATTCATAATTATTGAAGAAGTCGCCGCACGGCTTAAAAAAGCGAATGCAAAGTTTAGCGATGTAGACGGTGTGCGCGTGATGAACGAAGATGGTTGGTGGCTGCTGCGTGCCTCAAACACGCAAGCGGTGCTCGTTGCACGCTGTGAGTCCTCTTCGGAAGCAGGCCTTAAACGTCTAGAACAAAGCCTGAAAAACGAACTTTCCGCAAGTGGCGTTGATTTAGCCGCTGCCTGATTTCGGCTCCTCCATATTTTTGGTATGGTATTCCCAGTATTTTTCTCGTACAATTTCGCTTATGGAGTGATGTAGTCATAACCACTTGGAATGTATGAATAAGACTGATTCTTATAGTAAGACAGGACTTTTTGCCAAGTATAAACACACCCCATTTTTCTGCGAATTACTAACCCGCCTTGCCTCGGGCGATTCTCAGCTTCAGAGGCTTTTTAACAAACTCGATACGATGAACGGTGCGGCGCTCGCCACGCGTTCGCGCGATATGCATCAGGAGCTCTACCAGCAGGGCATCACCTTTGCGGTTTATTCGGAGAATGAAAGTACTGACCGCGTTTTGCCGGTGGATATTATTCCGCGCGCAATTACCGCGCAGGAATGGCACATATTGGAAGCGGGCATATTACAAAGGGCTCGAGCGCTCAACATGTTCCTGCATGATATTTATCATGAACAGCGCATCTTAAAAGATGGCGTCATCCCGCAAAATCTTGTTCTGAACAACAGCTATTACCGCAAAGAAATGCAGGGCATCGATGTGCCGGGCGGGGTATATGTCCATATATGCGGTATTGATTTAATCCGTGATGAAGACGGAATATTTAAGGTGCTCGAAGATAATGCGCGCATTCCTTCCGGTGTTTCTTACGTGATCAATAACCGCAGAATTATGCTTCGGCTTTTCCCGGATATCATGTCGCTGGTCGATGTGCAGTCGGTCGAAGAATACGGCCAGAATCTGCGTATTGCACTCAGCGAAGTAAAGCCCAAAAATGCGCAAGACCCCCGCATTGTTTTGCTCTCACCCGGCATGTATAATTCCGCCTATTTCGAGCATGTGTTCCTCGCGCAGGAAATGGGTGTGCCGTTGGTGGAAGGCGGAGATTTAATCGTTAAAGACGATGTCGTCTATATGAGAACGACATCTGGCTTAGAGCGTGTCGATGTAATTTATCGCCGCGTGGATGATAACTTTCTCGACTCGGAAGTGTTTTATCGTGGCAGCACACTGGGTGTTTCCGGCATCATGCGCGCCTACCGCAAAGGCAATGTAACGATTGCAAACGCTATCGGCACGGGTGTTGCCGATGATAAAGCGGTCTATGCCTATATGCCGCGTGCCATCCAATATTATTTGGGTGAAGAAGCAATACTTCCCAACGTCAAAACTTTCATCTGTGCCGAAAGAGAATCATTGCAATATACGCTCGATAATTTGCATGAACTTGTCGTAAAGCCGGTAGGCGAAAGCGGTGGTTATGGTATGATAATTGGTCCTACTGCCACCACAAAGGAATTACAGGATTTCCGTAAGAAACTCCTTGCTGATCCAGCAAATTACATCAGTCAGCCCGTAATGAAACTCTCAGTATCGCCTACACTTATTGACGAAGGGATCGAGCCGCGTCACGTAGATTTTCGCCCCTTTGTGGTAACCGGCGCAAAAAGCTGGGTACTGCCGGGAGGGCTTACAAGGGTTGCGCTCAAGCGTGGCTCACTCATCGTGAATTCCTCCCAGGGCGGCGGCTCAAAAGATACGTGGGTACTCAGATGAGTGATGTAAAAGTAGCAAAAAATTCATTTCTCTCGCACTATGCTTCGTCGATTTTTTGGCTTAGCCGGTATTTAGAGCGCGTCGAAAATTTAACGAGTTTACTAGATGTTACTTATAGTTTTTCCGCCGCCAGTAAAAATGCACAAAACTGGCAATCCATGCTGGCGCTTCACTGCGATGAGGAAGATTTTGCCACGCGTTATAATGTGGTCACGGCTGAAAATGTTATAAGATTTTATTTCACCGATGAAAAAAACAGTAACTCCATTATTTCAGCACTTTCTTCAGCACGCATTAATGCCAGCAAGCTGCGTCCCGTCATCAGCACAGAAATGTGGCGGCAGATAAGCAATTTGCACCGCGAAGTGACAGAGCTTGTGAAGACTATCATCGCTCCGCAGGATTTGTGGCACATTCTTGCCAATGTGCGCAGACAATGCCAGATGCTTGCCGGAAGTTCTGAAGCGGGACTCTACCGCGATCAAGGATGGTATTTTTATATGATTGGCAAGAATATAGAGCGAGCTGATCAAACGACGCGGCTTATCGACATCAAATACCATTTGTTGCTGCCAACCGATCAGGTGGTAGGCTCCACCATCGACAGCGCGCAGTGGTTTTCGGTACTGCGTGCAGCGGGCGGATACCATGCGTTTCGCCGTGAATATCCATATGTGATAAGTCCGGCAACGGTTGCCGGATTTTTATTGCTGGATCGTAGGTTTCCGCGCTCGGTTGCGACTTCGATTGATACGCTGAGTTATGCATTTTATAAATTAAACCGTAATTTTGGTTTAACCAAAATAAAAGAGATTACCGAGCTTAATGAAAAACTGGCAGAGCAATTGCGCGAAGACAACATACAGTCCATTATCGCCAGAGGATTGCATGAATATCTGGACAATATACAGTTGCATCTGATTAAAGTTTCCGATCATATTTCAGAAAATTTCTTTTAAATAAACAGAGGCGACATTGAGTTACATCACCAGCGATATTTTAGCACTTAGTTTTGACGGGCTTACTTCGCCCACCATTAAACTCAGATTGCCGTTGGAATTACAGGGAACCCATCCGCTTGGTTGGGGCGTTGCCTGGTATCCTAATGATAATCAGGCGGCAGTGGTAACAAAAGATCCGGTGGCGCGCGGCACGGAAGTGATGATGGACGCAATGACGGACTGGAATAATTACCGCTCTTCCATCTTTTTTTGTAAAGTAAAAGGTGCAGCCAAAGGCTATTCTCACCATGAAACTCAGCCTTTTACCCGCAGTTTTGCGGGGCAGGACTGGATTTTTATGCATAATGGTGATCTCGATAAAGTAAAACTTGGGATCCTGCATGCAGATAAATCGCGCTTTCTGGAACCTATTGGAATTACCGACTCGGAACTCGCATTTTGCTACCTGCTTGGAAAATTGCAGGAGACTGCTGCACGTAAATTGTCTGATGTGCCAAATGCACAAATGCTGGGCTGGTTTGAAGAATTGGATGCGCTCGGAAGCGCCGATATGTGCATCTCAGACGGCATTACTATCGCATGTTATTACGGTACTAAGTCGGCACGAAATTTATATTATACCAAATTGCAGCCACCGAATAATAATCTTGTGTTCAGCACCGATTCTACTTTCCTGCATGTCAACGATCCGCGTGATTACTATCGTAGTTCGATCATTGTGACTTCGTCTAATTTTGATGCAGGAGTATGGACAGAAATGCAGCCGGGGCAACTGCTTATCATCCGTCAGGGCGCCATTATCTGGGATAGTATAAAAGACGTAAACGCAAAACCCAAACTGAAGAACGGCGAGGGGACTATAAAAAAACCCAATACGTCCGCAGTCAATATACGCTCTATTACCAAAGCTCCCGATGGTTCAGTGCTTAGTTACCGGGTGTATGATATCACCCATTCCACGGAATATACTTACGATAACCCGGTGCAACATAGCACCCATACATTCAGGTTGCAGCCGGTCGAAGATCCGGTTCAGGAAGTGGTACACACCACATTCACTATATCTGCAGAGGGCGAAGAGACGCATTATGAAGATGAATTTGGCAATCAATGCATACATTACAGCGTGCATAAACCTTATAATAAACTCTCTATCACCACACAGAGTCGTGTAAAAATATTTGCAAGTCCTATAGATGATCACAGCCTTTCGCAGCGACAATCGTCTATTCCGCTGGTGTGGATGCCGTGGGCGCGTCAGATGATGACGCCGTATCTGCTGCCGGAAGAATTGCCGGAATCGCAGCTGCGGGCGCTGACTGAATATGCGATGAGTTTTGTAAAGCGCAATGGCTATAACCTGATTGATACGCTACGCGACATGAATTTAAGCATTTACCGCGACTATAAATATGTGCAGGGAATTACTTCCAATAACACCACTCCGTTTGAAATTTATACATCGCGGCAAGGTGTGTGTCAGGATTTTGCCAATCTGTTTATCTGCCTCGCGCGCCTCTTAAGCATCCCGGCGCGTTACCGCATGGGCTATATTTATACCGGCGTACATTATGAGAATAAAATTCAATCGGATGCGTCGCACGCTTGGGTCGAAATTTACATACCTTACGTTGGCTGGCGCGGATTTGACCCGACTAATGGCTGCCAGGTTGCGCAAGATCACGTGCGTGTGGCGTGTGGACGAAATTATCGTGATTCCACGCCGACTTCTGGCACTATATATAAGGGCGGCGGCAATGAAAGGCTTACCGTAGAAGTAAAAATTCAGGAAGTTCCTTAAGAGCTTAGCCCGTTTCTCACCAATAATTAATCTTTGCAGTATAAACCGGCAACATCCCGTGTGATAATCTGCTATTATCATCTGAAAGGGTCTTGTCTCTATGCGCAATCTCTTACTCGCTAGCTGCCTAAGCGTTCTTCTGTTTAATGCGGAGTCTTTGCCCGCTGCAGAAGACCCAAATCAGGTGCTACATCTTTTAAACCGCATCACTTATGGGCCGACCCCGTTTGAGCAGGCAGAAGTGCAGCGTATAGGAATGTCTGCATATATAGAGCAGCAACTCCACCCTGAAAATATTCCCGATTCGCAGCAATTGCAGCAGGCGTTGGCGGCGCTTTCTACCACCCGCGAGTCGCTGTATGAACTTTCCCAGCAATATTTGCCGCCGGAAGAGAATTTATCTCCAGATGAGAAAAAGGCAGCACGTCAAAAAGCAAAAATTGTGGTGGATGAAATGCGCGAAGCCAAGTTACTGCGCGCTATTTACAGCCAAGCTCAATTACAGGAACTCATGGTCGATTTCTGGTTTAACCATTTCAATGTGTTTGTAGATAAAGGACCGGATCGTATCTTGATCGGCACCTATGAGCGCGATGCCATCCGCCCGCATACCATGGGTAAATTCCGTGATTTGCTGGAAGCGGTTTCCCACCACCCCGCGATGCTGGTGTACTTGGATAATTATTTAAATACCGACCCCAACAGCATGGCGGCGCGCGGCAAAAAGAATGGCATTAATGAAAATTATGCCCGTGAGATTATGGAATTGCATACGATGGGCGTCAATGGCGGTTATACTCAGGCAGATGTTACCACGCTTGCCCATATATTAACCGGACTCGGTCTTGGTTATGGCCCACGCAAGGACAGGGCGGAAAAATTCTCAGAGGTAGCATTTGATCCCAAACGTCATGATTTTTCTTCCAAAGAATTTTTAAATACCCCGGTATATGGTCGTGGAGAACAAGAGATAGAACAGGCGCTGGATATGATAGCGAATCAGCCAGCAACTGCGCATTATATAAGCTATAAAATCGCGCAATATTTTGTGACTGATAATCCTCCGGAAACATTGGTAAAGGCTATGGCGGATACGTTTACCCGCACCGGGGGCGATATACGTTCAGTGCTCAGCACTATGCTGTATTCCAAAGAATTCTGGGATCCAAAAAATACCAATAATAAATTTAAATCGCCACTGCGCTATGCGGTTTCTGCAATACGTTTAAGTGGTGCGCCGGTTTACGATATGGATGTGTTGCATCAGCACATACAACAGATGGGAGAGCCGCTTTATGCATGTCTGACACCGGATGGTTATGCAAATGTTAATGATATCTGGCTTAACTCGGATGCGCTTTTAAAACGCATCGATTTTGCTCGTGTTACGGTCAATGGCAAGTTCCTCAAAAAGGACGATTCACGACAAAGCAGTGTTAAGCCTACGGAGGTTTCGCTTCCCAGTATGATTTCTGCAATGGGTGGATTGTTGTCGGCCAATACGCAAAAGACTATCAACAATGCAGAACAACCAAAAATCAAACCGATTCTGCTGCTTTCGAGTCCTGAATTTGTTTATTACTGAAGGAGAAGTATTATGCTTACGCGCCGCCAGTTTTTACAATCAATCGCCGTTACTGCCGGTTACTACATGTTGCCGCTTGGCAAAGGAGGTTTTGCGTTTGCAAGCGGAATGCCTGCCCAGAAACGCCTGATAGTTTTATTCCTGCGCGGTGCGGTGGATGGGCTCAGCGTTGTAGTTCCCTACCGTGAAAGTGACTATTACGGCAAACGCCCGAATATTGCATTAGCGCTACCCGGACAGGAAGGTGGTGTTATCGATTTGGATGGAAGCTTTGGCCTTAATCCTTCGCTCGCCCCTTTGATGCCTTATTGGAATAACAAAAGTTTAGCCTTCGTGCATGCCTGTGGAATTCCGACTAACATACGATCGCATTTTGAGGCGCAGGATATCATAGAAACGGCGTCGCTCGATTCTGTGCATCCTTATGGCTGGATGAATACGCTGGTGGGAGTGTTGCCTGACAAACATTCTTCCATCGCGGCACTTAGTTTCAGTAATAAATTGCCCAAGATATTTACCGGCACCAATAATGTCGCCACGGTTTCACCGGGGTTAAAAGCCGATAGTAAGCCGGGATTTGATAATCCAAAACTTGAACAGGATTTTGCATCGCTTTATGCAGGAAACTCTGCCTTAAACGGGCTTTATAATGAAGGTACAAAATCGCGCGCGCAGCTGGTGGATGATTTGCGCAAGGAAATGACTGCGTCGGGTGGTGGTGCGCCATTTCCTGATGGATTTCCGGGGCAGGCAGCCAAACTTGCTGCGATGATAAGACAGGATCCGGGAATCGAAATTGCGTTCATGGATTTAGGTGGCTGGGATACGCACGTGAACCAGGGCAACGGCAAAGGCCAGCTCGCCGAAAAACTTGATAAGCTGGGAGTTGGTCTTGCCACGCTTGCACAGGATTTAGGCAGTGAATATAGCAACACTACTATCATGGTGATTTCTGAATTTGGCCGCACCGTTGCCGAAAACGGCAATAAAGGAACTGATCACGGGCATGGCAATGTAGTTTGGCTGATGGGTGGCGGAGTCAACGGTGGCAAGGTACACGGAAGCTGGCCAGGACTTGCAGAAAACCAGCTATTTGAAGGGCGCGATTTAGCAATAACTACGGATTTTCGTACCGTCATCATTACGGTGCTCAAAGGGCAATTTGGTTTTGACGACGCAACGATTGCCAAAGTAATTCCTAATTTTACGCCGAACAGTGACCTCAATCTGTTTGTTTAATCACGCAGCCATCTTTTTATTTTTGAGCCAGCTTTCTGCCTGAATTATTCCATCTGCATCAAATATTTTTATTTCGGGATGGACAAATATACTGACGATACCCGCCACCCAATGCTGCCATTCATGTCCGGCAACTAACGCGATACGAGAAATTTTCTTCTGGTGATCGCGTACAAAAGCAAAATGCGTTTGTGCGGCTTTCATATTTGACCAGCCTTCAAAGGCAGTGGCATCTATTAACAGATTAATGGTGCCATTAATTTTTGTTAAATCATCAACGTTTGCTCCGATTTTCTGGAAATCAGCTTCATCGAGCTTACCCTCGATTTTGAGTTTAAGTGCGTCATTGGCAAGTACTTCAATATTTATCATAACATTCTCCTACGGTTAATTCTTGCGGCGAGCATTTCATTCATTGCATTAATTTTCTATAAGGAAATGTGTACTTGAAAACTTATAGGAGGTATTTATATAGGTAACGGTATTAAAATTTTATATAGGATCTAATGCCATGAAATCATACGTAAAATTTTTAATGATAGCTTTGGGCTCGAGCGCTATTTCACTTTCTTCTGCATTTGCAGCGGAGGTTCCGCCAAGCTTCGCCGATCTGGTGGAAAAATTAACCCCTGCGGTTGTCAATATTTCCAGCACTCAGAAAACGAAAGGGATGCAGCCAGGCATGCAGATGTTTGAAATGCCTCCGGGCGCAGAGGTGCCGGAAGAATTTCGCCAGTTTTTTGAACAATTTAATAAATTAAATGGCGGGCAGAAGCCTACAGAGCGCGAAGTCTATTCGTTGGGCTCTGGCTTCATCATTGATGAAAATGGCTATATTGCCACCAATAATCATGTGATTGCGGATGCCGAAGAAGTGAATGTGATTCTAAGCGATGATACCAAGTTAAAAGCCAAAGTGATCGGGCGCGATACCAAGACCGATCTGGCTTTGCTTAAAGTCGATGCTGGAAAAAAATTACCCTTTGTTATGCTGGGTGATTCGGATGCGTCACGTGTGGGCGACTGGGTCATTACAATTGGCAATCCTTATGGTCTGGGTGGAACGGTTACCGCTGGAATTATCTCGGCGCGTGCACGCAATCTCAACGCCGGGCCGTTTGATGATTTTATTCAGACTGATGCGGCAATCAACCGCGGTAATTCTGGTGGCCCGATGTTTAACATGAAAGGCGAAGTGATTGGCATTAACACAGCGATATTCTCGCCATCCGGTGGAAGTATTGGTATAGGCTTTGCCGTTCCTATGGCGATGGCAAAACCAGTGCTGATGCAGCTTAAGACTACCGGACATATTGATCGCGGCTGGCTGGGTGTTCGGATTGAGCATGTGAATGATGAAATTGCCGACAGTGTGGGCTTGAAGAAAGTATATGGTGCATTGGTTATGGAAGTGGCTAAAGGCAGCCCGTCGGATAAAGCTGGCATTGTAGCCGGTGACATCATTACTAGTTACGATGGCAAGGAAATCAAGGAAATGCGCAATCTTCCGCTTATGGTTGCCGATACTAAAATTGGCAAACCCGTGCCGATTGAGCTTTGGCGCAATGGACAGATAAAAACTGTGCAGGTCAAGATTGGTGAGATGAAGGAAGATAAGGAGACGGCGACGGAAAACGCGAGTGAGGGCAAAGAACAAAATGCCGAATCTGCGCCCAAAGGTAAGCCCGTCCTTGGTCTGTCACTTTCGGTGCTTGGTAGTGAAGAACGTGAAAGGCATGGACTTTCAGCCGATGTAAAAGGCGTTATCATCACGAATATCAAGCCGGATAGTGCAGCATTAAAACGCGGACTTCAGGCAGGTGATGTGATTACGCAGATAGGTGACACGTTGGTAAGCAGTCCAACAGATGTAAGTAACGCTGTCGCGAGCGCCCGCAAGGCTGGTCATAAATATGTGTTGTTGCGCATATTCCGCGATAAAGAGGCGGTATTTGCGACATTGCCACTGGAAGAAAAGTAGGATCTTTTACTAAGGGGGCGATTTCATCGCCCCCGCTCCGCTCTTCCTCTAAAGGGGTCGTCGTGTAGGGCTCCTCCATGCTGGCAGCGAGGGCAGCATGCCCCCTAAAAAAAGGTTACTATCTCTTCTTTCCTATATCCCTGCGCATACAAGAGCGCCGTTAAATCGCAGTGATTTATTCTGGCGGAGGCGCTTTGCTGAACGACAGGTTTTGCATGATAAGCAACGCCCAAGCCTGCGGCAAGTACCATAGGTAAATCATTGGCACCATCGCCGACTGCTAACACCTGTGAAGTGCTGATATTCTGCGCGCTGGCTACCTGCATCAGAGTTTGTAGTTTTGCGTTTTTATCTAGCACTGGTGGGATGACATAACCACTCAGTTTTCCGTTCTTGATTCCAAGGCTATTAGAAGAATCGCTGTGAAAATTGAGTTCATGGGCAACACGCGAAGTAAAAAAGTTAAACCCGCCAGAAACCAGAATCGTGTAAGCGCCGTTAGCCCGCATGGTAGCAACCAGCTCACGTGCTCCCGGCATGAATTTAACGCGGGAATCATAAACTTCCTGAAGGGTGGATTCTGGCAAATCTTTAAGCAGATACACCCGTTCATTAAGCGCAGCGATAAAATCAATTTCGCCACGCATGGCGCGCTCAGTGATGGCGGCTACTTGCGGCTTTACGCCTGCAAAATCGGCTATTTCATCAATACATTCAATCGTAATGATTGTGGAATCCATATCGCTGATGAGCATGCGTTTTTGCCGATATTCGGTGCTTTGCGCGACAGAATCAATGGGCAGATCGCCTATTACATCCCGCACAATATTTTCAGCCTCAGACGGCTCAATTTTAGAAAAAATAATGTCGCAGGCAATGTTTTCTGCCAGCCAATCCGTGGTAATTATCTTGGCATTTGCTGCTGTTAATTTTGCTGTAATGTCTGTTATGATGGAATCTGTGAGCGTATTCGTGCCAACGGGCGTAATTAAAGTGAGAACCGATTTAGACATATATGCATTCCAAAATAACAATAGTATGTGGGCCAACGGCGAGCGGTAAATCTGCTCGTGCGATAGACATAGCGAAATCTTCGGACGGTGTCATCATCAATGCGGATGCCATGCAGGTTTACCGTGAACTGCGTGTCATTACTGCACGGCCGACGGCAGAGCAGGAACGGGTCGTTCCGCATAAATTGTATGGCGTGGTTTCTGTGCGTGAAGCCTTCTCAGTTTCCAAATGGCTGGCGCTAGTAAAAACTGCGATTGATGAAACATTGGCCGCAGGGAAAAAGCCGATTATCACGGGTGGAACTGGCCTCTATATTAAAGCGCTGATGGAAGGATTGTCACCGATTCCTGATGTACCAGAAGAAATCCGTACACAGGCAACAACATTATGGGAAGAGCAGGGCAGTGAAGTTTTAAAGGCACGCGACCCTATTATGAGTGCACAACTAAAAGATGGTGATATGCAGCGCCATATCCGTGCGCTTGAAGTAATCCTTGCAACAGGTAAGTCGCTTTCCTATTGGCAGGAAGTGCCACGCGTAAAACTCTATCCTGATGCGGAATTTGAAATTGAATATATTGATGTTGCGCGCGAAATTTTATATGAGCGGTGTGATGCAAGGTTTATGGCGATGATGGAAATGGGAGCGCTCGAGGAAGTGAAGGCAGTACATGCAATGAAGCTTGATTCTAAAATACCTGCCATGCGCATAGTAGGTGTGCCGGAGCTTATCAATTATCTCGAAGGAGCTTATAGTTTAGACGAAGCAATAATAAAAGCGCAGCAAGCCACGCGCAATTACGCTAAGCGCCAGATAACCTGGTTTAAGCATCAGTTATAGTTGTATTTTATTTAAGAAAACAGTAAACTGTCATTATGAAAAATAATTCAGGTTTTACGCTCATAGAGCTTAGCATAGTACTGGTGATAATTGGCTTGATTGTCGGCGGAGTGTTGGTGGGACGCGATTTAATCAAGGCTGCTGAAATTCGAGCAACGATCAGCCAGTTAGAGAAATACAACACTGCTACCAATACATTCCGCAATAAATATAATTATTTGCCAGGCGATATACTAAGCTCTCAAGCCTCTGCATTTGGGCTCTATAATGTAACAGGCGCCAATGCGAATGCGCTAGCTTACGGTAATGGGGATGGCATTCTCCAGCCCGAAAATGATGGAGGTTATACCGAAGGTTATTCTGGGGAATTTGCCATGTTTTTTCTGCATTTGTCGCAAGCTGGCCTGGTAGATGGAATGTATGGCGCTGGGGGGGCAGACACGCACTTAAACGGCGCTACAACCACTGGCGGATCTTATAACGGTGGAATTGGATATCCGCAAGCCACTGCTACTGCCACCACCACAACTATGATTGCGGAGCTTTTACCTCCGGCAAAAATGGGCAAAGGTAATTTCTTTATGGCACTTTCTGATTATAGCACCAATTATTTTGCGCTGGTGGGCATGTCTAACATAAGTGGTGCTGGTTCATCTGCGATTGTTTCCGTCAATAACATTACCCCACTGGAAGCTTATAATATTGACAAGAAAATTGACGATGGTTATCCGGCGACAGGAAGAGTATTTGCTTTTAATGCAAATACGGCCAATATAACAGGTCAATCTATTGTAGTTGCGACGACGAATGGCTGCGTAGTATTTCCCCTGACCAATAATTATAACGTAGGTGACCCCAATTTTAATAACAAAGGGGAATGTGCATTACGCTTTAATTTTCAGTAGGCTCAATTTAGGGGGCACGCTGCCCCCAATTTCGTTCCACGAAATTTCCCCTGCGGCGCAGGCAGGTCGTAAAGAACTCCCCCGCGTATCCGCGTTATTTACTTAACAAATTTTTTGCTTTCTCGCTATCTTCCGCAATTTGCTTTTTCAGTGCTTCGATGCCATCGAACTTTTTCTCTGGGCGGATGAACTCCACAAAATTCACTTCCATATGCTCGCCGTAAATATCCTGATTCCAATCAAACAGATGTACTTCGAGTTGCAATCTCGCGCCGTTAAAAGTTGGTCTTACACCAAAATTCGCAACCCCATTTAACTGCTGTCTCAATACTTTCGCACGTATGGCATAGACACCTATTGCGGGGGTAAAAATTCTGCCCGGTAATATATTAGCGGTCGGAAAACCAAGCTGCCTTCCGCGTTTATCGCCTTCACGTACAATGCCGGTAATGTTGTAAGGTCGTCCCAGTAACATTTCTGTGAGTGCCATATTTCCTTGGGACAACGCTTCACGAACACGTGTAGATGAACAGCGTTCACCGCCAACTAAAAGGGGTGGACAGGCTGTGTAGCCAAAGTCCAATTCGTGCGCCATTTTTTGCAAATATTCAGCATTGCCGGTGCGCTTATAGCCGAACACAAAATCATCGCCGGTCACCACATGCGAAGCTCCGAGTTCGCCAACTAAAATATTGCGGATAAATGCTTCTGCGGTGGTGGTAGAAAATTCACGCGTGAAGCGGATAACGCGCATGAAATCAATACCCAGTTCTTTTAAAATGCGGATTTTTTCCGAGAAAGATATAATACGTAATGGCGGAAGTTCCGGCTTGAAAATCCGCCGCGGATGCGGCTCAAAAGTTAAAATTGCTGCAGGCTTGCCAAGCTCCCGCGCGTGCTCAATCGTTTTTTGAATGACCGATTGGTGCCCAAGATGCAAACCGGCAAAATTGCCAAGTGCAATAGCAGAGCCACGCAGGTTCGGCGGGAGTGGAGATTTATCACGGATGATGAGCAATTATTCACCCCGCGCCGGAACTTTAATCAATGCTTCACCATCAATTACAATATTACCTTTTACCAAACATTGCGTTGTAAGCGTGACACGATGCTTTTCTGGCAGGAGTTCTTTCACAGTTGCGGTAGCATATACCGTATCACCCACGCGCACAGGTGCAGTAAATTTTAGTGTCTGGCCAAGATAGATGCAACCCGGTCCCGGGAGTTTTGTGCCGATTACCGCCGAGATTAAACTCGCAGTCAACATGCCGTAGACGATGCAGCCGCCGAACGGCGTGCGTGCGGCATATTCTTCATTGAGATGCATGGGGTTGGTGTCGCCAGACATTCCGGCGAAAGTACGCAAATCCGTTTCGGTAATCGTGCGACTGAAAGTCGCAGTCATGCCGATTTTCAAATCTTCAAATTTGTAGCCTTCAAGGTCAGGAAATTGTACTAACATCATTCAATCCTTTTGTTTAAATTTGCGTTCAGATGCTTCGCATCCTGGCGCCACGCAGGCTGCACTCGCGTTTGCTCGCTAGTCACTTCGTTCCAGCTACGCATGACCGACATTGCTGGTGAGTTTGCTGATATCGATGCCATGCTGGTTTGCCGCCTTCGACCATTTTAGATTATTATCCGTATCAAAAATCAATTCGCGAGTGGCGGGCACTGAAATCCAGCTATTAGCTTCCATCTCTGTCTCTAACTGCCCTGCCGCCCAGCCTGCATAGCCAAGCGCTAAGATACGTTCTTTCGGGCCTTTACCCGCTGCAATATCGCGCAGCACGTGAATGGAGGAAGAAATAGCGATGTTATTTACCGTTATTAACGTGTCGGGATGAGGAGGCGCTTCGCCCAAATGGTAAATCACAAACCCGCGATTTATTTCCACCGGTCCGCCGTAATGCACCGGCAACTGGTTAACGCTGTCTTGAGGCGCAATTTCAAGCTGCTCGAATAAATCCGTATAGCTGATATTTTCAATTATGTTGTTGATTATGATGCCCATTGCGCCGTTTTTATCATGTGCGCACATCAGGATCACCGTGCGTGCAAAAGCAGGGGAGTTTATCAGCGGCGTGGCAATGAGCAGGCGGCTTGTGAGATAACCGACTGGCTCTGTTTTTCCTGATTTTGGAATATGGATGCTTGCGCTCATAGGACATAATGTAGCGCAAAATTTATTTAGTGCAAAATACTTGTTTCTTCCACACTATTATAAAAATCACTGATGAGTGATTTTACGTGCGTAGGATCAATGCTCTGGTTCACTTTGAAACGGAATTCCGAAGAACTATGCAGCCCCGTGGAGTACCAGCCAATATGTTTGCGCGCAACGCGCACGCCATTATCCACTCCGTAGAGCGTCAGCATATCGTCGTAATGTTTCAATACAATATCACGTTGCTCAGCAAGCGTAGGCGCTGCTTTTTTCTCACCGGTTTTTAAGTAATGGCAGACTTGGCCTAAGAACCACGGGCGTCCATAGCTGCCTCGGCCAATCATCACGCCATCGGCGCCGGATTTATGTATCGCGCTGTCGACATCTTCAAACGTGGTGATATCGCCATTGACGATTACCGGCAACTTGACTGCATCTTTGACCGAGCGAATAAAATCCCAGTCGGCGGAGCCTTTATACATCTGGCAGCGTGTGCGGCCATGTACGGTAATCATTTTGATGCCACATTCTTCAGCAATTTTTGCCACTTTCGGGGCGTTGAGTGAATTGTGATCCCAACCCATACGCATCTTTAGCGTCACTGGAATTTTTACCGCCTTCACGGTTGCTTCCAGAATTTTGGCGGCCAGTGGTTCATTGCGAAGCAATGCCGAGCCCGCCTCGCCATTGGTTACTTTTTTTACCGGGCAACCGAAATTGATATCAATGAGGCTCGCACCGCGATCTTCATTTAATTTTGCCGCTTCGCCCATCACATCCGGCTCACAGCCTGCAAGCTGTACTGCCATTGGAAATTCTTCCGGCGTGTGACTCGCCATACGGAGCGTATTGCGCGTCTCCATAATCATCGCGCGGCTTGCGATCATTTCTGAGACCACCATGCCAACATCAAAACTTTTCACGAGACGGCGAAATACGATGTCGGTGACGCCGGTCATAGGTGCAAGCACAACGGGATGATCGAGGGTTATGGAATCAATCTTTATCATTTATTTATTTGTCATTGCGGCTGAATTATTTAATGTTAGGGTTCATAGTATAAATTCGTAAAATACACAAGGTTATGAGCAAAACCACGATCGCATTGATAGTCGCTGCCGGCGGAAGCAAGCGCGTTGGCGGCGAAATTCCCAAGCAATATCAGATACTAGACAATAAAAGCCTACTTAAGCGCAGTATCGAGGTTTTTATGCGCCATCCTGCCATTTCGGGTGTGCGTGTGGTCATAAATCCTGCGCATCGTGTCTATTATGACGAACATACTGCAGGGCTTCATATTGACGCGCCGGTAGATGGTGGCGCAACCAGACAGGAATCGGTGCGGCTTGGCCTTGCGAGTTTTGCAGATAACCCGCCAGATTATATTTTAATTCATGACGCAGCGCGCCCAAATATTTCGGATGAAATTATTTCACAGGTGGTAGCGGGGCTCGAATCGTCTCCTGCGGTGATTCCGGTATTGCCGGTATTTGATACGCTGAAACACGTAGAGGACGGGCTTATCGTTGGCACCATTGAGCGCAAAAAACTTTTCCGTGCGCAGACCCCACAAGGGTTTCACTATAAAGCAATTTTTAATGCACATAGCAAATGCGGCGACTATGATTACACCGACGACGCAGCGGTTGCTGAAAATATGGGGCTGGAGGTAAAAACGGTGACAGGTTCAGAACATAATTATAAAATCACGACTGCCGAAGATATGCGCGATGCGCAGTCTTTGCTTGCTGCACATTATGAAACGCGCGTAGGCTCGGGGTTTGACGTGCATAAGCTCGTGCCGTTTGATGCGGATATGAATCTTTCCGAACGCAAAGTGACTATTTGCGGAACGGATATCCCGTTTGATTTTGTGCTCGAAGGCCATTCCGATGCCGATGTTGGCTTGCATGCGCTGGTCGATGCCATGCTTGGTGCAATTAGCGCAGGCGATATTGGTGAGCATTTTCCGCCGTCAGACCCACGTTGGCGCGGCGTGAGCTCATCGCGTTTTCTCATTCATGCTTATCAGTTACTCAAACAAAAACGTGGCTCTGTGGTGCATATTGATATCACGATTATTTGTGAGAAACCGGCAATTTCTCCGTACCGCGAACAGATGGTGCGCAATATTGCTAACCTGCTTGATATTGAACCCACACGCGTAAGCGTAAAGGCCACTACTACCGAAAAACTAGGGTTTACGGGAAGAGGCGAGGGAATTGCAGCACAGGCTATTGTGACCGTGAAAGTGCCGGGGGCTTAAATGGATGAAAAACAAAAACCATCTTTATCTTTCTTTCACCCGATAAAATTTATCGGCACCTGGTTTGGCGTTGGGCTTGCGCCCTATGCTGCAGGAACTTGTGCCTCCATTGCTGCGCTCCCTTTTGCCTGGGTGATACAGACATGTTTTGGAAGTGTAGCTTTATTTATAGCAAGCATTCTGGTGTTCATACTCGGTGTGATACTCTGCAATTTATATGCGCCTTACACTGATTCACTCGACCCGCGCGAGATGGTCATTGATGAAATCTCCGGTCAGTGGTTGTTGCTTTCATTTATGTTTCCAACACTTAGTTCCTATATCACCGGCCTCGTGCTGTTTCGTTTTTTTGATATTGTGAAGCCCTGGCCGATAAGCGTTGCCGATCGCAAAATCCACGGTGGATTTGGTGTGATGTTTGACGATGCGCTTGCTGCCATTTATCCGCTCATTCTTTTCGGTATTGTATATTTATGTGGCTACGGCCATGTTATTATAAATTTTTTGGCGAATTAATATTAATATGTTTAGTAATCTGCTTATTAATAAAGCAAAAGCGCTCCTTACGCTTTGCGAGAAAAAAGAGTTTATGCTGGCGACCGCGGAATCCTGCACAGGTGGCTTGATTGCGGCTTTGCTTACCGAAATCCCCGGTTCTTCTTCGGTTGTAGAGCGCGGTTTTGTTACCTATTCCAATGAAGCCAAAGAAACTGCGCTTGGGGTTTCCGTCGCGTTACTGGACTCGTATGGCGCGGTGAGTCAGGAAGTTGCAAAAGCAATGGCAACCGGCACACTTGAAAAAAGCAATGCGGATGTAAGCATTGCAGTCACCGGCATTGCAGGCCCGAGTGGCGGCAGTATAGAAAAACCAGTGGGACTGGTGTATATCGCCGTGGCGCTGATTAACCAGAAAGCAATAATACACGAACACCATTTCAAGGGTAGCCGCAATGCAATCAGATTAGCTGCGGTGGAAAAGGCACTCGATATGGTGATGCAGGTTATTCAGGAGTCGTAAAGCCGTTACTATCAAAAATTTCTTTGGCCTCATCCGATTTTAAATATTCAAGAAATTTGCGGGCGGGGGTCATATTTTCACTTGCTACTACTGCGGCAGTATAATGTCTGGCATGCTCACTTGCAATTTCGCCGATGGAATAAACATCAATCATACCTTTGGTTTTTAACTGCTGAATTAGACTTGCATCGGTGGTGATGAACACATCCCCGGAATCACCATCTTCAATTTTCTTTTTCTGATTTGCAGATACACCAAAGATATTTGCGACACTTATCATAGTGTTATTATCCATCGTTTTATGTGCAAAAGCAGAGGCAGCTTGTGAGAGTGGAACGGCAAGCGAACTATCTGCAAGCACGGTGATGGATTCAATTTCTTTCTTGTCGGCAGCCATAGCTGAAGAAGCAAGAAGGCAGAGCAGCGCAATTATTATACGGAGTTTCATAATATTAATTTTGCGATGCTTTCATAGATTTTTGCACGGTCTTCGTAACGTATGCCATTATCTGAAGCTTCGCGCAAAGTGATATCAATCGGAACCTGACCGAGTAACTGCGAGCCACTAGATTCCGCTAATTTTTTACCACCGCCCTCACCAAATATCGCATGGATTTTGCCTGTAGAAGGTTCGGCAAAGCCACTCATATTCTCAATAATACCCAGTATCGGGACATTCACTTTCTTGAACATATCTGCCGATTTTCGTGCATCAGCGAGTGCCACTTCCTGTGGGGTAGTGACAATAATCGCGCCGTTTACCGGTACTTGCTGCACCAAGCTTAAATGAATATCACCAGTGCCGGGCGGCATATCAATCAGCAACACATCCAGTGGGGTATCGGCGGTTCCCCAATTCACATCACGCAGCATTTGCGCCAAGGCTTTTGTGGCTTGTGGGCCACGCCAGATAATAGCGGATTCTTCGCCTACCAGCAGGCCAATCGACATGCAGGCAATGCCATATGCCCCAATAGGAATAATTCTTCCTTCCACCACTTCTGGTTTTCCCTCCAGGTGCATCATCCGGGGCAGCGACGGCCCATAAATATCGGCATCAAGAAGCCCCACGCGTTTTCCGGCTTTAGTGAGTGCATGAGCAAGATTCACTGAAGTAGTGGATTTTCCAACGCCCCCTTTGCCAGAAGCAACGGCGATTATTTTTTTAACATGGGGAAGGGGCTCTGTATTCCAGATAGCCTTTTTTATAGGGGGTGGTCTCATAGGAGTTCCACCTTTCTCATCTGTTTTGGTTTCTGCCGTCATAACTACACTGACCGATTTTACACCATCCAGAGTTCTTACTGCTTTTTCACAGGCGCTTTCCAGCCATGCTAAACGCGAGACATCTTGCTGCGAAATAGTAACCAGGAACGAAACTTTATCGCCTTTTACAGAAACAGCCGAGACCATGCCAAGGCTCACTATGTCCTTGCCATCAATAGCCACATCAGAAAGCGTCTTTACAATATCGCCTTCTGTGAGCGATGCCGTTTTTGTTGAAAACCAGTTTTTCATATAATGAGTTATGAAGGTAATTTTATTATTTTTCTATAAGACAATTATGTGCTTTGCCGCTGGGTGATACAAACTCGTCAAAAAACACTTGTTTGGAAACTATTAGTATCTGCGCTTGATCGTAATTTATATTGCGTGCGGTTTCCGGGTTAGAAAAAGTGATCGCGCGTTCTTTATCAAGCGCTGCGCAATTTATAAATTCTTTTGCCGTATTATAAAATGTTTCTGAATTAAGAAATACCAATCTGTCTGCATTTTTCAGCTTATCCTGGAAACTGGGGATATGCAGAATATTTCCCAGTCCGCCGTAATATGAAGTGGGAAAGAGAATATTGGTATTATAATAAGGCATCACTGCGGTTGCCCATATTTTAAGGGAATCCTTGTTCATCAAATCATAAGGATTTTCTATCCCTGGAATAATGAAGGTTTCATAGCGATCGAGTACCACAAGGCTTTTGGAATCAAGTGTTTTCATAAAATCTGAAATCTCATTCCACTCATTTTCAGAGATCCTGTTATACTCAGAGAGATCACCAAAATTATAACCTGCTTCAGAAAACCGGGTTACCCGATTATACGACAAAAGCCCTGCAATTATTAAAATTGCCAGCAAAGATGGTAGCCCATAAACCTGCAGTTTTTTGGGAAAACTTTGCGCCAGCATTGTGCCGCAATAACCTATCGCCCATCCGCTTATTGGAATAATGAACGGCACTATCCATAAATTTCGCCGTGACGACAGAAACTGATAAGCGCCGGTCACCACTAACAACATGCCAAGCCCGAGCCCAAATGCGGACAATACGAGAAAAGCGCGGAAACGCCGGTCCTGAATTGCAGTAAATGTTAAAGCCGGTGCGGTAATGTATAAAATTTGCGGGATAGGGGATGTATAAGAAAATGCGATAAAGGGATAAAATAATCCACTGATTAGCAAATCGGCATAGGTAAATTTTCCATCAGGTTTAAGCGCTTCGTGAAGAGCGGCAAATGCGAATGGTGCGTTTACATCATGCCACAAATGGTTCGTAATCAGAAAAATTAAGCCAATAATCCCGTTTGCAATTATCCAGTGTAATAATTGATTTTTAGGAGATTTTCGGATGTATAACGTCACGGCTTCGTAGGCGGCGATTGCAAACAAAGTAAAAATTGCCGACAGATGTGTAAGGCAAGCAATCACGGCAAAACCCAGATAACCAAGTAGCGCGCGTGAGGATTTATTTTCCCGCCAATGCAGATAACAATAAAAGCTCAGGGAAATAAAGAAGAGGAACATGCTGTAATTGCGCACTACATAAGACTGAACAATAAACCCATGTCCGAACGCCACCAGTGATGCTGTGCAAAGCCCAGTGAATGACCCGTTTAGTTTGTTGCCGATACAGTAATATATTGGAATCAACCCCATGCCAAATATCAGCGCTAAGCTTCGTGCGAACCAGATATCGTCAGAAATCATAAGCCAGTAATGACGCATTACCTGTCCCACCGGTGGATGGGATTCATAAAGCGAGAAATCCAATACTTGTTTTAAGTCATGTGCTTTAGCGATGAAAATATCGCTTATTTCGTCCTGGCTGTAATAATAATCAGAAACACCATGCACGCTTAAATAGGCTGAAAGACCCACCAGCAGCAAAAGCCATACCCCAATAAATGGTTTCGTCAGGAGCGGGAGAAAATTATTTTGGCTATTTTCCATGAATGCCTTTCTTAACTGGTGACCCCTACGGGACTTGAACCCGTGTTCCCACCTTGAGAGGGTAGTGTCCTAACCACTAGACGAAGGGGTCTAATCCTTGACACGGCAATATCGCAGCCTCCTCGGTAATGCAAGCTTTGCTTATTTGGTTGCATAGAAAATATGCCGCCTTTATAGTCAAAATAACATTGATAACCAGAATGATAATTCATGCGGCATCTCTTTTTAAAGAAGTCCATTCAGCAGATTCAGGCGGAAACAGGCGCATCCCATTTAAAACGCACTCTTTCTGCGTTAAACTTAGTCAGCCTTGGCATTGGTTGCATTGTAGGTGCCGGTATATTTTCGCTTACCGGTGAACAAACTGCAGTATATGCCGGTCCTGCAATTCTCATATCCTTTGTGTTTGCCGCCATTGCCTGCGCTTTTGCAGCACTTTGTTATGCGGAACTGGCTTCAACTTTACCGGTTTCTGGCAGTGCTTATACTTACGCCTATGCAACCCTAGGCGAGCTTGCCGCCTGGATTATGGGCTGGCTTTTGATCCTGGAATATGGCGTTGCCGCCTCTACCGTTGCAGTGAGTTGGGCGGGTTATTTCGTGAGTCTCATGAAGGATTTTGGTGTCATCGTGCCAGAAGCGTTTTCTTCACCCACCATGCTTTACGATCCCAACATTGCCGGCTTAAAGGCAGTCAGCTTTCAACATGCATTTAATTTTCCGGCCTTTGGTTCAGTGATGTTGCTTACGTTTTTGCTTATTGCCGGGGTGAAGGAATCAGCGACTACCAATAATGTAATTGTTGCGATTAAAATTACAGTGCTTTTATTGCTGATAGTTATTGGGCTACCGCACATCAACACTGCGCTCTGGCACCCCTTTATTCCCGAACCTGTTATCATTCATGATCCGCAAACCAGCGCCACTGTTGTGCATTACGGGTGGTCGGGTATTTTGCATGCGGCGGCGGTTATCTCTTTTGCATTTGTAGGGTTTGAAGCGGTTTCAACGGCTGCACAGGAGTCCAAAAATCCGCAACGCGATATCCCGATTGGAATTCTCGCATCACTTGCAATATGCACAGTGCTTTACGTGCTTGTCGGTGCGGTGCTCACCGGGCTTGTGCATTATGCTGATCTGAATGTTCCCGATCCGCTTGCGCTTGCAGTGGATGCGCTTGGGGTTGGGTGGCTCAAATGGGTGGTAAAAATTGGTGCCATTATTGGTATGTTCTCGGTGACCTTAGTGCTGCTTTACGGACAAACTCGTATTTTTTACAGCATGAGCCGTGATCGCTTATTGCCGAAGATTTTTAGTGTGATTCATCCCAAATTTAAGACCCCTCATTGGAACACGTTAATTGTGGGTCTTGGCACCGGACTCATCGCGGGATTTACCCCGATCGATATTTTAGGTGACTTGGTGAGCTTGGGTACTCTTCTTGCCTTTGCAATCGTTTGTTTTAGCGTGCTTTATTTGCGTTATACCCATCCTGAAATGCACCGGGTCTTTAAAGTTCCATTTTTCCCCGTAACACCGGTTCTGGGTATAATTGCCTGTGTCTGGTTGATGGCTGGGATACTTAACATGATGGAATTGCTGTTTATTTACTATATGCCGGTGGGGATGCTGATTTATATCTTCTACAGCCGCAAGCACAGTCTCCTCCGCAATATGACCGCGCCCAATATGCCGAAATAAACGCATTTTACCCCCAAAAAAGCGATTATTGTCATAATTTTGCAATGATTTTACTGTAAAGTAGAGACTGGAATAAAAGTAATCAGGGCAATCCGTGAGTATCTATCGCTTTAACGAAAATTCACTGCTGGATGAAGTCACTATTGAGCGTTCCGAAGGTGGAGGCGTTCGCGCATATCTTCATGCGCGCGATGGGGCAAGCAACGAATCTCTTAAGGCAACCAAAATCGCCCTTACTGCAAATGCAATGCAATGGACACCGATATTACATAAAGGCAAACCGGTTTTAGAAATTCGTGGACTTGGTAGAAACGAAAACAAGTTGCTTCAGATTCTTGGTGCAAGTAATTCCACATCCGGAAAATCCGAAAAAGTAGAAACACCGGACGACAAGATAAACTTTAAAAATAAATTTAAGAAAAATACATTGAGCGCAAGTGGCTGGTCTTACTTCATTGGTGACGTAGGATTTCTTACTTACGGATGGAAAAAAGCATTTGAAGACGGAAAATTAACTCACCCACAAGAACTTTTAGCCGGTATTTTCTATGCAATGGGAACCCCTTTTATTGCGTTCTTTGGTCGCGGCGATAAATCAAACAGCCAGTTTAAACATCTCTCCTATACCTCAATCAAAGAGCTCGAGGGGCAGGGAATAGAAATACCGAGAGACGCTGCCATTCGTGCGGTGGCAAATGGGCACAATGACACGGTATGGAAACGCATAGTTAGTTTTTGTGAACGTTATCCGGCCGAAATCTGTAATGCTATTTTTGGTGTAGCAGGTGCAATGATTTTCTGGGGTCGGGTAAAAGATTATAAACGATTTAATCAAGAGATGAAGGACACGGGAAGTTCTGCCTTGGAAAAATCGTCAATCTTTATGGATTTTATTTTAGGCACTATGACGATGCTTGGTGGACTCATTTCTATTTTTATTGATGAAGAACTGCCAAAACCAGGCGAGCCTAAAAAGACCGGCCTTGCCCGCGCCTGGCAATGGATAAAAGAAAAACCACTTCGCGCAGCGGGCTTCTCTTTCGGCATAAGTACTGTTGCTCACGCTTTTAGTACGGCCAAGGAGTATAAAAAAGCGGTGAGCGATTTAAAAAATCCTAATGCACTCACTGCCAAACAACACGAAGAAGCGGTGAATAATAAAACAGCATTACCGGGTAGAGCATTGTTTGTTGCATCGAATCTCACGGCAGAAGTACTCATGGGGATTTCCTCTAAAGGACATGGTCATGGTGTAAGAAGCGATATGAGTTTTGAGACGTCCTCTTATGCGGTGATGGCGGATTTAATCATGCGCAACGCGCCAGAGAAAAGAGAATCATTGCTTAATACTATTTCCGAGATGCTTTCACATAAGAAACATTTAAATACACTGCCGGATATTATCAAGAAAGGCATCAGCGAGCAGATGGAAGCGATGAGCAACAATCCGTGGATTGCTACCAATCCGCAGCGGAATCTATCGGTTGCTTATAATGCAGTGAAAGAAACCCCTGTAAAAGAAACAGACTGGGGTAAGAAAGTTCTGGCCTCGCAGGGTGGAGAAGCAAAAACGCCCGAGGCGATTATTAGAAATATTGATGCTGGAATTCCACCAGCCGGAACTGCACAGTTAACCGCTTAAGGCCAGGTAACCTCCGGTGGTAGTGACATCAATATAGCTTCAGTATTGCCGCCTGTCATCAGCCCAAAACGTGTGCCACGGTCATACAGAAGGTTAAATTCCACATAACGTCCGCGTTTTTGCAATTGATGTTCACGCTGTTCTTTCGTCCAGGGTTTGTTCATGTGACGGCGGATAAGCTCGGGGTAAATATCCAGAAACGCTTTGCCAACATCTTGAGTAAATACAAAATCTTTCTCGATATTTTCGTTTAGGTAATCATAAAATATGCCGCCCACACCGCGCGGCTCATTGCGGTGTTTTAAATAGAAATATTCGTCGCACCATTTTTTGTATTTGTCATAAGCATCGGACGAATAGGCATCACAAGTTTTTTTAAAAACTGCATGAAAATCAGCAGTGTCTTTTGTGTCAGGAAACATAGGCGTTAAATCTGCGCCGCCACCAAACCAGTGATCCGTTTTGGGGGACACGCTGCCCCCATCTACGCTCCGCGTAGCTTCCCCTGCGAGGTCGCCTGCCTGCGCGAAGCCGAAGCTGCTTCGCTTCGGCGTAGGCAGGTCATTAAGGACTCCTCCGCGTACCCACGCCCCTTTGCCTAATACCAGCATCCTTGTGTTCATATGCACAGCAGGAACAAGCGGAGATTGCATATGCGCGACCAGGGAAATGCCGCTCGCCCAGAAATGCGTATTATCGCCGACATGCGGCATGTCTTTGCGCATCGTTTCAGGAAATTCACCGTGAACGGTGGAAATATTGACGCCGACTTTTTCAAATACGCGCCCGCGCATGATGGACATTTCACCGCCACCGCCACCTTCGCGTTGCCATTTTTTGCGCTCAAACGCTCCCGCAGGTTTATCGCTGTTGGTGCCAGTAAGCTCATTTTCTATGAGTTCAAATTCCGCACATATCTTATCGCGTAGATCTTGGAACCAGTCTTCCGCACGTTTTTGATAAGAGGAAATATCATGCATTTTAATGCCTGAAATGACGTATGCCGGTCATTACCATGGCCATATTGTAACTGTCGGCAGCTTTGATAACTTCGTTGTCACGGATGGAGCCACCAGGGTGAATGAGCGCGACAATGCCTGCTTTGGCGGCGTTGTGTACATTGTCGTCAAATGGGAAGAATGCATCGGACGCCAGCACCGCGCCTTTGGTAGAAAGTTTTGCCTCTTCGGCCTTCCAGCAGGCAATGCGCACGCTATCCACACGGCTCATTTGCCCTGCGCCTATGCCGATGGTTGCTTCGTCTTTTACAATCACAATCGCGTTAGATTTGACGTGTTTGGCGACCGTGAAGGCAAAAATCATATCGCGCATTTCTGCTTCCGTTGGCTTGCGTGCGCTTACGGTTTTTACATCTTTTGCGGTCACTTTTGCGGTGTCGGCATCTTGCAATAAGAATCCGCCGGAAACTGCTCGCGGCACTAATCCCGTATTGTCTTTTTTGGGCATTGAACCTGTAAGCAGCAGACGTAAATTTTTCTTTTTCTCGAGCATCGCGATGGCATCATTGTTGGCATCGGGTGCGATAATTACTTCGGCAAACAGAGTGCCAATGGCTTCTACCAAAGAGGCATCTAGTGTGCGGTTCATGGCAATAATTCCGCCGTAAGCGCTTACCGGATCGCACGCCAAAGCTTTTTTGTAAGCTTCGGTAATATTGGTGCCAATTGCAACGCCACAAGGGTTGGCGTGCTTGATAATAGCAATGGCAGGTTCTTCAAATTCGCTCACCAATGCAAATGCTGCGTCCGTATCGTTGATGTTATTGTAGCTGAGTTCCTTGCCCTGAATCTGCTTTGCCGTTGCAATGCCAGGCTCAGCATTAGCATAGGTATAAAATGCCGCTTTCTGGTGTGGGTTTTCTCCGTAACGCAAATCCTGTTTCAAGTTGCCGCTGATAGTCACGCGCTCAGCAAATGGCGTGCCTAAAACTTTAGCAAACCATGTGCTGATACTGGCATCGTAAGCCGCGGTGCGAGCATACGCTTTGGCAGCGAGTTTTTTACGGGTTTCTAACGAGGTATTTTTACTTTTTTCAATTTCCGCGCGCACGATTTCATAGTCGTTCGGATCTATGATAACCGTAACGCTCTCATGGTTCTTTGCTGCTGAACGCACCATTGCCGGCCCGCCAATATCAATATTTTCAATGCAGGTGTCATAGTCTGCGCCCTTGGCAACGGTTTCTTCAAACGGGTAAAGATTTATGACTACCAGATCGATGGCGGAGATTTCATGTTCTTCCATGGATTTCTTATGTGCGGCGATATTTCTTCGACCAAGGAGACCGCCATGAATTTTGGGGTGCAGAGTTTTTACGCGACCATCGAGCATCTCCGGAAATCCGGTATGTTCGGATACTTCTTTTACGGAAATGCCAGCGTCGCGTAGCGACTTTGCTGTGCCGCCGGTGGAAAGAATTTCAATATTGTGACTTGCCAGAAATTTGGCAAAATCGAGCAGTCCTGTTTTATCGGAGACAGAGAGCAATACACGTTTTATCGGATGGGTCATAGATCAATCTTTAAGCAGCAGGGTTTTGATATTCAGGCACAAGTTCTTTCAATAGTTTTATAACATTTTCCGGTTTACGATTTGTTGCCGCCTCATGGAGTTTGCTCAACATATCTTTTATAAATTCGAGCGATCCATGACGCTGGTTTGCAAGCCAGATACTTTCATGTGCGGTTTTAGCGTGTTCTTCGGAAAAGTGAAATAATTCTTCAAACATTTTTTCGCCCGGGCGCATACCAGTGAATTCAATTTTAATATCAATATAAGGCCTAAGCCCTGCAAGCCGTATCATTTGCTCGGCTAAATCGAGTATTTTCATAGGCTCGCCCATATCGAGTACGTAAACTTCACCGCTTTTGTTGCTAAGGGTTGCCGACTGCAACACCAGCTCCACCGCCTCACGCACCGTCATAAAATAACGCACCATATCGGCATGGGTAACGGTAATGGGGCCACCTGCCGCGAGTTGTTTCTGAAACAGTGGCACTACCGAGCCGGTAGAGCCAAGCACATTGCCGAAACGCACAGTGACAAAACGCGTTGCATGATTTGCCGATAAATCATGTCCCAGAGCCTGGCAATAACTCTCCGCCGCACGTTTAGTAGCACCCATCAGGCTTGAAGGGTTTATGGCTTTGTCGGTGGAGATAAGCACCATCACAAGTACGTTATGCTTCGCGCATGTATCGGCTAATATCTGGGTTCCCAAAATGTTGGTAAGCACAGCTTCTTCCGGGTTAGATTCGGCAAGCGGCACATGTTTAATAGCAGCGGCATGAAACACCATCTGCGGTTTTTCGCGGGTAAACACATCATGTAAGTGTTCTATATCGCGCACGTCACCGATAATGGCAACACGGGGGATATTCGGAAACAGGCGCGCAAGTTCCAGATCAATCTGGTAAAGCGCATATTCAGAGATCTCAAATAATACGATGCGGGACGGTTTTAACTCAGCAATCTGGCGCACGAGTTCACCGCCAATGGTGCCGCCTGCACCGGTCACTAATACTACTTTGCCAGTGACAATTTCGCGCACGGAAGTTTTATCATGCACATTCTGCGAACGCCCAAGTAAATCTTCAAGTGCAATCGGTTTTATCTCCAGTTTTTGCTGCATGCCTTGCTTGAACTCACTGAGTTGTGGCAAGCGGGCGAGGGGAAGGCCGAGCTTTTCGGTAATAGCGAGCAGATTTCTGACTTTGGCACCATCAAGCGTATCGTATGTTAAAATCACGCGTTGCGGCTTTAAACCTTTACGACCAAGTTTTGCGACAATCTCAGGCAACTCTTCCGCCCGGCCATAAATAGGGACATTATGTATGGTATTGCCTACGCGCGATGAGTTGTCATCAACAATGCCTATAACCTGATATTGGGAAGAGGGGCCTGAGCGGGTATCACGCAAGAAAAGTTCAGCGCGATCACCGGAGCCAATCAGTATCACCGGAATTTTATGCTCAGCGCCAAAGTGGGTGCGAAGCCCGAGTTGGCGGTCACGCCAGATACGGTAACAAAAACGCGGAGCACCGAGCATGGCAAGCAACAACAGCCACTGAATAAAAGGAGCAGAGCGGGGGATGCCTTCAAGGCGTGTAAATAAAAACAGCGCCAAGTAAAACAGCAAAATCGCAAGCGTTGCCGATTTTATGATAGCAACGAGATCGGGCGTGGAAGCATAACGCCAAAGTCCGCGGTAAAGCCGCATCCAGGAAAACACCACAAGACATATCAGCGCACATGATAAAGTAAGCAGGGTCAGATAGTTAAAATTATAAACAAAAAGTTCGTCGCCTAAGCGCAAATAGAGTGCGAGCAGAAAACTCGCGCCTGCCATAACCGTATCGTGAAATGCGGTGAGCAGATGGCGGCGGTAATTAAGCAGAAAAGGCTTTTGCATTAAGTAATCTTTTTATGAAGCAAGCGGTTATGGCATATGCAATGATGAGCATAATAACGCCCGCTATCATATTGAGAGTTGCGAGCATGGCAAGCACTACTAAAACCACGTTTAAAATGGTGATTTTGCGCACCACCTGCATGTGAGTCAGGCCGCTACGTACCGCCTGCTGATAGGCATGTTCGGAATGTGCCTGCCAGACTTTTTCGCGTCGGAGCAAGCGTTTGCCGAGCGTAAATGTGGCGTCGCTTAAATAGTAAGCAGGTAGAATAAGGGCGGAAAAAAATCCACCATTTACGGCGAGTTGTAAAAGCAAATAACCCATTATAAAACCAAGTGTAATACTGCCAACATCGCCCATGAATAATCGAGCGGGGGTACGGTTAAACCAGAAAAACCCCAAAGTTGCCCCCGCGACTATGAGTGCATACCCGGAAAGTTCGTACGGCATGTGGCTTATCGCGCTTACAAAACAAATCCCCACTGCCATCACAATCACTTGCAGGGAAGTGATGCCGTCGATGCCGTCCATAAAATTGGTAAGGTTAATAAACCATAGCCAGAAAAATGCGATAAATATCCATTCAAAAATAATCGGTATGAATTCAGGGAATAATCGCCCATGTAAAACCGAGAGGGATAATACGACAGCAATGATTTGCGCCATCAGTCGCCACTGTACCGAAACTCCGCGCATGTCATCGGTAAACGATATTACGGCAAGCAAAATAGCGGCAAATATGAGGCGTGAATCCGCACCGGTTATCATAAACAACAGCAACATGCAGATTACCATGGCAAGCCCGCCGCCGCGTGGGACAGGTGCTTTGTGATTGCTGCGTTCGGTGGGATTATCGATTATGCCCGCACTTTTTAAAAATGGGATAGAAAGAGCAGTGCCGCTGAGGGAAAGAAGAAGCGCGCTAAGTGGCAATATAAGACAATATATCATTATCAATAAGCGCTATTGTTATTAGTGGTGTCAATTCTCTGGATATTTATTTTACCATGCCAGATGCAAAATTCTGAATCCGGATCGAGAACCGTCACTACCGGATGGGTTTTGCTTTCATCTTTATCTTTGATTTGGAAAGAAATTACCGGACCATATTCCTCTATTTCACCGCTGGTTGGTGTAAGGGTGACTATGCGTTCTGCACCGCTGTTCCTCACAATAATATCGTAAGGCACATTATCGCAATCCGCGAGTTTTGAAGCCGCCAACGTGGAAACCGGTAAGAGGCAAGCTAATAATATAATATAATACTTCATAATAATTATATTCTATCTTCGTCCGAATAATTTTTCAATGTCGCTCAGTTTCAGCTCCACATAGGTAGGCCGCCCATGGTTGCACTGGCCGGAGTGGGGAGTTGCTTCCATCTGGCGCAGCAATGCATTCATTTCATCAATGGTAAGTGACCGCCCGGCACGCACACTGCCATGGCACGCCATGGTGCCGCAGATATGCTCTAACTTATCGCGCAGTGCCAATGCCTCCCCAAATTCTTCGATATCATCTGCCAAGTCGCGAATCAATCCACGTACATCCGAATCTCCAAGCAGTGCAGGCACTTCACGCACGATAATAACGCCTTCGCCGAATGTCTCAATGATAAGACCGAACCCCGCAAATTCTTCGGTGCGTTTCAGCAAACGCGATGCATCTGGTTCGCCCAGATCGACCACTTCAGGAACTAAAAGTTTCTGCCGCGCAATGCCAGTTTCCGCGAGCGATATTTTCATGCGCTCATACACAAGGCGCTCATGGGCTGCGTGTTGGTCAACGATGACAATGCCGTTTTCCGTTTGCGCAACAATGTAAGTGTTGTGAAGCTGGCCTCGTGCTGCACCCAAACGAAATGCCGAATAATCCTGCGCTGCAGGTTCTAACTTGCGCGCTTCCGGTGCTTGCTGCCATTCAGGAATAAGCCGCAAAGCAGCCTCAGCAAGATTGCCATGTGCGATATTTGGCATAGTGTAAGCAGTGGAATTAGAGGTATGCGGAGTGTAGTAATTTGTGTTTCGCTCACCGCTGGTAAATAACGATTGCGCAGCAAGCGAAATGGTGGAGGAGGCGCGCTGCCCACCACTTGCAAGCCCTTGCTTTAATGCGCTCACTATCAAACCGCGCACAAGCCCCACATCACGGAATCGCACTTCGGCTTTTGCCGGATGAACATTTACATCCACCGAGTCTGCGGGTAAATCGAGAAACAATACTACGACAGGATGACGGTTACGCTCTAAGAAATCCTGATAAGCGGCTTTCACGGTACCGAGTAATAATTTGTCACGCACCGGGCGGTTATTTACAAACAGATATTGCTCGGAAGAGGTGCCGCGATTGTAGGTGGGTAAACTTGCAAAACCGGAAAGTTTTATGTTCTCACGGGTGGCATCAATGCTCAGTGAATTGGCGCGGAATTCATCGCCAAGCACATCGCCGAGTCTGGCAATACGTGCGTTATCGGAGCTCTCGCTGTTATAGCTTCCAAGAATTTTATCATCGCTTGTAAATGTAAAGCTTATCTCGGGATGTGCCATGGCAAGCCGCATCACGATGTCTTTTGCCTGGGCAACTTCGGTACGATCGGCGCGTAAAAATTTGAGCCGTGCTGGAGTGGCATAAAATAAATCGCGAACCTCAACCGTGGTGCCGGGCTTATGCGCAGCAGGGGTCATCTCTTGTAATTCACCACCTTCAATACTTATCTGCCAGGCATCGTTTTTGTTTTTCGTGCGACTCGTAATCGTAAGGCGGCTTACCGAACCAATCGAAGGCAGCGCTTCACCGCGAAATCCTAAATGTTTAATGTGCAAAAGATCGTCATCAGGCAGTTTGGAAGTCGCATGGCGCTCAATGCAAAGTGCTAACTGATCCTTGGTCATTCCGGAGCCATTATCCGTCACTTTAATAAGCGATTTTCCGGCAACTAAAAGTGCCACATCAATTTGCGTAGCACCCGCATCAATGGCATTTTCCACCAGTTCTTTGACCGCAGAAGCCGGGCGTTCAATTACCTCGCCAGCGGCAATGCGGTTAACGGTTGTGGGTGGAAGAATGCGAATCATTTTTAAACCGACTGTTTAAAATAAATTGAACGAGAACGCAGTGACGGCCACAAATAATATAAGTATTCCTATGAGAAAAAAGAGGTCTGCAATTTTTTCATAGAAAGCAGTCTGGGTTGCCGATCTGAGTGAAATATAAGATAAAAGACAACTACCCAAAAATACAAACGCAGCGACCAAGCTTAATTCATCTGCCCAGGTAGTATCGCTTTTTCCGGTAATTTTCAGCCCGGTTATCAGAATGAAACAGATGCCAATCAGGTTAGAGGAAGCATTGAGTATGTGGGGTTGTTTGCCAATGGTCATTGAGCGTACCTCATGCAACTTTACGGGTTAAATGCTGAAACACATCTTGTAAATCGGCCTCAGTGGTTGCGAGGTCGCGAATGGATAAACCAGAGAGGCGAACCTTGTTTAGAATTTCTTCGATATTGGCTTCACTGGGACGATAACTGAGCGCTAAGTCGCCTTCTGCAGTAATGGTAGCGCCAATATTTTCAAGTATGGGTGGCACTACGGTAAGTGGCAAAGTGAGTTTTAAAATAAGCTGCTTGCTGTCAAATTGACGCATGAGATTTTGTTTTCTGTCACAGGCAATCACCTCGCCGTGATTAATGATCGCAATCTCGTCGCAAAGCTCTTCTGCTTCTTCGAGGTAATGCGTAGTAAGCAGAATGGTGGTGCCTTCTCTATTGAGTTTCTTTACATATTCCCAAAGTTGCGTGCGTAGTTCCACGTCGACTCCGGCGGTCGGCTCATCCAGCACGAGCACAGAAGGACTATGCACCAATGCTTTGGCAATGAGCAGGCGGCGGCGCATGCCACCGGAAAGTCTACGCGAATTAGAATCGGCTTTGTCGGTCAGTCCCATCACTTCAATAATTTCACTGGTGCGGCGAGCGGCTTTGGGGACGCCGTAATAACCGGCGGTAATTTCGAGGGCCTCGCGCACGGTAAAAAACGTATCGAGCACTAATTCTTGTGGGACCACACCGATGGATTTGCGCGCAGCGCGCATTTGGTTATCAATGTCATATCCATTGATGGAAACTTCGCCGCTGGTTTTGTTGGTGAGGCCTGCCATGATGTTGATGAGCGTAGATTTGCCCGCACCATTGGGGCCAAGTAGTCCAAAAAACGCACCGCGCTTGATCTCCAAATTGATACCTTTGAGTGCATCTTTGGGATTACGCGCCTTACCTTCAAAATAGGTTTTTTTCAGATCTTTAATGGAAATTGCAGCCGTCATAGTACCTCTATAGGAGTGAGGCTGTAATCTTAAGGCCATTACTCGGAGAAATCAACCACGCTTACATATTCTAAGCGATACCAGTCTACATACGGTTTTACGGTTGCCACGTCTTTTTCAATTTTGGTAACAACACCTACGGGAAGCCCGGGTGGCAACACGCCGCCATCACCAGAGGTGACGATTTTTTCGCCAACTTTCAGCACGCTGTTTTCTGGCATATAGAGCAGAGACAATGAATCGCCATTGCCGCCACCGGCAATCGAATGTTCACGTGATGTTTCTGACATTACAGGAATGCGCGAATTCACATCGGTGAGCAGCAATACATGCGCAGTTTTTTTGCCGACATCAATCACGCGGCCAACGAGGCCACTGTCGTTTATCACGGCGGAATCTTCCTGCACTCCCTGATCTTCGCCAGACGTAATCAGCGCAGAATGGGTGTAGGGGCTGCCAGCATCAATGGCGATGCGCGCCGAGGTGTAGGCGGTTTTGCTGTCGGGTGCAAATTTCAAAAGTGCATGGAGCTTGTCGTTTTCATTTTTAAGCTCAATAGCTGAGGAGTGCCACAAACGCAGGCGGCTTATTTCGGATTTGAGTGTGCGGTTTTCTTCGCGCATAGTTGCCATTTCATGCACCCAGGCACCAACGGAAGAGACGGCATCCATAGGTTTGGCAAGAATTTCCACCACGGGAACCACCGCATCGGATATTTTCATGCGGATGGTGGCGGTGATGTTGCTGTTGGTTCTGCTTATAACGATGAGCCAGATGGAAATGGCAAGCAATAAGACGACAGCGATACGTGCAAGGAGGGGCCTGTAAGTAAGGGTAAGTGCGTGAACTTGCGTATGTTTTTGTCTCAAAATACAAACTCCCTGAGTAGAGGCCTTAATTTCAAGAATTTTTTATTAATGTTGTTACAAAGCACTCTAATATAGTAAATAACCTGCCTGCAAGAAATATTCAGATGTTTCGATATTTCATTATAGCAAAATAATGCCAGTGGTGCAAGATTAGCTCATATAAATGCCTGCATTTGCGATAGCTTGGTTAACAGCCGGATTATTGGAGGATTTGGGCTTGCGCAATCCGGATAAGTTGCTATAAGTCCACTTCTTATTTCGGGTGCCTAGCCAAAAGCCCGGTTAAATTGTCGCGGGGTGGAGCAGCCCGCCGAAGCGTAAGCCTGAAAGGCGAAGCGTCGAAAAACAAATACTGAGCTGCCGGGCTTATTGAAGTCCGGTTAAATGTCGCGGGGTGGAGCAGCCCGGTAGCTCGTCAGGCTCATAACCTGAAGGCCGCAGGTTCAAATCCTGCCCCCGCAACCAAACTTCTTAGTAAAATCAATAGCTTGAAGAAACAGGTGTTGAATATCTTCGTGTATCACATTGGGTTTTGCGATCATGAGCGAGGCCGCCTAATTGGTTGGGCGGTGAAGAACCAATATTCTCCCAAAGCAGCCAACGACAAGCGTTGTAACATAATTGTAACCTTATCCCGGTTTATTTTCATTCTAAAATGAACTATAATCCCTGCGGGGACATTTATAATGCTAGAAGAAACAGCGATTCAGAACCAACCGGGTACAATAAAGCCTCCTCTTAGTTTTTCTGAGAGGGAGATTGCCCGTATTGGACATATTGATAAGCCCTCAAAAGAAGCAGTAGCAGCAGAAAAAAATTCTGACAAGCAAGTGGGCACAACACAACCTCCTCTTGTCTTTTCTAAGAGTGAATCTATTCCGCTTGGACTTGCGAATAAGATTTTGCGCAAAATCGCTTATACGGGTGGGTTTGTTTCTTACATCCTCATCGGCTTATCGGGGGTTGCCAATAAAAACCCTTGGAGAACAGCATCAGGAATTGGATCTGCCGCCCTCAATGTTACTTCGATGCTTGTGAAAGAAAATGACCAGGCACTTCCCCATACTTCCATCCCCGGTCAGATGGTGCACTCCTACCTTCATCCCCAGGAAAATACGTTATTCTTCAATCGATCTGCGAGTTTTATCACGGACGCCCTCAAACTGATTGCTGGTCTTCAGAGCGGCAGAGATAAGGAAATAAAAGAGGGTGCGTTTAAGATAATAACAAAATCCATAGATATTGCCGGTATGAGCGATCAGGACAGACGTGAAAGGCTTGCTCTCCATCACAAAAAAGAGGAAAGAAGCCTGCTTAGTAAAATATTTGCAAACCGATGGGTTTCGCTGGGCAGTTCGACAATAGCAGCGATACTTCAAGTGCAGCAGGGCCTTGAAGGTGATGGTAAGGGCAAGGACAAAAACATGCTAATCTCGGGCATTCTTTATTTTGTGAACGTTTCAGCGCTGGCCCTCGATAATCTCATTATGGAATCCAAGATCAAAAAAACTCGCGATGACAAAGGAAGATAACAATAGCGAGTTGCCAAGCATGTGCGTTCTGGTGAAGGGACTCAGTGCATCAGGAGAGGCGCAATATGCCTACGTCGCTATTGCTTTTGATAAATATGAGGAATTTTTGAAAGCTGAAGCAGCGGGCTCATATGACTTAAGCGCATTTGGAACTATTCTTTGTCATGGTCTCGGAGCAGAGCCTCCCATTGAGCTACAAAAGGAAATGGAAGAAAAATATGACATATCCCATGATTTAGAGCAGCAAATCATGGATGCATTGGACGCGATAAAAGCTGAGAATACGTAATCTATAAATCTCTTGACTTGATCTGGCAGGACGGTTGTATTTGTATACATCAATCCGTATGCAAGATGAGTCTTATGAGTTTAAAACAGAAAGTCTCCAAGTCGAAGCGTAAAGTACTGGAACTGGTAAAGCAGCCAGTAATACCTGCGGTAGGGCAGGAAATGAGTAACTACAAATATTTAACTCATATTCTGATATGGAATATCTTTTTTGGCATTGTGTGCATCCCAACCGCCGGAAAATTGATTGACGTGTTTGGCATTCCTTTGTCCATCACTATTTATTATTTTCCCTTTATTTATATTTTTGCCGATCTGATGACGGAGGTGTATGGTTACGCAATCGCAAGGCGGATACTGTATTACACCATTGCAGCACAGATCCTTTCGACCATCGCTTTTCAGTTTGTAGTGTATTATCCACCCTCCGTTGTCATGACCAATAATCAATCTTTTGTGGATGTTCTTTCCGCTGCTCCGAGACTTGTTTTCTTTGGCACGATGGCTATGTTTGTGGGAGATATCGTCAATAATTACGTGTTGGCAAAAATGAAAGTTTGGACAAAAGGGAAACATATTGCCGCCCGTTTTGCAATGTCGACTCTGTGCGGGCAATTAGTGGATACGGGTATTTTCTATGGGCTTGCCCTCTGGGGTATGCTGTCTGGTGGCATGCTTTTTAAAAGTATCCTGATGGGAAGCGCCATCAAAATAGGGTTAGAACTTATCCTGTTACCCATCACACTGCGAGTATCGGCAAAACTTAAAGAACTAGAGAAAGTTGATTTCTATGATTACAAAACAGATTTCAATCCTTTAAAATTATAGGCACTCAAGTTCCATGAGTGTTTGGATTGTAAAAACTCCCCGCAATTTACTTTACGCTGCAAAGGCAGTGACCTTATCCCGGCCAGACGTTTTCGATTGATACAGCGCCTTATCCGCCTCATCGATAATTGAGACAGCATCCGTAGTGTCCTTCTTTAAACTACTAACGCCAATACTGACAGTAATAGGACGATTTTTCCAGGATGCTTCCAGAATGACCTTGCGAATAAGCTCGGCAGCTTTTAAAGCACCTTCCATAGGGGTTTGAGGCAGGATTACAGCGAATTCCTCACCACCATAGCGCGCTACGCAATCGGAGGCGCGCGCAGTATTTTTAAGAAGTGTTGCCACTTGTTTTATGACCTCATCTCCCGCAAGATGACCAAATTCATCATTAAATTGCTTGAAGTAATCTATATCCAGCAGAATAAGCGAAAGTTCATTTTTATAACGCACCGCTCTTAGATATTCCTGCGCCAAATATTCCTGAAAATAACGGTGATTCTTAAGCCCGGTCATGCCATCGGTATCGGCAAGTGTTTTCAATGTGTCTTTTTCAGATTCAAGCTGCCCTTTTTGCATTTTAAGCAATTCATTAGACATGCTGAGGTTAGTATGAGAATCCCTCAATGCTGCCGAAGCTAGAGCATCGCGCAAGGTTGCCGTGAGTACCCCTGCCATTAATTGCAGTGTGCTAGAATCTTCTTCTGTGAAAGCAGAAGGCTTGCTGGATGCCACTTTTAATACACCAATCGTTTCTCCTTGTTGGATAAGCGGCACGACAATCATGGAGCGCAGATTCACGGTACGGCATGCTTCTTTATCCACGCGATTGTCTGTATCGCTATCAGCGCAGTATAACGGCATAGCTTGTGCGACACACAAGCCTGATAAACTACCCAGTGCTTTAATTCTGAATCCGATAAAACGTTCCATAGAACCGCTTACGGCACGGTAAACCATTTCATCGCCTTCCAGCATTTCGATGGCGGCGCCATCGGCATGAGTGATGAATTGTGTGCGTTCAGCAATAACTTTCATAGCATTTTCTAAGTTAAGCCGCTGAGAAATGATATCTTGCTGAATGTCGACAATCTGTGTCATTCGTGCAGCTATTCCGCGATGCATAGTGGCTGTTTCACTTTCCATCTTAAGCAACATTTCGCGCGCACGTGATTCCATGCGAAATGCAATATAAGTAAATATAATAAATAAATAGAGTATCGCGAATCCACTTATGAACAATATACGAGTGTGCTCCATCGATGCTTGCCACCGCGCGTCCCGTTCGGTAAGGAGGCGTTCTTCTTCCTGGCGCATGGTTGAAATATTCTGTGCGATGGCGCTCATTTCATTTTTATTCAGAGAAGCAGAAGCAGGAAAAGATTGATTTGTATTGAGCGAAGAATGTTTAAATACATCATCAATTAATTGACGAAGCGGCATAATCCGTTCCTGCTGGTTTGGGTTATCCTTAGTGAGATTGGCAATGGTAGTAAGCGTTTGCAGAACTCGCTCTTCTGCCTGATTGTTCTCTTGCTCTCTCGCAATTCCTAACTGGCCCGAGAGTATCTCCAGCTGATTCAGCACTTCGTAGGTGTGCGTTACCCATTGCCCCTGTTCCATCTGCTGGTTAGGAATATTATACAGATAGATGCCAATGATTCCAAAAAACAGAGTCAGTATGGTAATGCCGCCCAAAAAAGACCATCGCCACTTAGCCATCCATTGCTCCTATACAGATTATAAACTTAGGGTGTCTCTAAATGAGACAATATCAGAGATCGATATGATTGTGTATCTCTGAAACAAATTTCAGAGAAATTCTGTTAATCTTTAAGGGCATTGCGGATTTTACCATTTGTTCCTATGGTAATCCCAATTCATAATGTATTTTTTACTGCGAAGGAGACAATATGCAAACGATTGATAAGGAGGATTTTATGAATACGAATGCGAATACTTATCTTGCCATCTTTCTTGGCAGTAAAACCAATCCGAGAATGGTGGCATGGAATGCGCTTTCTGAAAAAGAACAGCAAGCAAAAATGCAGCAAGGAATTTCTGCCTGGAAGGCCTGGGTCGAGAAACATCAGGCGTCCATTATTACTATGGGTGGACCGCTCGGTAAGACGAAGAAAATCACCCCGGACGGCATCAAAGATGTAAGCAACGAAATGGGTGGCTATACTGTCGTGCGTGCCGATTCGCATGAAGCGGCTGCTAAACTGTTCGAGAACCATCCGCACTTTACCATCTTTCCGGGTGAATCTGTAGAAGTCATGCCGGTGTTGCCAATACCGGGGGGCAGCTAATTAAAGCTTCTCCAATTTAATTGCGGCATAAATAGCGACTAGCCCGTTGAGTAACGCGACTGTCAGAAATACTTGCGGGATAGTGAAGGAAAGCGAAAGCATCGCGAGCGTCAGAAGCGTTGCGGCCACCATGAACAATGCATTCATCACATTGTTTGCGGCGATAATGCGTGCGCGGTGTATGGCTTCGCTCTTTTGTTGCATAATCGCGTAAAGCGGCACGATGTAAACACCTCCGCTTACTGCGATAAAAAACAAATCGATAAGAATTCGCAAACCCGAAAAGCTTCCGATAAACTCCCACAATGTCATGAGTTCTGTTCGGTAAGAAAGGGCGATGGCATTGCTGGCAAAATACAGATCAATCCCGAATATCGTCATGCAAATCGCGGCCAATGGCACGTAGGTGCTTTTTATAACGCCGTGCAATAGCTTGTTGCATAAGACAGAACCTATACCTATGCCTATGGAAAAAACCGTCAGCAATAAAGTCACGACAGACGCATCTGCGTAAATGACGTTTTTTACGTAAGGTGCAAATTGTGAAAGAAAAGTAGCGCCTACCAGCCAGAACCATGAAATTCCAAGGATGCAGAGGAATACTTTTTTGTCGGTTTTGCTGAAACCAATGATATGCAAAGTTTCCTGCCAGATATTGCGGTTGATAATAAGCGTTGGCTCCGGCGCAGGTGCTTCGGGGATATAACGGCTGATGCAGTAGCCGGTTATGGCAAGGGCAAGCAGGGCAAAGGATACATAATACACACCGCCCGTTTGCAGTATGAGCACACCGCCAAGAATGGTGCCGAGCAATATGGCAAGAAAGGTTCCTGCTTCAATGTAGGCATTACCTTGCAGTAATTCATCGTCGTGTAAATGTTGTGGCAATAGGACGTATTTAATCGGCCCGAAGAAGGTAGAATGCACTCCCATACAAAATAGTGCGAACAGGAGTAGTGCCACATTTTGTATGGCAAATCCCGCAATCGCGATTGCCATAATGGCGATTTCAGCAATTTTAATAATGCGCGTGAGTTTTGCCCGGTCATATTTATCGGCCAGTTGTCCGGCAGTGGCAGAAAATAAAAAGAACGGCAGGATAAAAAGCCCTGCTGCGAGCGTTACCAGAATTTGCGCATTGCTGCCCGTCTGCACCGCTACATGGTAAGTCACCAGCATCACCAGTGCATTTTTTAAAAGATTATCGTTAAACGCCCCAAGAAACTGGGTGAGGAACAAAGGCAGGAATCGTTTGGAATGAAAGAGCGGCATTCGGATACCGTATCCTGAGAGTACCTGTTTGGCAACCTATCCCCGGATGCGAGCTTACTCTTTCTGCCCACAGTTTTTGCATAGCACGGATTTGAAACCTTCAAAGGTAAGGTAAAGACCAATCAGTAATGGAACCGTTGAGTAGACATAAAAATACTCTTCGTAATGGAGTGTGCCGAGCATTGAAATCGTCACTTCGGGTGGGCATAACAGTGACATCAAACCTTTGAGAAACAGTATCCAGCCAAAGAGGGTGACGATAATCGGCAGCACCCCGCCTGACCAGATATTGTGACTGAGTATAATCGCAAGACCTCCTGTTAATATCAAGATAGCAACCAGAAATAGTAATGGTCGGTCTTGCAGCATCCCCGTCAGAAGCGCGATGAATAACTGCTTGTGCAACAACATAGACAGAGAAATAAAAATCTCGGCAATCCCGATAAGCCTGCTTAGAAAAATGGTACGTGACATAATGCACTCTCCAATGGTAGTCGGATGAAAATTATCTTCTCTATTCAGGCTGTTTATGTTCACCTTCTTCGGGTTTGCGTTCAGCCGGATGCGGTGCAGGCTGAGGATGTGGCGCAGCGGCCTGAGGATGGGGTGCCGCTGCTTCTGGTCTGTGTTCAACAGGTGAATGCTGACTATTAACAGACTGAGAATATGGGCCACCTCCTGGTTGACGTTGTGCTGCAGGACGCGAAACGGGCTGAGGATGTTGAGTCACCTCAGAATTCCGCTCAGCCGAATCTGCTGCCGGGCGTGCAGCAGGTTGATGTTGCATCGCCTCAGGCTTTTCTTGTTGATTTACAGGCTTATGCGCTCCCGCATTATTTGCAGCTTTAGGAATAGCAGCGCCTTTGGCAAGGGCAGGGTTTTTAATCACCGCCTGATTGTGCTTCTCTGCTTCCACATTCTTTGGACCAGCTTGTTTTGCGGCGACTACGCCTTTGCCGGCAAACACACCGGGGTGCGTCGTCGCAGCAATAGCAGGTTTTCCATTGTTAGCGGACGCACGCAATTGCGGATTGCTGCTTGCAGCCTTCACGTTTTTCACCTGATCAGCAGTAGGCGGTAAATGCTTTTCATGCATTGCTGCTTGTTCCTCATGCGTTGGTGCATCATGGGTTCCACCCGGACCACCATTAAAGCTGGCATTGGTTACGTTAGTGACATTGGTGATGTTGGTAACATTCGTAACTGAACGGTTAACAACAAACATGTTTCCCTGCCATCCGCCGCCATTAAAGCCATGGCCACCATACCCGCCGCCATAATTAATGCCGCCGTAAAAACCGACATGCGTTCCCCAATAACCTTCGCGCCAGCCGAAGCCACCGCCACCCCAGCCCCAATAGCCAGGAGTCCATAAATAACCAAAAGTAGGTGGTTGTACCCAGGTACCCGGTACCCAATAATAACCAAATATGCCCCAGCGCCAATGTCCTGGTACCCAGATAAATCCTTCTTGCGGTGGCGCAGGTACTACATATACGGGGATAGCAGGAGGGGCAATGGCAACGGGCGCGCCCACGGAAATATCTGCTGAAACACCAACCCCAATTTGCGCGCTCGATGTTACCGGTGATAACAACGCGAACAATACGAGGAAAGAAGTAATGAGGGTTTTTATATACTGCATATCGGCACCTTGAGTTATTATGAATAATTAGATAACGACGCTTCTTAGGGTAAACTTTATCCATCCGCAAAAATTTTGTCCAGTATCAAAGGTATACATTGCAAAAATATAATGAATCCATAATGAGGGGGGCTCATTCTTATTAAGAACTAATAACTTCTAGGTACGTTCCCACGTTTCTAGTTTTCCGGGAATGGTAAAAAATAAGGGATGGGGGTGAAGAGATAATTTTTTTATAGCCCGTAATTTATCTGGATCACGGCGGCTTAATTTTTCCCTCAGATGTTTAAGCTCAAATGCCATTTGTCCTTCTGTCACTGATATTGACATAGCACAAGGTTTGGCCAGGATTTTTTGCTTATTAAAATTGTACCCTCTGCGCTCTGCCTCTTTATGTACCTCCCAAAGGTAAGTGGCAATGGCCTCCTTTGACGATGCAGATTCATAAAAACGCTGTAATTGAGGGTGGTGGCGATATCCCTTGGTTTTTCCGTGAAGCACATGCTGCGCAAGCAAGGCCTCGCGCCATAAGGCGACTAAGCCTTTAGTATCCAGAAATGAAGGATGAAGTGACCACAAACGCATAAGGATATTATAAAATGGTGCCCGGAAGAGGACTCGAACCTCCATGATCTTGCGAACACTAGCACCTGAAGCTAGCGCGTCTACCAATTCCGCCATCCGGGCTGAAATCAAGAGAAATGCGTTATAAAAGAGGATTACCTGCTTGTCTATAACTTATCCTCTGCGGCGTAGGATTATCAGTGTAATTTCGGAAGGGTTAGCGGTGCGCAACGGTGGCCCCCAAAAACCAGTTCCGCGGTTCACATAAATCCACATATTTTCATGTCGATTCAATCCTTTATAGTAACGTTGAAACAATCGGATAAACAGATTGAAGGGGAAATATTGGCCGCCATGTGTATGGCCGGAAATTTGCAAATCAAACCCTGCAGCATGTGCTGCTTTATAGCTCGCCGGTTGATGGGCAAGAAGAATTTTTGTGAGATTAGACGGCGATCCTTCAAGTGCTTTTCCTGGATCGGATGCATGATCAGATTGCATATACCGTGTTGAATAATCATTAATGCCTGCCAGGATAATTTCTTCGTTGCCGCGTTTGAGAATAATGTGCTCATTGGATAAAATGCGCGCGCCTAGTTTTGCAAACTCAGCAATCCACGCGCCTGCACCCCAATAATATTCATGATTGCCGGTTACAAAGAAGACGCCATAAGGCGCATGAAGCTTTGCAAGTGGTGCAACCTTATCTCGTAAATCTTCCACGCTGCCATCAACAAAATCTCCCGTGAGTGCAATGAGGTCGGGCTTTAGATTATTCGCCATAGTGACTACATTTTCTGTATAATCACGGCCAATTATCGAGCCCACATGCAGATCGGAAATCTGCACTATTTTAAATCCATCAAAATTTGCTGGAAGATTATCAAGCGGTATTTCAACTGTGCGAACGGTAGGGCCAGAAGCGGCCTGTTTTATGCCAAGCGCAATAGTGCCAAATGTAAGGGCAGCAAGCAAAAATAATTGTCGTCGATCAAACAATGCACCATTATTAGGTAATGAAATCAATTTCCATATCGTACTTATAATATCAGCTGAGAGTGTATAGATGAACAGGCATGAAAGAATGCCGAGTGCCGCATAGGACGCCCAGTCAATGAGGTTAAAAATTACATTCAAGCCGCTGCGGTCTTTGAGTCCGGGAAATAAAAGCCGATCGCCAAAAGGCGCGGCAAGTTGCAGTGCGAAGAATACAAAAGTGAACAGCCACACTATAAACAAATGCCCACCCGCGAAAGGCCAGATGGCAACAAGGCTCATCGCCACATAACCATTCATGAACGCAAGAAAACCGATAAGAATGAGGATTCGCATGAACAAGAAGGTGCCTTTAAATTTTGATTATTTTGGATTCACTGCTTTATCATCATGCAGATTCCAGCCGCCGCCGAGCGCTTTGATAAGTGCAATTCGTGCATTGATACGGCGAGTGAGGATGTCGTTTGAGGCAAGCTCTGCTTGAAGCGCGGTATTCTGAGAAACCACTACATCCAAATACGTTGCAATGCCGCCTTTATAGCGATCTTGGGCTTGAGTAAGCGCTTTCTCAGCGGCTTCCGTGGCTGCAGTCTGGCTTGTATTTTCCTGCTCCAACTGTTTGATGGCGACGAGATTATCTTCTGCTTCTTTGAAAGCGGTAAGTACCGTTTCGCGGTAATTGGCAATCGTTTCATTATAAGCAGCGCGTGCCTGATCGTTCATCGCGTGAATTTTTCCGGCGTCAAATAGTGTCATTACCGCGCTTGGCCCAAGCGACCAGAACTGGCTCGGTGCATTAAACAATGTGGAGCGGGTAATGCTTTCAAAACCAAACATAGCATCGAGGCTTATGGTAGGGAAGTAAGCGGCGCGGGCAACGCCAATCTCGGCATTGGCAGAGGAAACCCGGCGTTCTGCGGCAGCAATATCCGGGCGGCGCTCCAGCAACGTGGAGGGTAAGCCCGCATCAATTGTTGGAGCTTCGCTGACTATGGTTACGGGGTCAATTTTAAAAGAAGACGGCATCTCACCCACGAGTATGGCGATCGCATGTTCCATTTGCGCGCGTTGTAATGCAGATTCCGCACTTTGTGTTTTGGCATTTTCTAATTGTGTTTTCGCCTGATCCACATCCGCTTCTGAAGCTATACCGCCATTATGACGGTCATTGGTGAGGTCGTATGCTTTCTGGTAAGCATCAATAGCTTTGCCAAGTATAACTTGTGCTTTATCAAGTGCGCGCAGATTAAAATAATCGGTGGCGAGTTCTGCGTGGATACTTAAATCCAGCACCGCTTTATCAGCAGCGCTTGCTTGTGCAAGATTACCGGCGGCTTTGGCGGAATTGCGCACGCGCCCCCAGATATCAAGCTCATAGGATAAATCCACGCCCACTATATTTTCGTTATAGAGTGAAAGTGTTGTCTGTGAGGTAATATTATGGGAAAGCTGATTGCGGCTTTCACTGGCATTTGCAGTCACGGTGGGAAAATAAGCAGCATTGGCTTGCGTTGCAACGGCACGTGCCTGATCATAACGTGCAATGGCAGCTTTTAAATCCTGGTTTGAACTTGCAACTTTGCTTTCCAGATCATTTAATTTTTCATCACCGAATATTTTCCACCACTCTCCACGCTCTATAGCATCTGCGGGTTTTGCAAGTTGCCAATCTTTGTTTTCCTTATAGGCCTCTGGAATAGGTGCGGTACTGGGTTGTGTATATTTGGGCGCAAGTGAACAGGAGGCTAATGTCCCAAATAACAGTGCGCCCAGAATAAGATTTCTGAATATCACTTTTTCATGTCCTTATCGTCATGCTTGTCAGCGGCCTCGGCAACACGGACTGCCTGTCCATTACTCAGCGAATCGGGAGGATTTACGATAACGATCTCCTGCGGCTCAATGCCGGAAAGTATTTCCACGGAATTGCCAAAGTCGCGCCCCATTTTAACGGATTTGAGCAACACTTTGTTGTTTGCATCTATCGTTGCTACCTGCAAACCTTCTTTGCGGAAAAGCAAGGCGTTTACCGGTAGGCGGATATTAGTGTCGTGGGCTGCAAGCTTCATATGTACATCGGCAAACCCACCGGGGAGTATTTCATACTTATTATTCTCTACCAAAAATTCAATCAGCTCTGTTCTCGTCGTATTATCGATTCCCTCGGCGGTATGGTATAATGTCGCCTTGTAACTATGATCGGAATGTTCGGTAAATGTGATATCGGCTTCCATATCCGGCGTAATCGCATAGGCATAATTTTCCGGAACGCTTACATAGACGCGCAGTTTATTATGTTGCGATAACTGAAACAGAACTTGCCCGGTAGTGCTTCCGGAGTTTATCAGCGCGCCGATATCGGTAAGCCGGGCGGTCACCACCCCATCAAAAGGAGCAACAACACGTTTGAAAGATTCCAGATCTTTCAAGCGATCGACATTGGCTTGTGCGGAAGCAAGTGCAGCGGCCTTTGCTTTCGCATCACCGATTTTTTCATCGGTTTCCTGTTTGGATACCGAGTCAGTTTTTAAAAGCGCTTCCCAGCGTGTGGCGGTGATTTGTGCCAGATCGTTATTAGCTTTTGCAGTTGCCAGATCGGCTATGGCCTGATGGAGTTGTGCATCTATTTCAGGGGTGTCGATTTCGGCCATAAGTTGCCCGGTTTTTACATGGGTACCCATGCCGGTATACCATTGTTTCAGATAGCCATTGGTGCGCGCATAAATCGGTGCTTCATGCCAGGGGCGTACATTTCCGGGCAGTACAATTTCTTCACTCGCAGGCCCACCTGGTGCTTTAATCACATTCACTGTGGTTATCGCCTGATCCTGAGTGCGATCATTTAATGCTCTCGCGGCGTGGATGCGCATGCCAATGAGGGTGAATGCTATCAGTAACATTAGAATAGCAAATAATATTCTTTTTTTCTTTAAATGCTTAGCCATTGTAATTCTCCTGTTGCGTAGCGTGTCCGCCGTTCTTCAGTCTTCTGCGTTCATGAATCAGACAGAAGACCGCAGGCACAAAAAACAGAGTTGAAATGGTTGCAAAAGCAAGCCCGCCAATAACGGCGCGCCCGAGCGGTGCATTCTGTTCACCGCCATCACCAAGACCAAGCGCCATTGGAATCATACCGATGATCATGGCGAGTGCCGTCATAATGACTGGGCGCAGACGTGTGTAGCCCGCTTCAAGCGATGCGGTTATAGCATCGTCACCATGTGACATACGTTCACGCGCGAAGCTTACAATTAAAATACTGTTTGCGGTGGCAACACCCATACACATGATAGCGCCGGTGAGTGCCGGAACACTGAGCGTCGTATGGCTTAAGAATAACATCCAGACAATACCTGCAATAGCGGCAGGAAGTGCGGTGATAATGATAAACGGATCTGTCCAGGACTGGAAGTTAATCACGATGAGTAAGTAGACTAGAAGAATCGCAAATACTAGTCCGCTGTAAAGACCGCTGAACGAAGCCTCACGTGTCTGCATTTGTCCGCGTGCTCTTACGCGCGAACCTTTAGGCACATCTTTTTCTGTGTCGGAAATTATTTTATCAATATCTCTTCCCACCGCACCTAAATCGCGGTCTTCCACGGCTGCAAAAATATCAATGACGGGCTGAACGTTATAATGTGAAACGACAGCGGGGCCTGCGCCACGCGAAACATCCGATACTGCACCAAGCAATTGTGGGGCAGCATTCGCATGGCCGGTGATGGGGATATTACGAAGCGCATCAATCGAATCCAGATCGTGTTGCGGAGTCTGAGTAACGATAGAATAAGACACACCATTTTTGGGATTAAGCCAGAATGTAGGCGCGGTCTGGAAACTGCCCGAAAGCGAGATAAGCATATCACTTGCAACATCAAGTGCTGTAAGCCCCAGCTCTTGTGCGCGTGTTCGATCAAGGGTGACATGCAGTTCAGGATTATCGGAAACCTGCTGAATTCTGGCATCGGCAATACCTGAGACATGACGGATTTTATCGTAAAGCATATCAGCATATTTTTTGTTGGCATCGTCGTTAAGACCAATTACCTGTACATCAATCGGCGAGGGCAGGCCGAAATTAAGAATCTGGCTCACGATGTCGGCAGGCAAAAACGAGAAGGTAACGCCGGGCATGGCTTTTGGCAGGGTCTGGCGCAGCTGGCGCACATAGTCAGGGGTAGGGTGATGATCGGGAGAAAGTGAGATAAGAATATCGGCGTCACTGGAGCCTATCGGTGCTGAGTTGCTGTAAGAAAGGTTGGTTCCGCTTATCGGCAAGCCGACATTATCTACCACACGTGCCAGTTCTTTTTCAGGAATGACTTTGCGTATCTGATTGTCGATCTCTTCGCATAATTTTGCGGTTTCTTCTACACGTAATCCGGTATGAGCGTGGATATGAAGTTTAATCTCGCCGCCGTCGACGCCTGGAAAAAAGTCGGAGCCGAGCCACGGAGCAAGTATTAATAAAGAAGCGACTATGAAGCCCAAGAAACAACTGATAAAAAGCCCACGATGTTCAAGTGTTAAAGCGAGTTTCTGGTGATAGAATTCACGAAGCTTCTCAAATTTATGCTCAAAACTTGCCTGCAGGCGGGCAAATATATTTTTGCGCATGTGCTGCACTTCATGATCATGAGGTGTGTCATGTGCCTTAAGCCAGTACATTGCCAGAGTCGGAACCAATGTGCGCGATAACACATACGAAGCAAGCATGGCGAACACCACTGCTTCTGCCAAAGGAATAAATAGAAACCTTGAAACGCCGGTTAAGAAAAACATCGGCACGAACACAATGCAGATACATAAGGTTGAGACCAATGCTGGTATAGCGATCTGCTGCGCTCCATCTAAAATTGCTTCCTGTACTTCTTTTCCCTGTTCTAAGTGCCAGTTGATATTTTCGATAGCAACGGTTGCATCATCAACCAATATACCGACCGCAAGCGCGAGACCGCCCAGCGTCATAATGTTAATAGTTTGTCCAAGCGCGGATAGCAGGATTATGGAAGCCAGCACGGAGAGGGGAATAGATAAAGTAATAATGAGTGTGCTGCGCCAGCTACCAAGAAACAGCAATATCATAAGTCCGGTAAGCACGGCGGCAATAATACCTTCGCGTATTACCCCATCAATGGCACCACGCACGAAAATAGATTGATCGCTTATTGCCTGCAGAGTTATTTCCGGTGGAATCATATCCCGAAGATGTGGTATTAAATTTTTAATGCGGTCAATAATATCCAGTGTCGACGAGTTTCCGGTTTTAAGAATGGACATCAGCATGGCGCGGTGATTGTCCATATGCACGATGTTGGTCTGCGGAGCAAATCCATCGCGGACATGCGCAACGTCTTTGATATAGAGCGTTGTATCACCATCGGCTTTTACAGGTAGGTTATTGAGCTCATCCACCACTGTTGGGCTGGCATTGAGCTTCACTGTATATTCGTATTCACCAATCTTTTCTGTGCCCGCAGGTAAAATCAGATTCTGCGCGCCGATGGCATTGCTGACATCTTGCGCTGAAATGCCGTGTGCTTGCATCGCTTTCTGATTTAAATCCACCTGGATTTGTGGACTTTTGCCGCCATAAGGGTAGGGAAGCGCTGCGCCCTGTATGGTAGCAAGTTGTGTGCGGATAATGTTATTGCCGAAGTCAAAAAGCTCCTGTTCGGAATATTTTGTACTCGAAAGCGCAAGCTGAATCACCGGAACGGTGGATGCATTGTAGCTCAAGATCAGCGGCGGTGTGGTGCCGGGCGGTAATTGGCGCAGCATCGTCTGGGCAATCGCAGTAACCTGACTCAATGCAATATTTATATTAACAACAGGTTGAAAATATACCTTGATAACGGAAACCCCTTGCAAGGACTGGGATTCTATATGTTCAATATCGGTCACTGTAACCGTTAGCGCGCGCTCAAAATTTGCAGTAATGCGGTTGCCCATTTCGTCTGGCGGCAAGCCACTATAACTCCAGACTATGCTTACAACCGGAATGCCGATATTAGGAAAAATATCAATGGGGGTTCGCATGATGGTAAGCGGGCCCATAATGAGCAAAAGCAGAGCCAGCACAATGAATGTGTATGGCCGCGTCAGTGCTATTTTAACAATCCACATCTTACTTTTCCGGTTTTTTGTCCGATATTTTTGTATTAAATTTGGTAAGCAACATTATGAGTGTATCGGTCTCTTCTTTGCTGAAATCCGTAAACCATTCATTATATTGCTGAACTACAACAGGGATAAGTGATTCTACCACTTTCTTGCCATGCGGGGTTATGGCCAGTTTTACTACCCTGCGATCGGTGGTGCTGCGTTGCCTCTTAAGTAGTTTCCTTTTTTCGAGCTGATCAATAACCCGTGTAATAGCACCGCTATCATAGCGCATGACCCCACACAAATCTGCACAGGTCACTGCCAGCTCATCGCGCAGATTCATTAAAATCACATACTGGATAAATGTCAGATCTTTCTCAGCAAACAATGCTTCAATTTTACAGGTAATGATCGCGCTGCTATGGCGGACTAAATACCCGATGCTGCGCCGAGCATCATACCTCTTCGCATTATAGTAATGCCCCACCATTTTTTCTGCCTCAACAGTAACTGCCTAGGCAGACAATATAACAAAATACCGCATTATTGTCTAGTGTTGGTTTTATATAGCTTTAGGGAGCGTAGTTTTCGGAAGTATCGTCACTGCCACCAAAGAAATTGCTGAACCAGCCTGAAATGCCACCGCTACTGTTTTTATTAGCGTCAGCATTAATCACTGGCTTGGCAATGCGCTCAGATTTAGTCGGTTGGGGTGGTGCTTGCGCTGGTACCACAGTCGCCGGAGCAGTTGCAGCCTGAGATGCTACAGGAGCAGAATTATTAAAGATACGTGGTGGCACTGGCGTCTGATCATTATACACAACCGATTTTGGCGAAATGGTATTATCATGCGGACCATCTCTACGTGCGAGATATTCTGCTATAGCCCTTTTGCCAGCTGCCTCATCGGCAAAGCTCCAGGTTCCTTTAATCGCCCCTTCCATGATCAGCGAATACAGCCCGGTTTCTATAGCTTGGCGCACGGCAATTTGGCTCGGTTCATTGACGGAATATCCGGTTTCGATCTCAAGTAGTTTATCGATGGATAAATAGCGCGTGACGCTTGCATCCAGTGCATAGGAAAACACGGTCTTTGAGCTGTTGACTGCGAGAATAACCTGTCCGGTGCTTACGTTGACTGCGCGCAAATACACTGTCACGATATCACGGCTATATTGTGCGGAACCGGAAAGGCCAAAATAGCCAGCGGCGGCACCGCCGGTGATGGCATTGGAGTCGTAGAAAATAATTCCACCTTCGATTAGCATACCGCCGTAAACAAGGGGTGGCAGCTCGGGGAGTCTTGTGCCATTGGGATTGGTATAATCAGAACGCTCCGTACGTATAATCTGACGTTCTTTGAGCAAGTTATTCAGGCTGCCGCGTTCCGCGACCATAAACCAATTGCCATTGCCGGTATCAAGCAAAGCTTTGGTCAGTACCGAAAGCCCCCCTTTGGTCACAGAACTTGAGAAATTTGCAAAACCGGTACTTTCTTTGAACTGTCCGGTTTGATCCTGAAAGTCATATACCGCAACCGGGATCTGATTTTTTGGCAAAGGAAGATCAGCAAGCAATATGCTGGCTTGCGTAGTATCCGTGACCTGCGCTTCATTGCTCAAATTATTTTTATAAAGACTGGAAGCACTGCAGCCATTAAGCAGCAAAGCACTTACTACGACGAGAGGGATTATATTTTTCATTATTTTTATTACTAGCTGATGGGGAAAGAAATAGTGGTAATCTGACCATCCAGATCGTGGATAACAATAGTGCGAATACCACCGCTTGTAGTGTATGTAGCAAAAGAGCCATCACCAAATTGAACGGTTCCTGAACTTGTAGCATTGCCAGTTAATTGTTGCTGTAGTGTTATAGAAATACCGCTTAAAACACCTTGTTTCACTATCTCGGCGTCCGATAATGATGTATTGGGGCTGCTGGCTGCCGGTTTTGTAAGATTTGCAAGATTGGCTATATTGGGCCCGTTATTCGGATCGGCGGTGGGTGTAATATCAGGATTTATTCCATGATAGACCAGTTCGGAGGCATATACTGTTCCACTCAGCGCTAACGACACTGAAAGTATTGCTATTATAGGTATAAGCTTCATGAGTCCTTCCTTTTACTTTGTCGTGTCTTCTATGACTTTATCATTCTGAATGACGCGAGAATGATTGTAGTTGCCCGTTTGCTTGCGCGCAACTTCATTATTATTTTGTCCGGTCTGTTTAATTAAAATATCATTACTGTTTCCCTCCTGAGAAATGGAGGCTTTATTGCCCGTAAGATTAATCTTACCTGATTTTTTTATTTCAGGAGCATTAACCTTCTTAGCCACGTTTTGTTGAGTAGCATCTTTCTGGTCGGTGAGCGCCTGTGCCCGTGCGGGTGCAGAAGTATAAGGATTTGCCAATATGGATTTCTGATAATCCGAAGTAGCATTCCCCGAAGGAGGATAACCCAGCGGCGGGTTTGGATTTTTCTGATTATCATTCGGAAATGGCGGGGCATCTTTATCCGACTGATGAACCTGTATAGCATTGTTCGCGCCGGACTGATTTATTTCAATACTACCCGAACCAAGTTGCTCGATATCAACAGAATTGGCGGCTGATAAGGATGTTGCGCTGAATAAGAGCATAATTAAAGCGGGGATAAAATTACAAACAACCCAAAACTTCATAATACATTATTATAAGTGCTGGCTTATGGTGATACTCTTGTTATTACCATTTTGGGTAATATGGCTTATAAAACCATTGCCGACCTGGGATTTATTGATGGTGTCATTATTGCCATTCTGCACGTCGGCAGAATTATTATTGTTTCCGGTCTGTCTTACTTCATCAGTGTCGTTATTGCCGGTTTGAGAAGAGTGTATAATATTACCATTTCCTGCTTGTGCGCTCGAAAATCTGTCAAAATTTCCGTTCTGTGCCAGTAAAATCTCATTTGCGGTGCCATCTTGTATTGCAGCGGCATAATTGCTTGCACCAAGCTGTGAAATACCTGCTAAATTGTTGCTGCCCGTCTGCGTTATAGAAGCGCTATTGCTATCACCATTTTGCAATATACCTGCTTTGTTGCTGCTGCCTGTTTGGTGAATAGTAGCAAAGTTAGCTGTACCTGTTTGCGATATTCCGGACACGTTAGCACTACCGTTCTGCGCGCTGGCGGCGCTATTTCCATTTCCAACCTGGGCAATGGCGATGGTATTATCATCTGCCAGGGACTCAGCGGCTGTCAGTAAAACTGCCATTGCAGCAATAGTACCAATAAAACACAGTAATTTCATGTTTGTACACCAACTTAAAATTTAAGGTCCGCCCCCGCTAAGCAGGGGCGGAAATTCAACTCAGCTTATTATTTCTGAGACGCAGCTGCGTAGTTTTTTGAACCATTCTGGCTGATAGAAACAGTAGAATAGTTAGTGTTCTGGTTTATGCTTGCAGTATCACTTATGCCGTTCTGGTTAAGTTTAGCAGAATTGGTGTTACCAATAGTATAGATGGAACCATAGTTATCGCTGCCATTCTGGGTTGCGCCGACCGAGCTATTGGCAGTGCTTGGCTCAAGAACGCCGTATTTTCCTTCAGAAACGGACAGGGTATTGTTCGATCCGGTCTGATTGAGTACAGCATATTCGTTGCCACCGTTTTGGTTTAGTGAAGCATAATCTTTGAAACCAGATTGGTTCACTTTTGCAGACTGGAAACTGCCAACCTGTCTGATAATGATGCCATCGCTGTCAGCAAAAGCTGCGAATGATGTTACAGTGAGGGCAGATGCAGTAAGTGCAGCTAAAACGAAATTTTTCATTGTTTAATTCCTTGAGGTTGAAGTTAAAGTTAATTTTAAGTTAATTATTGTTCTGGCGATTATATGGCGATTATATTTTGTGACGCGCTAGTTGATGACAGGGTTAATGCAATAATTCCATACTAATTGCAAGCTATATTTATAAAGGATTCATAAGCTTTGATTAACGTAATGTTAATAAGTTGACTATATAATCCTGTAATTGTTAAAGATTTATTAACCTTTGTTCAAATGTGAAATTTTTGTGACGAAACTACTGAACTGCTTGAAATAATCGAAAAAGATTGTAGTTTGCGCTTTATGGCGTGAACGTCCAAAGGATTCTAATTGAGTAAAACAACTGGTAATAAAGCGTCGGATAATACCCCCATCATCACGGATGTGTCTTTCAAAGATGCACTCTCCGAACGGTATCTCGCGTATGCGCTTTCCACTATTATGGCGCGCTCACTGCCAGATGTTCGTGACGGCTTAAAGCCTGTACATCGTCGTTTGCTCTACGCCATGCTGCAATTAAAGCTCGATCCCAAATCCGGCTTCAAAAAATGCGCACGCGTGGTGGGTGACGTGATTGGTAAATATCATCCGCATGGTGACACCGCTGTGTATGATACGTTGGTACGTTTGGCGCAATCCTTTGCCGTACGCTATCCATTGGTGGAAGGCCAGGGTAACTTCGGCAGTATTGACGGCGATAATGCGGCGGCCATGCGTTATACAGAGGCCCGCCTTACCGAAGTATCACTCGCGCTGCTGGATGGCATTGAGCAGGATACGGTTGATTTTCGTCCTACTTATGACGGTGAAGATAGTGAGCCTTTAGTGCTGCCCTCCAATTTCCCTAATCTGCTTGCTAATGGTTCTGAGGGCATTGCAGTCGGTATGGCAACATCGATTCCGCCGCATAATGTAGGCGAGCTATGCGATGCGCTCATATACTTGATTCAGCACCCCAATGCTTCAATTGAAAAATTACTCTCCTTTGTAAAGGGTCCCGATTTTCCGACTGGCGGTATCATCGTCGAGCCGCATGAGAATATAGTGGAAGCCTATGAAACCGGTCGCGGAAGCTTCCGGGTGCGCGCGCGTTGGAAGAAAGAGGAACTCAGCCACGGGCTTTACCAGATTATTATTCAGGAAATTCCTTATCAGATTCAAAAATCGCGCCTGATCGAAAAAATCGCCGAGCTTTTCCGCAATAAAAAATTGCCGTATCTGGGCAATATCCGCGATGAATCTACCGAAGAAATGCGCATTGTACTTGAGCCAAAGAGCCGTCAGATTGACGCGGAAATGCTCATGGAATCATTGTTTAGGGTCACGGATCTGGAAACACGCTTTAATATGAATATGAATGTGCTGACTGCGCAGAGTGTGCCGGTGGTAATGGATTTACGCGATGTATTGCGGGCATTTCTTGCTCACCGCGATGAGGTGGTGATACGGCGCACGAAGTTCCGTTTGGAGAAAATAGCGCATCGCCTGGAAGTGTTAGGCGGATTACTCATCGCTTACCTGAATCTGGACGCGGTGATTAAGCTCATTCGTAATGAAGATGAGCCCAAGCCCAAAATGATGAAGAAATGGAACCTGACGGATGTTCAGGCGGAAGCCATTCTCAATATGCGTCTGCGTAGTTTGCGTAAACTTGATGAAATTGAGATCAAAATTGAAAATGATAAATTGAAATCAGAACAAAAAGATTTGAAAGAAACATTGAAGTCGGAAGATAAACGCTGGAAAGTAATTGGCGGCGAGATAAAAGAAACCAAAAAAATGTTTGGCGAATCCACGGTGCTTGGCAAGCGCCGTACCCAGTTTGGTGATGCGCCGACTGCCGGTGTTATTTCCATCGAAGCGTTCGTTGAAAAAGAACCTATCACAATTCTCTGCTCTAAAATGGGCTGGATTCGTGCGTTAAAAGGCCATGTTGTAGATGTAGGTGATGCAAAATATAAAGAAGGCGATGAAGAGCGTTTCACCCTGTTCGCGCAGACGACTGATAAGTTATTATTGTTTGCAACCGATGGCCGTTTCTACACCATTCCTTGCGATAAGATTCCGCGCGGTAAAGGGCAGGGCGATCCGGTGCGGTTGTTTATAGAGCTTGATAACGAGCAGGATATTGTTGATTTGATGATTTATAAGCCAGAAGAAAAATTCCTGGTGGCATCTACACTCGGCAAAGGGTTCATTGTTGATTCTGAAGAAGTAGTCGCAAGCACCAAGAACGGCAAGCAGATATTAAACTTAGGTGATAAAGCACGTGCGCTTCTTGCGCGCAGAGTGGAAGGCGATACGGTTGCAGTGATTGGCGATAACCGTAAATTGCTGGTGTTTCCTTTAAGCGAAATACCGGAGATGCGACGCGGGCAGGGTGTTTCCTTGCAGAAATACAAAGACGGAAGTTTGGCCGATGCCAAAATCTTCAAAAAAGCTGAAGGACTCTCCTGGAAATCCGGCGAACGTGTGCGCACCGAACCGGATGTAACCCCCTGGTTCAGCCACCGTGGTACGTCAGGCCGTTTGCCCCCTACGGGCTTCCCGAGATCGAATTCGTTTGAGTGAGTCAATCTTTTGGTCGACGAAACTTTAAGCTGAATAAAAAGATATAAATGGTTTTTATACTGTTTTCATAGTACAGTGGCTTCAGCTGGTAGATTCCAGCGTCACTCTGGAATGGTATTGTAATCGCAACGATATAATTCTGGTTGTAATACAAAGGTTTAATGAAAGGCTGACTATGCGTATATTAATTTCCCTTATAAAAGACGAAAACGGCGCCACAGCGATTGAATACGGTTTGATTTCTGCGCTCATCGCAGTGGCTGCAATTGTTGCCATGACCAAGCTCGGTCATACTCTGTCCAATACGTTTAGTACTGTTGCAACCAACATGGCTAAACCGTCTCGTTAATTTTATTTTCAGTATCCCGCTGTACGATAATGCAGCGGGGTCTGAGTCTATGCGGTAAGCAGGATATTTTTCACATTAGCAAACTATGGACTGCTACTGTCCCGTTTCGTAATTACATTGTAAAATCTAGAAATATTAGGTGGCTGTACCACCCGATGCTCATAGAGCGAAGGGTGGATGGTGCCGCTTGTCTGGATTGAACAGACGACCTACCGCTTACAAGGCGGTTGCTCTACCGCTGAGCTAAAGCGGCACTTGGGGAGCACGTATGAACAAGTTTTCGCCAATTTGCAAGTAGATAAAGCATCTATACTAAAAGTTATCGCTCTCTAAGCTTTGACTTCCGCCGCGCAGTTTGTATAAGTACAGCCTAAATCCCTATCAACAGAGTCTATGACCCACATCTGCATCATTACCGCCGAATTCTACGAAGATATCGCTGCCGAGCTGGTGCGGGGTGCGGTAACACATCTTGAATCGGCGCATTGCACTTACGATATTATTCCGGTGCCTGGCGCATTTGAAATACCGGCTGCAGTGCGCATTGCTATAGAAAGCGGAAAATACGAAGGCTATGTGACGCTTGGTTGCGTGATTCGCGGTGATACTACTCACTATGATTATGTCTGCGCGGAAAGCGCGCGTGGGTTAAATGATCTTGCCGTTCAATATATGGCCGCGATCGGCTATGGCATTCTGACTGTTGAAAACCCTGAGCAAGCATGGGTACGGGCGGCTACTGCGCAGGGCAATAAAGGAAAAGACGCGGCGATTGCTTGCTTGCGCATGATAGAGATAAAGAAAGACCTGGCGCGAATATGACCGGCAAACCAGTTCCTCTATCGCTTCGACGAAAATCCGCTGCGCGTCTTGCTGCCGTGCAATGCGTGTACCGCGTGAAAATGAATGACGAATTTATAACGCCGGAAGCATTATTTGAAGATTACCTTGCGCAATGGGAGGCCGATAAAACCTCAGCTAATCGCGCTATGAGCTATGATGCGGCTCCCGATAAAAGTCTTTTTCTGAAATTACTTAGCGGTGTGATGGAAAAGAAGGAAGCGCTCGATGAAACTATTCAGTCTTCCTTAAACGAGAAATGGAAAAAGGAGCGTATGAGCCCGCTACTGCTCGCCATTCTTGCCTGCGCTATTTTTGAGCTGAAATATCTGACAAGTGGCAAGCCGCTTATTGCAATCAACGAATACGTGACTCTCACTGGTCGGTTTTTTGAACCGGCGGAAGTGGGCTTCGTAAATGGTGTCCTTGATAAGATTTCGAAGAGCTAAGATTTGACGGTTTGAGAGTCATATTAGGCGGCAGTGGCAAATCTTTACGTAAGTACACCGTCGCAACATCTCCGACATACGCAATATTCCAATCCGTATTCCAGCGCCATAACCCTGCGTTTTTATCATTATTGGGGATAATGAGTCCATCGAGCTTATATTCACTTGCAATCGTTTTTGCTCGTCCGCCAAATCCATAATTTTCAACAAATTCGGTGTAATCGTTAAGCAGATCCTCGCTATATAGACTATTGGCGCGGCCGTCGACAAAGACCTTCACTTTGCCGTGCCAGAGATAATCGAGGTAACCGCCTATATTATAGTGATTAAAAAACCTTAGATTCGGATAATGTTCGGCAATATATGCCGCTTCCTTTACCGGAAAATTTTTCACAGGAAACCCTATCGGTTCTTTAAGTATTGAGTCCCTTGGATACGGAAGTGTTATGGATACCACCGCAACGATTGCCATTACCGATGCCATAATACGTATGTCGGGCTTTTGCATATCGAGCATTATGGCATTATCTATTTTGCGCAAATGTTCCGCAAATGGACTTTCGTTAAGCAAATTGGTGATGCGTAGCGCCATATAAGGCATAATGAGTAAAACAGTGATGGCGCCATGGCGCACACTGCTTAATGACAATATCAGCAACATGATTGCAAGCGTCCGATCAACAGGTGCAATACGTTTGTCGAAGCTGCTGAACACACAAAGCGCCAACAATAGCATTAGCGTCATGGAAACGTTATGCCCGATTTCCGCCGGTTGCCATTCAACCAAGCTCACATTAAATGTCGCTGCAAGGGTTTTGTAAGCTCCGTAATATACCGACAAACCGTAAGGATTAATACTGGTTGCCACGAAGCATAACGCAATGATCATTGCATAATTTCTGGCTTTTTCCCGCTCATGTAAAAATACGGCTTCTGCAAAAAAAAGTGCCATTATCGGAAATGCAAGCAGGAACCCGCCATGTAAATTCACCCATAACACCATTAACGCTGGCAGAATGATGAGATGACATGTTTTGCGGGTTTCACGGAAATTCCAAAGCAGCTGGTAGAAAGCAATCGTCAGCACAATCGAGCATAGGTGAGGGCGTGCAAGCGTGCTGTTAAATACTACCAAAAGTGTAGGCAATAATAGAAGTAAAACACTGAGGATGCTTGCGCCGCGCCGGAGCGACTCTTTGCACATGTAGGTTATACTGCCGGCAAATACTAATATAGTAAGCAGGTAAAGAGCGGTAAATCCGCCGTAATTAAATAATAAACTGATGAGTACATCAAACAACCAAGAGAGATTATACCAATGCTCTCCGGCAGCGGTAAAACTCCAGTTGTCAAATAACGGAATTGCATGTAGCGAGCGAATCAACTCCCCTGAAGCGATATGCCATGCGGTGTCGGGGTCGCCGAATACCTGCGCATTGCCGAACGCTAAAACCAAAATCAGGAAAAAAAGGATTAAACCAATATAGGCAGGCGGTATAAAGCGCATATTTAATCTCCAGAGACCGTGTTACAAGTCTTGATACGAGAACCCTATTTATATATTTATATATTAAACAGAGCGTTGAGTCCATTCCTTAATGTGATGCAGCGCAGAAGATCTGTGTGGTGTATTTTTGCAACAGTTGTTGTAATATTCTCAGATATCGTTAAATAGCCGTTGCCTGAAACCGGAGATCATTGTTTTTATACGCTCATGTTTTCAGAATGACTAAGACTGACACTAAATTCACTACCCTTAAGATAAAATTAACAGGAGTTACCACATGATAACACGTATTTCATTACTTTCAGCAGCTGCTTTGATAGCAGTGATTGCTGCCCCAGCCATTTCGCACAGCGAATATGAAAATGGTGATAAAGCGATTGTCCATGACATACGCAACAATCCCATTAAGGACATACGTGGAAACTGCGTGCGCACCAAGTGGGAAGGCACCGGTGAAGAATGCGGTGTAGAAGTTGATAAAGCCCATGTGAAGCTTGCTTCCGTTTACTTTGATTTCAATAAATCAACCTTGACCCCAAAAGGCAAAGCTACCCTTAACAAGTTGCTTGCTACTATCAAGGACAAGAAAATTCATGAAGTAGTAATAGCTGGTTATGCAGATTCAATTGGTTCTGACTCTTATAACCTCCGTCTCTCTGACAAACGCGCTCATACAGTGAAAGCATATTTGAAAGCTCATGGCTTCAAACATGCAAATACCGAAGTTCGCGCGCTTGGCAAGAAAGATGCTGAGACCGGTGCAAAATGCAAAGGTCTGAAAGATGGTGCACTCCATGCTTGCATGCAGGAAGACCGTCGCGTAGACATCGAATTGAGCGTCAGCAAGAAATAAGCTGATTCTTCATTCAGGAAAATTTAAGGGGGCAGAAATGCCCCCTTTTATTTTGTTCAGAAATAGTTACTTTTACCTATGCATAATTTTCCAATCCTCGAAATTGATCTAAAGGCTATTACGCGTAATTATTCTCTCCTGCGAAAGCAAGGAAAAGGAGATTGTGCAGCAGTAGTCAAAGCCAATGCTTACGGTCTTGGCGTTTCTGAGGTTGCGCCTGCTTTATATAAAGCAGGATGCAGGGAGTTTTTTGTTGCGACGCTAGAGGAAGGTATAGAGTTACGTCGTTATTTATCAGAAGCGCCCAGCGCCACTATTTATGTATTCCACGGGGTACGCAAGAATCAGGCAAAAGATTTTCTCCAATATAATCTCATTCCGGTTTTAAATACCGCTGAACAAATAAATTATTGGGCAGATGCAGGCAAGTACGCGCTGCATATCGATACGGGCATGTGTCGATTGGGAATTCCCGCCGAAGAAAAACTTCCGCCTGTAACCAATAATTTACATCTTATCATTTCGCATCTGGCCTGTTCCAATGACCCGGCGCATCCCAAGAACCTGGAGCAACTGCAAAAATTTCGTGAAGTACTTCAAGGTTTTCCAACGGTGCGCGCGAGCTTCGCCAATTCATCGGGGGTGTTTCTCGGTAAAGACTATCACTTTGATTTACTCCGCCCCGGCTGTTCGCTTTATGGAATTTCGCCGAACACCCATTTGCCAAATCCTGTGGAAAATGTAGTAACGCTTTCTGCACCTGTTTTGCAGTTTAATCATATTACCCGTGACCAAACTGTGGGCTATGGTGCCACTGCAAAAGTTAAAAAAGGCTCAGTAATCGCCACAGTGGAAATGGGCTATGCCGATGGTCTCATGCGCTCTTTAGGTAATGTTGGGTACGGTTATGTGGGGGGTGCCCGCGTACCTATAATAGGTAGGGTTTCTATGGATATGATAAGTGTGGATGTGACTTCTGTGCCAGAGAATTTGCGTAATATAGATACGCGCGTAACGCTTATTGGCAAAGAGCAACCAGTGGATGTTCTGGCGCAGGCAGCAGGTACCATCGGCTATGAAATATTTACAAAAATAGGCAATAGAGTGGCCAGAATTTATACATGAGATAGTGGTTTTCCTGCAGGAATAGTTCTGTTACATAGATAGAATGAATGAAGAGTACTGCGTTGATAATGCCAAAAATAAAATCTGCTCATTGTCATTGAGTCTTGGTTTCACTCTCATTGAACTTTCCATTGTCCTGGTAATTATTGGCCTCATTGTGGGAGGAGTGCTGGTCGGGCAGAATTTAATAAATGCGGCAACTGTGCGTTCCCAAATTACTCAAATTGAGAGATTCAATACCGCTGCCCGTACATTCCGAGTTAAATATGGGTATTTACCTGGTGATATACCGGATCCGCAAGCATCAAGTTTTGGATTTGCTGCACGAGGCGCTTATGCAGGACAAGGTGATGGGAATGGAATAATAGTGGGAAATCATGGGTGTAGTGGTTGCGACAGTGGCGAAAAGGAGGCCGCTGGAGAAACAGTAATGTTTTGGGTTGATTTGAACAAAGCTGGATTAATAGAAGGAAGTTTTACTACCGCTACTTCCAGTACTGAGCCTGGTTCGGATATAACAGGATCTGCAGTAGGGAATTACCTTCCAAGTGCAAAAATAGGGCAGGGCAATTATATTTATGTTTGGGCTGGCGGTTCTTTCTCGGGAGGGTGGGTTTATACAGGAGTGAATTATTATGGTATTTCTGCTGTGAGCACGATTCTTGCTGCTTCATTGGGCGGCAAAGTTTCTTCAACTCCAGGGCTTAGCGTATCGCAAGCTTATAATATTGACCAGAAAATAGATGATGGATTGCCACAAACAGGAAAAGTTGTGGCTATATATCTTGGAACAGCCGGTAGTGGTGATCCGATCTGGACTGATGGAACGGATTCTCTTACCCAAATACCTCCCCAGTCCCCTAGCCTTAAGACAGTATCTCCGAGTGCCACTACCTGTTATGATAATGCAGGTGTAGCTAATGCGGCTGAGATATATACTACTAAGGTGAATGGCGGCAACGGAATCAATTGCGCTCTATCGTTTCAGTTTCAGTAATTTTATTCTGCTGCAACGATGGTAGTGCTTTCCGTATCTTTCATACGGGCTTCTACGGCATTATCCTTGCCATATATATCATCATAAAAATAAGCAACACCTTGCTCATCCACAAATGCTGTCCAGTAGACCAGATGCACGGGAACCTCGGTGACTGCAACATGATGTTCGGTGGTACTGTCGTACATGTGATCGATTTTTGCGCTATCCCAACCCGCTTCATCGCCCAGCACAAAATGTGCAAGGTCGCGGGGTTTCTCTAAGCGTACGCAGCCATGACTCAATGCACGTTCTTCTTTGGCAAATAATTGTGGGTTAGCGGTAGAATGAAGGTAAATATCGTCTGAGTCAGGAATGTTGAATTTTATTTTGCCAAGTGCGTTGCCGTGACCGGGTTGCTGGCGGAACGATAAATTATCATCCTCCGTATTTGCACTCACACTCATCGGGTCAATCGGGATACCGTCCTGCGTCACGGTAAATCCTGCATTAATAAAATAGGCGGGATTCTCACGTAATTTTGGCATGAGTTCATTGCGCGCAATGCGTGCCGGTACATTCCACGGCGGGTTAAAAACGATATCGGTGACCACCTTATCAAAAAGTGGGGTATGATTGTCTTTATTGCCAATGATCACGCGCATCTGTAAGGCGGTTTTTTCCTGTTCCATGCCATAGAGTGTGTAGCCCGGCAGATTCACGAGAATGAATTTGGGCTCTATTAGCTCGGGATTATTTTTAATACGCTCAAGCGTCACTATAATTTGTGCAATGCGCCTTGATACCGGAACTGCAAGTGCTGTTTGCGTTGATTTGCCGAGCGTGCCATCTGCATTTAAGCCGTGACGAGCCTGGAAATGTTTTACCGCTTCCACTAACGTGTCATCATAATGCTGTGACTCGGCTGATATCGTTGCTATCGGAGCGTAATCACTGGTGATGGTAAGCAAGTTGCGCAACGTCGGAATACGATCATCGGAATCGCCAGCGGTTATTTTTTTACCCACTTGCCATTCAGGCCAGCCACCATTATCGGATAATTCTTTATACTGCTTGAGTGCTTTTTGCAGCGCCAGTGTTTCACTATCCGTAAAACTTAAGCGTGGTTTTTGTACAGATTCTGCCGACTGATTTTGCACTACTGATTCTGCATTTGCAAAACAGGTAAGTAGTATATTTGCCAGCAGGAAGTTTATAAGCAGTGAGCGTTTCATAAACCGCGTCCAGTTAATAATTTGACTATGTTAATTATAACCCAAAAAGGTTAACAACTAGTTGGTAAATGGTTAATATTTGGTTTAAATGGTAGGAATATTGCCATTTACGGGATGTTTGTAGTCTTGCTTCGTAAGCGCAAATATTGTTAAATGGATGTCTCAAAGAGAAAATATGGTCAGCAAATCAACCAATAAACCTGTTATTACAAATAGTTCCGAGCGGTTCATCAATCGTGAGCTGTCTTGGCTTGCGTTCAACGAACGTGTGCTCGAAGAGGCGGCGAATAAACGCAACCCGCTTTTGGAACGGATAAATTTTCTTTCCATTTCTGCCACTAACCTTGATGAATTCACCATGGTCAGGATTGCTGGTCTCATGGATCACATCCGCCTAAACTCAACACTAGTAAGCGACGATGGTCTAAAACCGCAGGAGCAACTCACTCGTATTAACGAACGCATTCGTTTTATTACGAAGCAGCAGCAGAAAATCTGGAATAAGCTACATCACGAACTTTCCATAAACGGCATAAAAATATTAGAACGCGAGGCGCTTACTGCTCACGAGATAAAATGGCTGCAGGATTATTTCATGGAAAATATTTTTCCGGTATTAACCCCGATAGCGCTTGATCCGGCGCACCCATTTCCTTTCTTGCCCAATCTCGGCCTTGCGCAATTATTCCTGATGTCGCGCGGCAGCCGCAAGCAGGAGCAGGTGGTGGTTATTCCACTAGCACATAAATTGCCGCGTTTTATTGCATTGCCTTCTGCATCCAAGAAAAAAAGCAGCAATATGCGCTTTATCCGTTTAGAGGATGTTATTGATCTGAACCTGAATGTATTGTTTCCGCGCTCGCAGAAAAGCGCATCCACACTCATGAAGATTGTGCGTGACTCGGATCTGGACATTGAAGATGAGGCTGACGATCTCGTGCGTTACTTCGAGCGCGCGGTAAAACAACGCAGGCGGGGTCGGGTGATTCGCATTAAGATTGCAATGGCAACGCCGCCGGAGCTTAAGCAGTTTATTGTATCGCAAATGCAGGTTGAAAAAGACGACGTGGTGCATGCGCAGGGTGGAATGATTGGGTTGTCGAGCCTTGCTGAAATTTATGCATGCGATCGTCCGGATTTAAAATTTACTCCTTACAGTGTTCGCTTTCCTGAGCGCATCGCCGATTATAGTGGAGATTATTTTGCGGCCATTGAAGCTAAGGACATCGTGGTGCATCACCCCTTTGAGAGTTTTGACGTGGTTGTGCAGTTCCTGCGTCAAGCAGCAAGGGATAAAAACGTCGTTTCCATTAAGCAGACACTTTACCGCACCAGTCAGGATTCTCCGATCGTACAGGCATTGATCGAAGCGGCGGAAGCTGGAAAATCCGTAACTGCAGTGGTGGAACTCAAAGCACGTTTTGACGAAGAAGCCAACATCAAATGGGCGCGCGACTTAGAGCGGGCAGGAGCACAGGTGGTGTTTGGATTTGTGAATCTTAAAACCCATAGCAAAGTCTCGTTGGTGACGCGCAGGGTAGAAGGCAAGTTGCGTTCATACGTCCATTTTGGCACAGGCAATTATCACCCTACAACCGCCAGGGTATATACGGATTTGTCATTCTTCACCTGTGATCCGCTGCTTTGCCGCGACGTTGCGCAGTTGTTTAATTTCCTGACCGGTTACGCGCAGCCTAAGTCGCTTGCCAAAATTGTTATCGCCCCGCGTGGCATGCGCAGAGAGCTTATTAAGTTGATTGATGCGGAAATTGCGCTCGCCAAATCTGGTAAACCCGCGGCCATTTGGGCGAAGATGAATTCGCTGGTGGATGTAGAAATTATTAATGCGCTCTATAAAGCATCGCAGAATAATGTGAAGATTCAGCTGATTGTACGTGGGATATGTTGCCTGCGCCCCGGCGTCCCTGGCTTATCGGAAAATATTCACGTAAAAAGCATTGTTGGGCGGTTTTTGGAACATGCGCGGATTTTCTGCTTCAGCGGCGGGCACGCGCTGCCCTCGCCGCAAGCAAAGCTTTATATTTCTTCTGCTGATTGGATGCCGCGTAATTTCGATTGGCGGGTGGAAGCTATGATACCGATTGAAAATCCGACGGTGCATACACAGATATTAAGCCAGATTATGGTGGCTAATATCAAGGATGAGAAAAACTCGTGGAATCTCTTGCCAGACGGCAGCTATAAGCGCGTGCGCGCAACTGATAAGAGTTTCTCTGCCCATGAATATTTTATGAATAACCCGTCGCTTTCCGGACGCGGAAAAGCGCTGAAGAAAACCAAAATTCTGTCGAAGAATTTATACAAGCTGATGAAGAAATGAGTTTACGCAGCTAATCCAAGCTTGTAATTCTGCTCCACATTCTTTGCCCATTGCGGGCTTGTATAAGCGCGCGGTGCATGTTCGAAACATTCAAAGATCGTTCCCATGTTAGGATAAATAGTCTTTTCATAGATTTCACTGCCACGTTTAATTTCTTCGTTGGTTTGTTCGGCGTTTTTTTCGCCCCGCTCCACCTTGCCAGTGAGCTGATTAAACAAATTCGCTAGAGTATTGCGTGGGCCTTTCATATTATTACGGGAAATCTGTAGTTGTTCACGCAGAGCCATTGGTAAGGTTTTGAGGATTGCAGAGGCTGCTTCTGCCCCGTTTTTGATGGTATCAGGAGCCTGCCCAATGACAGATTGGTGTAGCTTGAGTAATTCACTTGCCACCGTGTTATATTCAAGATGGATTTTTGCAAGGCAATAAATAGCAGATGCTTTTCTATCATCAGCAGATGGTTTTGTTGTTGCCAATTCTTTGAGGCTTGCTTCATCAGGGGCTTTATCGAACCCCACATATTTCCAGGCGACATCCATATCAGTCATGACAATACCGTAAGTCATACGATTAATTGTATCTTGTGCTTTTGGATCGTATAAATACATTTGTTTGAGAGTAGAAAGATCGCCCTTTAAATATTCACTCGCTCCATAAAATAGCGGTGCACAAACACCTGCCGTATTCAAATTTGCACCGAATCCAATGGCGCGCGTTTTATCAACATTCACCAAGGGTGGAAATACTTCGGCCACTTTAGCGGCACTTGTACGTACCACTGGACGTGCCGCATATTGCGTGAGTTTTACAAACGGCTCGGCAGTATAGCTCATGAGTGCAGCGAACTCTTTAGATTTTTCTGGGTCGTAAAGTTCGTGATATTTATTAATCATGGCATAGGTACGCGGTTTTGTCTCATTTTCCCAGAGAGCGGAATTTGCTCCAAGCGCCGCCATATTACTCATATTTAAACGGCAAAGCGTTTTGCGATCATCTGCAGATATATATTTCGCTAGCGGCATAATTTCGACGAGTGGAGTTTTTTCTTTTACCGCATCTTCCCATATTTGATGCTTTTCTTCCGCCGTTTTATTGCCAAATACCTGGCCTAATTTTGTGCGCACATAACGGGTGATTAAATCAAGGGTCTTTTGCGCATAGTTCGCAACCGCTTGACGCATAGAGCGGCCCTGCGTTGTCTCTGATTGTGTACTTACGGGTTGTGAACGATGAACACCGCCACCGCAGCCGATATAATCAATCAGCAGAATCGGCTTTTCCATATCGAGCAATGCTTCGCGCGTTCTTTCCATTGCATCGCCCATGGCAGCGCCTGCAGCAGTGCCACCGGCTTTGGTGACGTCACTGCCGGCACCCATCATGGTTTTTACACCTTGTACTTCTTTTAATTCATCGCCGGGTTTGGGAGTTAATCCATACTGAAGCTTGGCTTCAGCTACAGTAATCCTTCTTTTACCTTTATCGAGCGAATAATCGGTGAGTAAGTTTTCTGAAGTTTTAATGCCAATATGATGAGCCCCAAACCATTTGTTATTCATGGCACCGACGGTCATTTCCACGGCAGGAATCTTTTTGTTCTCATCTTCCATTACGCGATCGGGATGCTCAACGAGATTGACGATCTCTACTTTATTTTTGATTTTATTTTCAGGGTCGCGGATCTTTTCCATGACTTTCAAGAGAAAGAACGCTTCCAGCAAATCACTCTTACTGCGGCATTCGGCGATCAAGTATTGTGGAATTTTGTCCGGGTTCTCCACAGCAAGACCGAGTGATTCCATTACTTGATAGAACTTATAATCTTTGCTCTCAAGAAACTCATCGATCTTGCTCTTAAATTTCTTTTCTTCGTTAGTAAGTTTATCTTCGTCAGTCAGTTTTCCTTCTTTAGTGAGTTTTTCTTCTTTTTTTGCTTTTTCCTGTAGTTTAGCATATCTTTCAAAGTCAATTTTCCCCAGATCAGCCTTTATTGCGGCTAATTTCTTGGCGACATTTTTAACCACGGAAGCGCTGAATTCAGGGCTGGAGCCATCCAAAAACTTATCAAGCATACCTTCAATCGCCGAGGAGTCATTTTCGTCATGAAGTTTTTCGGTGTTAGGTTTATTATTTTCAGGTAATAAATCGATAAGTGAATCCACCACTTGCTGATGCCTGTCAGCATTCTGGCGAATTTGAACGCTCTGAGCGGAATCTTTGCAATTCATCACCTGGATAATAAGTGCATCTATAGAGGTAATTCTGGAGTCTTTATTAAAGGTAAATTTACGCACTGTTTCATTAGTACGTAGATCTTCCAGATCTTTTATAATTTCATCAGTATCTTTATATATTTCTATATCAGCGTTGTTAAGCTGTGGCAGCTCTGACTGGAATTTTCTAAAGAACTCTGAAGTAGAAAAGGGTTCATATACTTGTGTAGAGGCACTGAAACTATTATTAGGGGATTCGCCCTTTAATACATCACTTGCAACTCCTGAAGTAATAACACGGGGCGTTGAATGTGCCTCGGATGAGGTTTTAAGCAGGCGATACATAATTTTCTGCATTTTTTCTTGCGCTGCTGCATCTAGGCGATCAAAGCCATTGCTACCCATTGCAACGAGCTTGCGGTAATAACGATCCATCGCTGCTCTGTGATTTATATTAACGCCTTGTCTTAGCTTATCGACCGTCATATCTGGTTTACTGTCTTGATCACCAGGAGACCAGGTTCTAGCTTGCACAAGGTAAGCAAAGTTTCTTAGTTCTTCAAATTCCATATCGCGTGAATTTACCTGAACGGCATCCATAGCTGCTTCAGCAATTCTTGGTACAGAGTCAAACTGGCGTTGTGAAAAACCAAGGCCGCGATACATTTCCTGATTTATAGTAAGGCTTTCTTCAACCGGCTTTGATATGGCTTCTCCCAGTGCTTTCAACGCATTTAATAATTCCTCATTACGATCCGGAGTTAAATTTTTGTGAAGAGGCGAGCCAGTATTCAACTTGAATAGATCGGGTACAGCAAAAAGCGCCTTTACCACCTTTTCTTCTGCCATGATAGCCTCGGCACTTAACACTTCAGTAGGGTGAGGAGTTTGTACATATTTCTTCGTATAACCTTGAAGGTTATTGAGTATCATGTCTTTTACTTGCTGCGCATCATGTCCAGCGCCGGTGGTTAATTTCTGATAAATATCCGCCAATGCACCGCCAGGTTTTAATTCCTGCTTGTCGGTAGTTTGCAAGACACCAGCTACATCAGAAATACACCTATTTATAATTTCCTTATAAAACTCATTAGATTCTTGAGATGATTCCGGACCTGAATAAACACTCAGAATTTTTTCTAAGATGGGACCAAGGTTTTGTGTGCCCTTTTCTTCAAGATTCTGAACATGTGTTGCCATATTTATTCCTCAAAGTGCTTTTTTCAAAATTTAACTTCACAACAATTTCCATTGATGTATTAGACTATCACTCTACCAAAAATTAGTTAATTTTTGCTAAAAGAATTGTTAAGATTTGGTTACAACGCCATTTTTATTGGCTTTTTTATGGGATAGCCTATGCCCACACCGCATTATCATTCCACATGGCGGACATCCGGCGAAATGCCGCATGAAGGGCGGCTTGGCGTCATTGATATAGGCTCCAATTCCATACGCTTAGTGGTGTATGATGGCATAAAACGCACTCCTTTGCCGATATTTAACGAAAAAACCTTCTGCGGACTGGGAAAAGGCCTGGCCACCACTGGCAAACTCAACCCAGAAGGCATAAAGCTCGCCGAAGAATGTATAAAGCGCTTTCTGGCGCTCGTGCGCATCATGGATGTGGTGGAATTACAAATACTTGCAACCGCTGCGGTGCGTGATGCATCTGATGGCGCGGCATTTGTTGAAAGCTTAGAGCGCAAATACCGTGTGAACATCATGGTGATTTCCGGCAAGAAAGAAGCGCAGCTTGCGGCATCAGGAATTTTTTCTTCTATATATAAACCCGAGGGATTAGTCGGCGATTTAGGTGGCGGCAGCATTGAACTTATCGGCATTGAGCGTGGCAACGTGAAAGGGCAGACCACTATACCTATAGGGCCACTACGTTTGCTCGATATAAGTAAGGGTGAAAAATCTAAAATCACCAAAATTGTTAGCGATGCGCTCGATGAAGAAAAATGGCTTGAGCAAGTACATCCGCAGCATTTCTATGCGATCGGCGGTAGCTTCCGTGCGATTGCGCATATGCATATGGCGAAGGAAAAATACCCGCTTGATATCGTCCATCATTACACAGTGAAAAACGGCGCCATCCGCAAATTGCTCAAAGATATTATCAGTTCCAGCCCCCAGGAAATCAGCAAAATGCCGGGAGCGCGCAGTAAACGTGCCGAAGCGCTGCTGCCCGCTGCCATTGTGCTTGAGCGTATATTGGATCTCACTAACCCGATAGATGTTATTTTTAGCACTAGCGGCATACGCGAAGGGTACCTCTATGAGAATCTTTCGCCATTTTTGCGTAATGAAGATCCGTTGATTGCATCCTGCACCGATCTGGCTTCACAAAATGGCAGGGTTCCAGGATTCGCGCGTGAATTATTCGCCTGGATGACACCATTATTCGCGGAAGAAAACGAAACCGATCGTCGCCTGCGTTTTGCCACCTGCATACTCTCTGAAATTGCCTGGCGCATTCACACCGATTACCGTGCGGAATGGTCTTTTTACCGGATAATACAATCGACATTGATTGGGCTTTCGCACTCTGAGCGCGTGACTTTGGCGCTGACATTATACCATCGTTACCAGTTCCGGCTTAAACATGATCTGGATTTGTTATCATTGATTAAGGAGCGTGACACCATCTGGGCAAAACTGGTAGGAACGGCTGCCAATCTCGCATTTCAGCTTTCCGGCGGCATGGCGGGTAATCTTGATAATATTACTATTACTGTTGGCAAAGATGGGGTTGACGTCGTTTGCGCACCGGAAATTCAGGATATTATGTCAGATGCAATCAGAAAACGCATCGATGGATTAGGTGAAACCTTCAAAGCGTTTTCCAAGATTTCTAAGTAATTTTCTCTCGCAATTTCGATTACACCAAATTGCAACAGATGTTCATTTATATATTGAGTATCGAGCAGAATATACCCTGCAGCGCGAAGTTTATCTACCAGATGTATGAGGGCTATTTTGCTCGCATTGGTTGCGAAACTGAACATGCTTTCACCAAAAAATGCCCCACCAATGGACACACCATATAGCCCACCGACCAGTTTTTTATCTTTCCAGCATTCTACACTATGAGCAAAATTGCGTTCATGCAGTTCGCCATAAAGCGCAATGATTTCATCATTGATCCAAGTATCTTTGCGTCTTTCTGTTTTTACATCGGCACAATTTTGTATTACCTGTGTGAAGGCAGTATCAAATGTCACCTCATACGGACAGTGGCGCATGAATTTCTGCAAACTCCGAGGGACATGAAAACCATCAAGTGGTATAATGCCGCGGTGTTCGGGGGAGTACCAATATAATTCTTTTGCATTCCGGTTGTCTGCCATCGGGAAATAGCCACCCCTGTAAGCAGCAAGAAGATCGTCTGCCGTCAGCATTTATGTCTCAACCGGGCCGACTTTACCCTCTACTTCTTTCGGTATGGTCACGGTGATGGTGGTACCTTTTCCTACTTCGCTCTGGATGCTGAAAGTGCCGCCCATAATCTCAACAAATTTACGGGTAAGCGGCAGGCCGAGGCCGGTACCTTCATATTTGCGTGAGAGTGAATTATCCACCTGACCAAACGGTGCCATGGCACGCGAAATATCTTTCGGGGCAATACCGATACCGGTATCTTTTACTTCGATGGAGAGCGCGCCATCTACCACATTCTGCCACATGGTAACGGTCACGGCTCCGCCGGATGGCGTAAATTTTACCGCATTGGAAAGCAGGTTAAGCATAATCTGTTTAAGCTTTTTACTATCTGTTTTTATAATAAAATGTTCGCGCGGAATTTCTTCTACCAATGTAACCTGTGCGGATTCCGCACGCGGGCTCACCAAACGCATGGAGTTTCTGACTGACTTCGTCGCATCAATCTCACTTACCTCAAGTTCGAGCTTATCGGCTTCAGCTTTGGAGTAATCAAGAATGTCATTGATGAGGCTTAACAGATGCACGCCGGAGCTATGAATATCCCGTATATATTCGGCGTATTTAGCATTACCCATCGGGCCAGAACGCTCTAGTTTTATGAACTCAGAAAAACCAATGATGGCATTAAGTGGTGTTCGAAGTTCATGGCTGACATTGGCAAGAAATTGCGATTTATCACGGTTCTCTGCCTGCGCACTTGCGGTTTGTGCGGCGAGTTCAATGTTAATTTCATGCTGCTTGGTAATAATTGATTCCGCGTGCAAGGAGGTAAACAGCAATGTCGAAATAATTACCAGGAATATGATAATCACACCGCCTGCGCCAATCTGGCGGAATTTATCAAGCCCATTCCATTGCTCGGTCGCCTGATATTTGATTTCGATAATTGCCTCTACGCAATTGAGCGAAGGATTATTACTGTTATATTCTTTTTCATCTGGACAGTTTATCAGTTTTTCTTCGGAATTTTCTCCGGATTTATCATCTTTCAGTTTTACCAGTACATTGACGGAATTATTGTTTTGTATGATGGGGTAAAGGGTTTTTACGATAACCCCGTTTGGTTTTTCGGTTCCATCGGGCCCGCGAATAGACTGGTTCTCAAGCACGACGCTGCTGATATTGCCGGAGCGGGCTTTGGCAAATTCCGAATCGCTGGGGTTAATATTTAAAGCATTAGAGCTCATAAGGCCCGAGGTGCCTTGTTCTATGTTCGAGCGGTCTATAGAGATAATGCTGGTACCGTCGGGATTATAAATATTGACCTGGGCAATGTCGATATCTTCAAAATATTTAAATACGCCGCGGTTAAAATCATTAAACGCGTCGACCATTTCCTGATAGCCTTTATATTTGCTCCATTGATCGGGATTGATACCGGAAGATTTAAATTTTTTGTAAAGGCTTTCACCTTCGCGTTCGCGATCACGGTACGTTTTCCAAGTAGTATTGATAAATACTTTGGCAAGTGCCGAGTTATTTTTGCTGATAACGGTCAAAAAGTCCTGAGAGGCGCGTTCTTTAAAATAATTGCCCACAAGTATAGCGGCAAGCACTACCACTACAAAACTTATGCCAGAAAACCAACGTATGTAGAAAAACATCTTTAACTCAATTTCGTTATAAATTTCTCTTTAAGCTGCAGATTATAAATTACAACTACTAACAAAGCCCTAACGACTTCACGGTGATTTTTGGAGAAACTTTATGGCTGAAGGAAAGAATGGAAGTTAGTATACTGTATTATAATGATAATAAACCAAATGTTGTAAATATACAACCTGCTTGTGAAATTTTTATTGGCTAAGTTTCTAAGCTTTGTTGACATTATCATGAACTGACATTATAAGTCGCAGCCCTAATATAGAATAGCCTGAAAGATAAGGAATAGCCTCATGAAACGTACTTTTCAGCCCAGCAATATTGTTCGTAAGCGTCGCCACGGCTTCCGTTCACGCATGGCAACGGTCGGTGGTCGCAAAGTGATTGCATCGCGCCGCTCAAAGGGTCGCAAACGCCTTTCTGCTTAATTTTAGGGCCTAAAAAATAAAATATTCCGTTAGCCTGGAGAATTCTCTGTGGCGATTACTATCATCAAAAAACGCGCTGATTTCTTGCTTGCAGCCAGCAGCGGCTTCAAGTTTGTGAAGTCTTCTGTGGTTGTGCAATCGCGCAAACGCGAACCTTCTTACATACCGGAATCAGATATACGCATCGGGTTTACCGCCACCAAAAAACTTGGCAATGCGGTCATCCGAAACCGTGCCAAACGCAGAATGCGTGAAGCCGCGCAACTGCTTATAACTGAATTTGGTATTGCTGGATGTGATTATGTGTTCATTGGTCGTGAGCCGGTCTATAAAGGAACCTACGAAAATTTATTAAGCGACATGAAACATGCGCTAAAGCGTCTTGGAAAAATGATGATGGAAAAAGAAGAGGCAGCTTCATGCAAAGAATCGTAAAGTTGATGGCTGTTTTGCCGATTCGTTTTTATAAATTTTTTATTTCACCTTTTTTTCCGGCTGCTTGTCGTTTTACTCCTACATGTTCTGAGTATGCTGTCGATGCCGTAAAAACTTACGGGGTTATAAAAGGTGGATTTTTAGGCGTAAAAAGAATCCTACGATGTCACCCTTTCGGCAAGCAGGAATATGATCCGGTGCCGCAGAAAATGGATTAGAAGGCGTGCTTGTTATTGGTAACGCATTTGCACCCTTGTTGCAAAATGCCTTGCTAGCAGAATTCACGCATATTTAAAATATCAAGAAATCAGTGGTATTTTAAAACTAACGCTGATTTTTTTTAACAAAACCAGCTTCTAGTGATTGTCTCTCTGCAGCCAAACCACTAGAAAACAGCTCATTAATTATATCCCTAGCCAGGTCACCTACTTTAGAGTCAGGCATAAGCCATGTTTTATATCCGTTGTCGTCTTTATAGACAAAGCCGTTATGACACTGCGAGTAATATAGTTCCATATCCGCACCAAGAGTGCTCTGGCCAACCGTAATATTACCTTTTGCTATGCCCTCAAGAAGTCCTTTAATTCTACGAGATGCGTTGCCAATTCCGTCATCATAAAGAAGCCGGTAATAGGTCTTTTTTTGAAGTTCAGTATGCTCTGCAATCAGGCATTTATCGAATTCTTCAAACTTCTCTCTTATAGCAATAGCGGCTTTTTGATATTTATTTGTAACTTCTTCATTCATAAACTTCCTCCCTGTTTTAATAGTAAAGTGGATTCTAACATTAGATTCGTTAATTTAAAGTTAAGATTATATGACGATAGTGCAAAAAACTATGATACCAGTGAAAATTACTTAGAAAATAATGTCTGAATTTGATGAGATGGAAAGATTTTTGTTCATTAAATTAGTTTGGAAAAAGAATTAGATATATTAACTAATTATTAACTAATTATCCCTAAAATAACTTCTCAACATATTCGATTTACCTGAATTATGGGAGAAAAATTATGAACACACCTTACACATTATCCCTAATGGATGAAAAATATGGCCAGCCCGAAGTAAAATCTGCTCTTCTTACACTCAACCAAATGCCAGGATTGAACGCAACGTTTTATTCAGGTTCTTCGAGTCTTGGTGAGATCTGTTCTTTTGATATAACGCCCGTCTGTAGATTTAGTACTAAAAGAGAAGCAGAGGATTTTGGTAAAAAATTATATCAATTATGTAGTACGAATTTTCAGAAGATTGGCAAAATGATTGCTGTTAAGGGGTACGGCCCAATAGATATACAGCGTTTTGGCGAGTATAAATATGGAGTGGAATTCAAAGTTACCGTAACAGATAATGCTGATAAATTGGATTTTCTTTCCAGAATGCGTTTAAGAAAAACGGTAAATCACATAATAAAAAATGCAAAAGACATTACTGCATTACTTAGCCAACATGGGGTTGATACATCTGATTTCAAAGGGTTTAGTAAAGAGAAATTTGATTAAATTAAACTAGCCATCGCCTCTAACGCCAGAATATAACCTAAACTTCCAAACCCGGTAATAATGCCTTTTACCGCTCGTCCCGTATAGGTTTGGTGGCGGAATTCTTCGCGTTTATAGATATTGGAAATATGCACTTCAATGGCAGGAATCTTAATAGCAAGCAGCGCGTCCATCAGCGCCACCGAGCTATGCCCAAACCCCGCGGGATTGATGATAAGCCCTTGCGCATTTTTGCCGGCTTCCTGCACCCAGCTAATCAATTCACCTTCGAGGTTGCTTTGATGAAATTTAAGATTTAAAGAAAGAACAGAGGCTTTCTTCTCGCATAATTTTTGAATGTCTGTGAGCGTTTCGGAACCATAAATTTCCGGCTCACGCGTTCCAAGCATGTTGAGATTGGGGCCGTTTATGATAACTATATTCTTCATTGGATACTCCCTGATTAAACTATATAACCATTATGCAGATATATATCAACGGGCAAGAGCAGGTTTGGAGTGAAGGCGGCACATTGGCGGTGCTCGTGGATAAATTTGACCTCAATATCCGTAAAATTGCAATTGAGTTGAATCTCGCAATCGTGCCACGCTCCTTATACGACGAAACGATTTTATGTGATGGTGATAAAATCGAGATCGTGCAATTCATCGGTGGAGGGTAGGGTGGCGGAATTTGAAGATCCCCTCATTATTGCCGGTCGCACGTTTCATTCGCGGCTGCTTGTGGGTACCGGAAAATATAAGAATTTTGAGCAAACCAAAGCGGCAACCGAAGCTTCAGGGGCTGAAATTGTAACGGTGGCGCTACGCCGCGTGAGTTTGACACCCGACAAAGGCTCCATTCAGGATTTTCTGGATCCAAAAATTTACACATATCTGCCCAATAGTGCCGGTTGCTTTACCGCTGATGAGGCGGTGCGTACATTAAAACTTGCTCGCGAAGCGGGGGGGTGGAAACTCATCAAACTCGAGGTGATTGGTGACAAAAAAACCCTTTACCCTGATGCAGAAGAAACCCTCAAAGCGGCAATAATTTTAACAAAAGACGGGTTTGAAGTCATGGCATACACCAATGACGATCCGGTGATGGCCAAGAAACTTGAAGATGCTGGGTGTGTTGCGGTGATGCCGCTTGCTTCACCCATTGGTTCAGGGCTTGGCATACAAAATCCGCTTGCTATCCGCACTATTGTGGAAAATGCGAAGGTTCCGATTCTGGTAGATGCAGGCGTTGGTACGGCGTCTGATGCGGCAGTGGCTATGGAGCTTGGTTGTGATGGAGTCCTCATGAACACCGCCATCGCCGAAGCGAAAGATCCGGTGCGTATGGCAATCGCTATGAAACATGCGGTAATTGCCGGAAGAATTGCCTATCTTGCCGGAAGAATGCCGAAACGTGAAACCGCAAGTGCATCGAGCCCACTTGAAGGTAATATTTAAGCTGGTAACTTTCTTTTATTTTTCTGCTAGCAAAAAAACTTCTTAAAATATTTTAAACTGTGCATAAGAGAAAAATTTCTAATGACCTAACTGTAGTTTTGTTTTATTAGTATATATACTATATATGGTATATATTTGTTGGATCATGCATAAAAAAGAAAACAAGTTTTTATTCAAACGAGTAGCTATCTCAGCGTCAGTTGTTTTGCTGTGCTGTGCGCTCTCGGATATTGCCGTTGCGAATTCCACGTATATAGACCCAAGTGAACAAAGTGGTTTTGGTCATGACCATATTAAAAGAGAAGCGATATCTGACACTCCGGCAGATGTTCCCAAAATTCATTTGGGCAGGGTGTTTGAAGTCATTGGTAATGTACCAAAAAGATTGGTTTCAGAATTATCCCCGTCTGATAACAGTGATACAAAGTTACCCGTAAAACCCATTGCAGTAAGCAATAAAACCAAAGTTATAATAAGAACGGTTTCCACACAATCGGCAGCGAATGCCCTTGAAGTTGCAGCAAAAACCCCGCTTGCTACTGCCAGGTATATTGGTAAGGAAAATTACGCTATAGCCATGGCTGAATCTGGCCAGGCTGCGAGAAATGTTTTGCCCAAGGTGGCTACAGAGAAGCCAACAAGCGTATTTGCGGCCAGCGATACAAAGCTATATGCGGATAATAGATCTTATGCAACGACACCTAAAGTTGTTGCCAGCGCACCTGTCACTACGGTCGTGGCTTCTGCTGAACCAAGCGAGCCCGTGGATAAACCCCGGCAGAATTTTTCTATGATGGACTCGGTGGCGGCACCTGCGGACGCCGCGCTGCCTATAGAGAACAAGAAAAAAGAAACGGTGATTAGATCTGAACTGGTTTCTGCGGTATTCCCACCACCGAGTTCTGCATCTGATACGAATAGTTTTCAACTGGCTCAGGCAGACACGAATGCTGCTCTTCCTGCGGCTCCTGCGCCTACGCTTTTGCCCCTGCCAGTGCCTCCGTCTCCATCTCTGCCTGCGTTGCCTTTGCCATTGGACAAGAAAGATACTACACCAGTACCCTCACCTGTTGTGCCCCCTGCAATTACGACTCCAACAAATACTCCGCCAGCAACTCTGCCCGCTATTGCCCCCGCTACAGCAACGCCACCAACTACTCCAGCGGTTGTGGTTCCGGAGCCTTTAGTTCCTGTCGCGGCTACGCCGCCAGTGCCTGCTGCCAATACACCCCTTGCTCCGTCTGCAGCACCGGTGTTACCTCTGCCCGGCGCTGCTCCTGCGGATTCCTTATCTGCACAGTCAAAGGATATATTGAATAAATTGCCGCGTGAGAAGCTGCCTAAGGCTACAAATCCCAGTCATGTTGAATTAGAGCATGAACATAAAAATGCCATGGATGTGGATGATGATGTAAAAAAGCATAAAGGCATCGGTGTGGAAATAACAGTGCAGCGCCCAAAAGCCGATGTTACAAAAATGCTCGAAGAAGCTTACGATGATTTGCTATCGGGTGATCAGGAAAGTGCAATCAGGCTTTATAAAAATGTTTTGGAAGTGCAGCCTAAAAATAAACTGGCATTATTTGGCTTGGCGACTACGTATCACCGCGCCGGACAGATTCAGCTAGCACGTCCGCTTTATGGGAAGCTGCTTACCATTGATCCTAATAACGTGGAAGGGCTCAACAATTTTCTGGTATTGCTTGCTGATGAATCTCCCGACAGTGCTTTAATTGAGTTAAACAAGCTTGCGCGCACCCATCCGGATTTCAGTCCGATACCCGCGCAGATGGCTATTATTTATGAAAAAACCGGCCAATACGAATCGGCAATCAAAAAAATGGAAGCCGCTATTAATTTGTCACCGGAAAACCTGAAATATCGCTATGATATGGCCATCATGCTTGATAAACATGGAGACTGGGCGGATGCAGCAGCGGTCTACCAGCAGTTGCTGACTGCCAATGATCGCGGAGAGAAAATTCCCGGTAATCCCGATTCGATCCAGGAAAGACTGACCTATATACGCTCTAACAGACCTGGGGGATAGAGTCTAAAACTTGAAAGCGATTTTATGGAAATCACCGATCTTCTGCTAGCTTCACAAAAAAACAGTGCGTCCGATCTGCATTTGTCTATAGGTAACCCGCCCATACTCAGGGTTAACGGCGATATGCTGCCTCTGCAAGTGGGTGTGCTTACTGCTGATGATGTGCGAAAAATACTCTATTCCATAATGACCGAGCAGCAGCGTTCGGATTATGAGCGTGATTTGGAAATCGATTTTTCCCTGTCTTACAGCGATCACATGCGGTTTCGCGTCAATGCATTTACCAATCTTTCCGGCCCTGCCGCGGTGCTGCGTACCATTCCCACCAAAGTATTTACTCTGGAAGATTTAAAAGCGCCGGAGATTTTTACGAAACTTACCGAACTTCATAAAGGCCTTATTCTGGTAACCGGCCCGACAGGCAGTGGTAAATCCACGACGCTAGCTGCGATGATAAATCATATCAATGTAAATTCCTCCAAACATATACTGACCATTGAAGATCCTGTGGAGTTTGTACATTATTCTAAGAAATCTCTTATCAACCAACGTGAAGTCGGCGCCAGTACCAGGTCGTTTGCCAAAGCCCTAAAAAGCGCTTTGCGTGAAGATCCAGATGTTATTATGGTCGGTGAGTTGCGCGATCTGGAAACAATCCAGCTTGCCATGACTGCTGCGGAAACCGGACATCTGGTGATGGGAACCTTGCATACCAGTTCCGCTCCGAAAACCATTGATCGTATTATTGACGTGTTTCCTGCAAATGACAAAGAAATGGTGCGTGCCATGTTATCTGTTTCACTGGAGGCAGTCATAACTCAGGCGCTGGTTAAGCGTATGGATGGAACTGGGCGTATTGCAATTCATGAAATTCTGCTGGGTACTCCGGCTGTTCGAAATCTTATTCGTGAAAATAAAATTCCACAAATTTCTTCCATGATGCAGGTAGGAAGCAAACACGGAATGCGTACCATGAAAGATGCGGTGTATGATTTAATGAATCAGGGAGTCATTTCTCAGGAAACTGCTAAATCCCTGCTTGCAACAACGGGCAATACGGAAGATGCCGATGCGGCGGCTGGAAAACCAGCAACCGTATCTGCGGCGGGATCAGCCAAATTTGGCTCGAGTTTCTAATTATAAGGTATTTCTATGTCAGAGTATTCTCTTGAGGCTATCGTTAAAGAATTTATAAGGCTTGAGGGTTCCGACCTATACCTGACTTTTGGCTGCGCGCCGAATGTGCGTGTGGCAGATAACATAATTGCATTGGAAGGCAAACCACTTGCGGATGCGGATATAGAATATCTGCTTGCCGAAATGTTGCCGGAAGAAAAACGCCAGGAATTTTTCTCTAAGATGGAATTTAATGCTCCCATTGAGCTTGCGGGTCTTGGGCGCTTCAGGGTTAATATATTTCGCCAACAGCAGCATACTGGCATTGTGATGCGGCGGGTGCGGGCGGACATTCCTACGGTCGAATCCCTTAAGATTCCAAAAATATATAGCGATATCATTATGGAAGCTCGCGGGCTCATACTGGTTGTGGGAGCAACCGGTGCTGGTAAATCCACCTCGCTTGCTGCCATGATTGGCCACCGCAACCAATATGGGTATGGGCATATTCTGACCGTCGAAGACCCCATAGAATTTATACATCAGCATAACGGCTGCATGATTACCCAGCGCGATGTTGGTATTGATACATATTCTTATGGCGATGCGTTAAAAAATGCACTGCGCCAGCGCCCTGATGTGGTGCTTATCGGTGAAATACGTGACCGCGAAACCATGGAACACGCGCTTAACTTTTCTGAGACCGGACATCTTTGCGTGGCAACCCTGCATGCTGGCAATACCTGCCAGGCGATTGAGCGTGTGCTGAATTTTTTCCCTGAAGAAACAAGACGGCAGGTGAGTTATAATCTTGCCTATAATCTGCTTGGTATTTTTTCGCAAAGGCTTGTGCTCACTAAACAAAATACTCGAACAGTTGCCTGCGAAATCATGCTTAACCGTGGATTTATAAGCACTTTGATTCAGGAAAATAAAGTGAAGGAAATACCTGAAGTTATGCTAAAGAATACCAACGATGGTATGCAGACGTTCGATCAGGCGCTTTATACATTATATAAAGAGGGCGTAATTAGCGATGATGTTGCTATTGCTGAATCGGATAATCCCGCTAATATTCAGTTGCTTATACGCAAAGATAAATCTTCCGGTATGGGAAAAACGACGGAAAATTCCTTCCTGCCAAAGTCCAACTCTAATTTTTAGGCCAACTCTAATTTCTAGGCTTGCCCAGTCTCTTAATATTATATCCCTAAAAAAGGTTGTGTTTTTAATAGTATATAATATACCAGACCCCTTTTTACGACTTGAGAGCCGGAGGAGTGGCCGAGTGGTCAATGGCAACAGACTGTAAATCTGTCCGCGCAAGCGTTCGAAGGTTCAAATCCTTCCTCCTCCACCAATATACTGATATATAAAATTATTCTAAACATATCTACCCGCGCACCTCAGTATTTTTAGTGCCCTAGATACGTCACTGCATATTGGAAAGATAGTACCTATTAGCGATGGCGTTCTTGACTGCGTCGAGAATGACAGGATTATTCTGAACTTGCCAATCGAACGGCTCATTAACATTGGTGTTTTTACTGCTATCAACATTGAAGAATAGCACCGCCTTGATATGCGTATATGCAGGGATACGAGCAAAGGCATCCGCCATCCATTGTGCTTTGTGCTTGCCGGTTGGATCATCCCCCGTACTACTACCAAATTCGGCAATCATCAGGGGCTTGGAAGGCGCAATTTGTACTATGTCGTTATATGCCTTCGCGAACACCTGGTCAAACGACATCCATGGATTAGGCGGACTCTTATTGTACCCATCCAGACCTATCCAATCGACGTAGGCATCGCCAGGATAAACATCTCTCATGTCACCAAATTCCTTGACTGCCGGACACCACACCCATGAAACATTAGTGACACCTTCTTGTGCGAAAATGTCGTGAACATGTCTCCATGCCCTAACAAAATCCTGTGATTCTTGTTGCCGATTCGTATCGCGATCAAAGCATTTTGGCTTGCCCGAATTCGTACAATACCCATACCATGGGGCATTCATCTCTTGGTCCCAACGGAAGAACATAGGTTTGCCATATGCTTTAAATGCGCGCGCCAATTTTCGGTAATATTCGTCAGGAAGCTGCTCGTGATTAAAGCGGTCATCCGCAGGATTGATAGTGTTGCTATTGATTTCGGCAAGGGTGCGCTGTTTGCTCTGTACGTTGACCATCGGGATAGTATTATGATTGCCATTTACCATCTCAAATACACCATTGGGCGCCATTTTGATGTGATCGTTGAAATTATGGCCATCCTCAAAGAAAAGCTGCTGGATAGCAAGCGGCTTGCCAATCATCTGTTCAAATTGTGGAAAACTAATATCGCCCAAGAGCACCGATGCCCCAAGATAAGCACCTTGTGCTGGTACAGGAACTTTATTACCGTTATTAGGCTCGGCGCAATGTGCGTAATCCGGGAGTGTAAAAATCATTAATGCTATCAGTAAGTATAAATATCGCATGTGCTTACCTATTAATAATTTGCAGCATATATAATGTTATCATGCACAGTTTTAAAAAGACTACATCAGATTTTTCCAATATAGTGTATTTATTATATACTACATGTATCCTGAGATCCGCAAATAAGGACTGCATAATAATGAAATCTTTTCAGTTTAAACAACCAAAGTGAGGCGGATACCATATGAAAATATTGAAATCAGTATGGATTGTCGCGGTATTATTCTGCCTGTTCATGATAGGAGCAGGCCGAGTCTATGCCGATTGTGAATGGCAGAACATATGCGATGGCGGGGTGTGCCAAAACATTCCCATATGCGACAAAATATCTGACTTCGCGCCAAAACCCAAGCTGCGTAATAAAATGGATATGAATGTAATACCTGCGCCTGTTAATGGCCCGTGCCATCAACAGAAAGTTTGCGATAAATTGGGTAAGTGCAACTTTCTTAATGTTTGCCCTTAATGTTTTGAGGCGGCACTACTAACTCAGTGATGATCTGCTGTTTCTGCTTGGACGCTGTCAACCACTCAGCTGCATGTTGCTTTCGCTCTGCAAGAAAGTTAATGAAGGTTTCATCCCACATACCACGCCGGTCTGCTAACTGATGGATTTTGAAATCGGGCGTTTCATTGATCTCCACAATCACGGCCCCTCCATCAATAGGGGCTATATCCCAGCCGATGAGCGCTATCTCGTCTAGAACCTTAGCACTTTCAGTGACCAGCTTTGTGACTTCTTGCCAGTTAGGGATAACGGTTCCCACGATTAAGACGCCGGTATCAGGATGATGGGTAATTTCTTCAAAACCATTTTCACTGGCACGTATCACACTTAAAACCCGCCCGCTTTCTATATCAAGCTGTGCAAGAAGATTACCGGATCGCCAGAAATTATCGGCAATATTAGAACCTGTCGGAATTTTCCAGCAGGCACGTATAATTTTTGGTCCTCCCTGCATTGTAATGGTGAGTAATCGCACGGTGGCCAAGCGATTTCCACATATTTTGCGTATCTCCGTATGCGGACTGATGCGGCGCTGAAACAAATATCCCGAGGCAGCATGATTTTTTACGTAGGCGATAAAAGTATCAAGCGGTATGCCGTATCCCATCGTGGTAATAAGCCGCTTTCCTGTTTCATCATAACGCTCTAAGCTTGCCGTGCCAATGCTTTGACGCCCGCCAATAGGTTTGCTGAATAAAGGATAATATTCGCTTTTAGTCAGAAAGTTTCGCAATTCTTCTTCACTGCGCAATAAGAATTGCGAGGTTCTTCCCACCCCATCCCGAAAGATAGCAAGCGTAGGCATAATGGGAAAACCATAAGCAGATAATAAAACATCCGTTGCAATTTTGTTATTTATAAGGCCAAAGAAATCAAACCGGTAATTGGCTTCTAACCAGATTTTTTGCATGGCGCGAAGACCAAGGAACTTATTTTTCTCAGCCTGTGTGTAAAGAGTATTGTCGTATAAACACAGCGCAATATATTCGTCGAACGATAGGCGTCCCACGCCGAAGCGGAGCGTTATAATTTCTTTAAGCAAAGAAAAATAAGAACGACCACAAAGAGCCATGATTTGTGAGAGTTTAGCAAAAAATGATTTGCGTGGCGCCATCCTTTCTACATCAGCGTATTTTAAATCAGTGTTCGAAATCGGTATCGTTGCCATAGTTTTTTGAGTAAAGATTAACAGCTTTATCTATGCAGCGGAATTTTGGATGCTTTCTTGATTACGGTTTTCACCGGCTTATTCTTCGCATCCACATATACTACTTTTTGTTCAATTTTAGCTGCCTCTTCACGCGGCAACTGTTCGAGCGAGAGAATAATGACCTGATCGCCAGGTTGAAATAAACGCGCCGGACAGCCGTTCAAACAAATTTCACCTGAGCCTGATTTGCCAGGGATTGCATAAGTTTCCCAATGGACGGCGTTTGCCATGCTATTAATATGCAGGAGCTGAAAATCCATGATACCGGCTGCCTTCATAAGCACGGGATCAATGGTGATACTGCCTTCGTAATTCAGGTTTGCATCCGTTACATGCACGCGATGCAATTTGCCTGTACATACCGTAATAGACATCATTCCTCCATCCTGAAACCAGAGGATATTATCGCATTACTTAATAATAAAAAAGAGATTTGATCCCAATCAAATACATTAGATTTACTTTAGCCTATACTGAGAAAATGAGTAAATAAGTGCTATTACAGTGTGAGGAATTATATGGTTATACCTACATTAATCTTGGGGGGAATATATGAGCCGAGCTGCTAGAGCGGTTGCTGGACGCGATATGTCGCTTACAGGTGTCAGCCGCACATTCAAAGAGGATGAGATCATCGTTAGTAAAACCGATAATAAAGGTATTATTACATACGCAAATGAGCTTTTTCTTAGTATAGCGGATTATACTCAGGAAGAAATATTGGGAAAACCGCATAGCATCATCCGACACCCGCATATGCCAAAAGCGATATTCAAATTGTTGTGGAGTCAGGTAAGAAGTGGAAAAGAAATCTTTGCTTATGTAGTCAATCGCACGAAATACGGTGATCATTATTGGGTTATGGCTCATGTGACCCCATCATTTGACAATACTGGGAATGTTATTGGCTTTCATTCCAATCGTCGTGTGCCCACACGCTCAGCTCTCGCGGTTATTGAGCCGCTTTATAGAACACTTAAGGCAGCGGAAGACAAGGCGAGCTCACCGCAAGAAGCTATGGAAGCTTCTACTAATATTCTGATGAATCTTCTCAAGGAAAAAGGCAAAAGTTATGATGAATTTATCCTCTCTCTCTAAAGCATTTTGGCTGAATATTGCGGTAGTGGTGGTAAGCATAATCGGCCTGGGTGCTGCGTTTATATTTCCCGAAACCATCAAGATTGCGTTGGCAGTAGTCACTGTATTTTCAGTTTGGCAGATTATATATCTGCTACGAGTAGAAAAGGTGGTAACACAGATTTCCGAAGTGGGCTCCGAATGCGCGCATGGCAATATGGAGGCACGTGTTATTGTGCGTGGGGAGCAGGGGAATCTGCGCGAAATGGTAAAAAGTATCAATGATATGATTGACGTCGCTGATGCATACGTACGTGAATCGCGCGCCACACTCGAACATGCAGCGGAGGAGAAATACTATCGCAAAATCATGCTCACTGGGTTGCTTGGTTCATGGAAACATGGCGCACAGGTCATGAATGATGGTATGGATGCTATTCGCCGCAATATGATAAACGCTATCCAGAAAGCGGCGCATAAGCTAGAAGAAACGGTTAAGCAGGCAGTTGATGAGTTGTCTCATTCTACCGATCAATTACAGAGTACTTCGCGAAATCTTTCCGGCATTGCGGAAACCGGTAGTGCGCAAGCAAAGAGCCTGGCTCATTCTTCGGGGGAAACTTCGCAGGCGGTGAGTGCGGTTGCGGCGGCAGTGGAAGAATTTTCCGCTTCGATCAGCGATATAAACAAACAGGTCAATAATTCGAGCGGTATCGCAAGAGAAGCAGTAAGCAGCGCCGACAAAGCGAATGTGGCACTTACCGAACTTTTGGGTAATGCCGAAAAAATCGGTAATGTCATTGAACTTATCAATGCTATTGCTTCTCAGATAAACTTGCTGGCGCTCAATGCAACGATTGAAGCGGCACGCGCAGGCGATGCTGGCAAAGGTTTTGCCGTGGTAGCCTCGGAAGTAAAATCACTTGCGACGCAGACTGCGAAAGCTACCTCTGAGATTGCCGAAAGCATAAGCGTTACTCGTCAAGGCATAGAAAGAGCAGCTGGATCCGTGCAGGAAATAGGTGGTGTGGTACATAAAATAAACGAATCTGCAACGGCCATCGCTGCGGCGATGGAAGAGCAAAGTGCGGTGACACAGGATATTTCTCGCTCCATACAAAGCGTTGCGCGTAATGCTAATGACATCGCCGACTCGGTGGTGGAAATGTCAGCGGCCGCCTCCAAAACCGGTGAAGCGTCACAGCAAATGAATCAGTCGTCCGATATGCTCGCTGCTCAGTCCGATTTACTGCGCAAAGAAATCGACGATTTCATCGTGGCGTTGTCGGCGTAACACAGAAAGATCAGGCGGCTTTTGTGCCCCATTGTTTCGCGGCTTTTTCCAGTTCGTCCTTTGAAACATCACGCACATGTGAGGCAATAGTCCATCTGATACCAAATTTATCTTTAATTGAACCGGTTCGATCACCCCAAAACATATCCTGCACTGCAGAGGTTTCTTCAAGCCCTGCCTGTTTTGCCTGACGGAAAGTTGCATCCACATCCTCCATGTATAAATAAAAACTGGAGTTGCTTGCAGTGCTCATTTGCGGATTTACATCACAAAGGAAAAGTCTTGATGAGCCAATTTGGAGGCATGCATGCATAATCTTGCTGCCGTCGGGGGTATTCATTCGGTAAACTTCTTTTGCACCAAATGCCTTTTCGTAAAGCTTGATTGCTTCTGCGGCGCCTTCCACTATCAAAGTGGGGGTAATGGTATTGTAGCCTTCAGGAATGGGGTGTTTGGACATAAAAACTCCTCAGGTTGTTGTACTCAACTGACTTAGGGTGAGGGGTATAAATAAACAATAAGTTTTTAGTTTAAGGCGCTTTGCCTTGTTCTTCTTTTTCTTTATAGATATACCCACCGCCTGCGCCCGCCGCGCCTGCTAAGAGTACAAAGCAACCTGACAAAGATAAGCTCATAAACAACATCAAAACGGTCAAAGTAACGGCGCGTGAAATTTTCATTTTGTATCCCTAATTCCTTGTAGCACGGTAATAATTACAACATAAAGTTACTATAATGAACTCTCAGCTAGCGCGCAATATTTATAAACGCTGGGTGGCGATATGTTGTATCATGGCGCAAAGGTGATCGACACCTTCGATTTTTTTATTTTTAGAAGATTCTTTAATACGTTCAATAATTTGCGAAGGACTTGGAATTTCCTTATGTCCCTTTTTCTTCATATTTTCTTCTTCAAGTTGTCTGATGGAATTTACTGCCAACTCCGTTGCCTCAAAAAGATTTGGCGGAAGATTGGCTTGCTTGTAAACAGTCTTAAAGCCTGATGAATCCTTGAGTAATATATGCATATTAGCAAGCGGTATGTGCAACAACCGCGCCAGGCTTATTTCAAATAACTGTAGATTTCCCATGCTGAGTGCAGAGAAAGGCGAAAGTGTATTATTATCATTTAACCATTTTATGAGATGAGCCAACTCTTTATCGGACGATTTAAAGCCCATTATTTTTATACGCGCGAGCTCAAGGCTATTATCCAACGTTTCCCGCATTGCTTTCATTTCAGCGAGATCGCCGTACTTTTCTTCCAGACGTTTGCGCACCGTACCGGATAACCGTTCGATAATTTTATCCACTACAACAACTGGAAGTGAATTGCGCTGGAAAATGGATTCCATGAGTTCGGCATTGTCGTGATAATCTTTTGCAATTTTCTCAAAAGATTGCGCTGTGATATTCGCTCCCTCGTTATGCACGAGGGCGTTGACCACGGTTTCAATATTCGTATTTATGAGTTCGCTGGCAACCGCTTCGGATACGGTGTCGCGCTTTGCAATCGCCTCCAGTTTTTTGTCATCGACCATGGAATGGATGATATTCAAAAGATCGGCATCGCTTAATGCCTCCGAATATTGCAATATCGGGCCGGCTACTTCATCTACGTCGCTTGCGATTTGCCGCGCGAGATCCGGCGGTAATTTATCGCTCTGGCTTAATTGCATGGCAAGCATCGCGCGTACTATCATTCCTGCGCGCTCGAGCAACAGGCGAAAAATATCATTGGCAATAGCGGTTTGCTGGCTATTCATGCTATCGGAGCCTTCTGCGGTATATTGCTCCGCCAGTTTTTCTACCAGCGCAATCTGGGTCTTCACGGAACGATCCGTCATCAGGCGTTGAATATCTTCTTGTGATAAGACGTCTTTTGCCATAGCTATTTCTTTTCACCAAGGCTTGCAAATAATGCGTCGACCTGCTCCTGCGAGGGCGCAAGGCCGGAGTGTTGTGGACCATTTAATAATTCTGCATCGCTTAATGGTTTATCCGTCTTAGGCGCTTCTATATGTTCAGCGCTGCTGTTGAATAATTTATTAAGTTTGTCGACGCCTTCCTCAATAGTATTGAGTAATTTAATAACTTTATTGATTCTCTGACCATTGAGATCCTGAAAATTACATGCTTCATAGATGCGATTTGTTGCATCCATAATTTGTTTCTCTTTTTCACCACCAAGTCCCGCTGCTGCTCCCTGAATAGCGTCGGCAGCGTCCATAATATTATGGCTTGCCACTTCCGTTGCTTTAATAACCTCATCCAGATGTTGCGAAGCATCGGTAATTACCGCCTCTGATTTATCGTTGCTGGAGATAACAAAGATTTCTTTCTTTGCGGTGGCAATATATTGTGCAAGTCGCGCAATTTCCTGATGCATAAACTGGTCTGCTTCAGTTGCAGTAGGGTGCAGCGATGAAGCCATCTGCATAAAAATACCACCGACATCTCCCAGTGAAACATTGCCTTTTTGTTCCTTAAGCTGGACAAGGCTCTTTAGTAATGCATCGCCTACCTTATTCTGTATATCATGCATTTATTAGCTTCCTTAATATGTTGATATATTACTAGAATGCACCGATGACGCTGACTATTTTAGATTTTAGTGTATCTACAGAAAATGGTTTAACGATGTAGTTGCTGACTCCGGCTTGCTTCGCAGCGATGATATTTTCGGGCTTGCTTTCTGCGGTAACCAGAATGAAAGGCATGTCTTTGGTTTTAGCATCGGCGCGCACATGTTTGAGCAAATCAAAGCCTGTCATCGGCTCCATATTCCAATCGGAGATAATCATGTCGATTTGTTTTTCCTGCAATTTTTCTATCGCCTCTTTGCCATTTGCGGCTTCGTCGAGATTGGTGAAGCCGAGTTGAGTAAGCAGGTTGCGGACGATTCGGCGCATGGTGCTATAATCATCGACGATTAAAATAGACATGGCTTTGTTTACTGTCATAAAAGATCCATAATTAAATAATTACACATTGTCGCGAGAGTATATTAAGGCTAAGTTTAGAGTGAATCAGCAATAATTATTAGCAAATATATTATAAAATTATAATTTTATATTTTAACTGGCAAATATATTACATTGTATTTTAACTTAAAATTAATCTTTTTCATATAAGAATTGGGATACTGCCAGCAAATCAGCCAATTTAGGATTAATCATGCAAATCTATAACTCTGACAGCCTGTGCGGTAATGGGACAAGCGAAATTCTACGTTCCTTGACAGTGAGCCCGTCAAACTGGTTAATCAATAGGAATATTTCTGTTCTGTGAGGGAAGAGGTCAGTCATGCCCAGCTGTTTAATCGTTGATGATTCGAAATTAGTGCGCAAATTAGCACGACGTATGATCGAACCTATGGGGTTTGCCATCGAAGAAGCCGAAGATGGGGTCGATGCGCTTTCCAAATGCCAGCAACTGATACCGGATTTTATTTTGCTAGACTGGTATATGCCAAATATGAACGGGCTTGAATTTATTAAAGCTTTTCGCGCGTTGCCGGGAACGGATGCAACCAAAGTGATGTTTTGCACTACGGAAAACAATCCTGATCTCATCATGCAGGCCATTACTGCCGGTGCCAGTGAATATGTGATGAAACCATTCGATGAAGAAATACTGAAAACAAAAATGTCGCAAATCGGTTTGCTGTAAACAGAGGATACTTAAATGACTATTGGGGTGTTACTGGTAGACGACTCGGCGGTAGTGCGTGGTTTGATCACGCGCGCACTGAGTGCGGATAGCAACATCCGCATATTAGGCAGTGCATTTAATGGCGCTGTGGCAATTCCTTTGGTCAAGCAATACCAGCCCGACATCATCATTCTAGATATCGAAATGCCGGAGATGGATGGCATAACCGCTTTACCAAAGCTTATTGAAGCGGCACCCAAGGCGAAAATAATCATGGCCTCTACGCTTACCTTGCGTAACGCCGATATCAGTCTTCGTGCTCTTGAATTAGGTGCATCCGATTATGTAGCCAAACCGACGGCACGTGATGGTACAGAGTTGGAGAAATTTTACCGTGAGTTGCTGGAAAAAATATATGCACTTACTGGACATACAAAATTACAAGCAATTGCTTCTCCTTCTGCTGCCGCTCAGATATCTCCTGCATTATTTTCCTCAAAACCCATAACATTATTACCCAACACGCCTTTTACCAGGCCCATTAGGGCTGTGGCGATCGCGTGTTCTACCGGTGGTCCTCAGGCGTTAGTGACATTATTTACCGCATTAAGAGGACACTTAAAAAATATCCCGATTTTTATTACGCAGCATATGCCACCCACTTTTACAACCATACTAGCGCAGAATATTTCCAAAGTTGGTGAACGCCCATGCAAGGAAGGTATGGATGGAGAATTAGTTGCCGCAGGGCAGACTTATATTGCGCCGGGTAATTTTCATATGGTTGCAGAAAGAAAAAATAATTCTGTTGTTATTCATACCAACCAAGAGCCACCTGAAAATTTCTGTAGGCCGGCAGCCGATCCAATGCTTCGGAGTTTAAGTGCAGTGTACGGTGCGGAATTGCTGGTAGTGGTAATGACAGGTATGGGATCAGACGGGTTGGAAGGCGCAAAAATAGCAGTGAGTAATGCTGCCAGTGTAGTTGCTCAGGATGAAGCATCCAGTGTTGTCTGGGGAATGCCAGGTGCGGTGGCCACCAATGGATTATGCCGCGCGGTTTTGCCATTAAAAGAAATTGCACCTTATCTTATCAGGACCATAGCAAATGCGTAGTGATGAACTTGATTTTATTATAAAACTATTGATGGATCGCTCTGGTCTTGCGCTGACGGCGGAGAAAGAATATCTCATTGAAAGCAGGTTGCTGCCTATTGCGCGCGCTCAGGCTTGCAAAGATCTTTCTGAATTGATTGTATTATTGCGAACCCGTCCAACGGAAGCGCTGCTGACGGAAGTCACTGAAGCGATGACAACGAATGAGACGTATTTCTTTCGCGATGGCAAGCCATTTGAGCAACTTAAAACGACTATTCTGCCACAATTGCGTGTAAATGCCGGGATACGGCGTAATTTGCGTATCTGGAGTGCCGCTTGCTCTAACGGTCAGGAGCCTTATACGACTGCTATGATCATCCGTGAAGAAAATTTGCCCGAATGGAAATATGAGATACTCGCAACCGACCTGGCAGACAAAGTAATTAAGAAATCGCAGCAGGGTATATATTCGCAGTTTGAAGTGCAACGGGGGATGCCCATTCAGTTTCTGCTTAAATATTTCAAGCAGAACGAGGAATCCAACTGGCAGATAAAGGACGAATTGCGTTCTATGATCCAGTTTCGTATTCAGAATCTGCTCAAGGATTATAATTCTCTGGGCAGATTTGATCTTATTTTCTGTCGGAATGTATTGATTTATTTTAACGATGCGACCAAAGCCAAAGTAATAGAAAATATGTGCAACATCATACAGCCCAAAGGGTTTTTATGCTTAGGCAGCACGGAAGCAATTATTGGCAATAAAGAACGCCTTGTTGAAGTGGAAGGTTGTCGCGGCTTTTATCAATTGAGGTAAAGATCGCAAGAAACGGATAGTATTTGCGAATAATTTTGCGGTAATATATTCGCATGACACAAACCAATCCCACATTTGAAGTGAGCCTCATGCGCGAGATTTGCCATTATATTGAGGCTAATCTTGATAAGCGCTTAACGCTTGCGGAACTCAGCAAACAAGCACATTTGAGTCCCCCGCATTTTCAACGCAGGTTTAAAGCGGTGATTGGTGTTTCACCAAAAGAATATATTGCATCCTGTCGTATAAAAAAATTTAAAAACAGTTTAAAAAATAACAATTCAGTAACCGATGCAATTTACGATGGCGGTTTTGGATCCAGCAGTCGTGTATATAGCAAAATTGATTCAAAGCTCGGCATGACGCCCAGACAATACAAAGAGCAAGGCAGGCGGATTACTATTTCTTATGGGTTTGGAGAAACCCCTTACGGTACGGTGCTTATTGCTGCCACGGATCGCGGCATTTGTTTTATCCAGTTCAGGGAGTCACAAGAAACCTTGCTTGAAAATTTACAGGCCGAATTTAAAAATGCAGCACTTGTTCCTATGCGAAAAGAATCCAAAGAGCAGTTTGCTTTGTGGATAAAGGCACTTTGCGCGTATTTAAAAGGGAAACCCGGATCGCTCGATTTGCCGCTGGATATAAAGGGCACTGCATTTCAGATTAAGGTCTGGAAATATTTGCAAAAGATTCCTTATGGAAAAGTTGAGTCGTATGCGGAAGTTGCAAAAGGTATCGGCAATAAAAAAGCTTACCGTGCGGTTGCTAATGCTTGTGCCAATAATAAAATCGCTATCGTGATACCTTGCCATCGTGTGATTCGCGGCAATGGCGAGTTGGCAGGATTTCGCTGGGGCGGGGTGGAAGTGAAGAAGAAATTATTGGAATTGGAGAATTCTGAGCTTTCTTAAGCAAAGCATTTTTTATCCTTGACATGCAACCAAATAGTTGCATAATAACATTATGGGTACTGATGAAGACAGGGTGTTTAAAGCTCTCGCAGATAACAGCCGCAGAAAGCTGCTCGACAGGTTGCGTAAGAAGGGTGGCTTAACTCTGGGCGAACTCTGTGAGAAGCATGATATGAGTCGTCAGGCAGTGACCAAACATCTTGTTTTACTGGAGGCAGCCAATCTTGTCGTCACAGTAAAACAGGGACGCGAGAAACTGCACTATCTCAATCCCATACCAATCAACGAAATTTATATGCGTTGGATCGGTAAGTTTGAGCAGGGTCGGATTCAAGCACTACATAATCTCAAACAAGCCTTGGAGGAGAATAATCATGACTAAATCTGAATTTGTATATGTGATTTATATTCGTAGCACGCCTGAAAAACTATGGACGGCGCTCACAAATAAAGAATTTATGAAGCAATACTGGTTTGGCATGCATTGCGAATGCGATTGGAAAGTAGGCTCATCGTGGAAATTAGCTTTCACCGATGGTCGCATTGCGGATTCTGGTGAAATTCTTGAGATTGATCCGCCCAAGCGCCTCGTTCTCAAATGGCTTAATGAATGGAAACCCGAAATGAATGCAGAGGGCTATTCATGTTGTACATTCGATATTGAGCCAATAGCAGGTGTGGTAAAATTAACGGTTACTCACTCTATCGATCGTGCTTCATCGAAATTGATCGAAGGAGTTTCCGGCGGCTGGCCGAAAATCCTCTCTAATCTCAAATCACTTCTCGAAACAGGAGCGGTCGTGATGCTCGAGAAAACAGACTGCAAATGACGTGCAAGTTGTGTGCTTGGAGTAAAAATGCTTGAAAAATACCGACCGGTATGTATATTGCCGTGCAGTAAGGATTTAGAAAATTAAAAATATGCGTCAATCATCAAAAGCACGGCCCTCAGAAACACGGGAAAAGATTCTCGACACCGCCATAGAGCTGATTTGTAACAGCACCTATGAAAGTGTTGGTATAGCGGAAATTTGTAGCCATGTGGGGGTGACGAAGGGTGGATTTTATCATTATTTTGATTCTAAATCATCCCTTTACCGTGAGGCGGCCCATCATTACTGGGATAAATTAAAAATCGAATTAGATGCAGTTTTCTCGCTTGAGCATAATTCATTGCAGAAACTGGAAGGACTCATCGATTTTATAGTGAAAAAACAATATGAATTGAGCACAAAGGAAAATCCGGTAAGTGGTTGTCCTTTCTTCATTTCTGGGGCGCAGTGCGGTAGTGACGAAAGTTGTGTGCAGGAAGTAGCCGAAGAATTATCCGAGAAAGCAGTGACTTATAATACCGGATTGGTAAAGAGTCTTCAGACGGATGGTGTGCTCGCAAAGCCATGTGACGTGGTGCAGGTGGCGCGGCTCATTCATCAGTTCATCAAAGGATTGCTTCTTTATTGTCGCGTGCATAATAGTCTGGATACTATAGAGACTGACTTGCGTGAGGGTTTATACAGAATCATTGATCTTAAGCACGAATATAGAAAGAAAATCTGATTGACTACCTACCAGTCGGTATGTTATCGAATCTACAATTTACAGAAGAGCACAAAATGTCTTACCTCACCAATGCCATCAAAAAACATAAAATAATTTCTTCTATTATTGTGGTTGCGCTGTTGTTCTGGGGCGGCCATGCGATGTATGGAAATTCTGCTCACGCATTACCTGGTGGTTCCGATCATCCCGTGCCAGTGGTTGTACAAACCATGGCAGAGCAAGAGGTGCGCACCTGGTCGGATTTTTCCGGACGCTTGCTCGCGGTTGATTACGCAGAAATTCGTCCTGAAGTAAGCGGCAAAATTACCGAGATTCATTTTGAAGATGGCCAGACCGTAAAAAAAGGTGCCACATTATTTGTTATTGATCCGCGCCCCTACGCAGCAGAGGTTGCCAAAGCCGAGGCCAATCTTGCTACTGCAAAAACCAATGCGCAATTTGCCAGAATAGAACTCGATCGTGCAAATGGTCTTATTAAAACACAGGCGATTGCGCAGCGTGTGTACGATGAACGCGCGAATGCCGTTCGCGTAGCGAATGCTAATATCAATGAAGCCGATGCGGTATTAAAGCAGGCGCAGCTTAATCTTGAATATGCTTATGTGAGAGCGCCGATTTCAGGTCGCGTAAGCCGCGCGGAAATTACCGTGGGTAATCTGGTACAAAGCGGACCTAATGCGCCGCTTCTGACCTCCATTGTTTCTAATGATGGAATTTATGCCGATTTTGAAGTGGATGAACCAACCTATATGCAGACGGTGCATTCGGACACTAATGGAAAAGAGCAGGAGAGCCACATACCGGTGGAACTCACTGTACAGGGTAGTGATAAGGATCGGGTTTATAAAGGCCATATTTCCACGTTTGATAATCATATCGATACAGCGTCTGGTACCATTCGCGCGCGCGCAAAATTTTCTAATGAAGATGGAAGTCTGGTTCCCGGCATGTTTGTGTCGGTGCGTATGGGTAGTACGAATAAAGGCAATACATTGCTGGTTTTAGAGCGTGCAATTGGAATCGATCAGAACAAAAAGTTTGTCTATGTAGTGAGTAAGGATAACAAGGTGGAGTACCGCGAAATCGCAGTGGGCAAGCAGGTGGACGATAAGCGGATTGTCCTCTCAGGACTCAATGTTGGCGATCGCGTTATTGTGGATGGGTTGCAAATGGTGCGTCCGGGCAGCGTGGTGGATGCAAAAGAACTTGCAGCGACTCAAGATGCTACGCCTGCACCTAAATCATAAGAACTGGGATACACAGGCCTGATATGAATATTTCCAAATTTTTTATTGATCGTCCGATCTTTGCCGGTGTGATCTCGATCGTAATTTTTCTGTCAGGACTTATTTGCATATTTCTACTGCCGATTTCAGAGTATCCGGAAGTAGTACCGCCATCCGTGGTGGTAAGCGCGCAATTTCCCGGCGCGAATCCAAAAGTAATCGCAGAGACTGTTGCGACACCGCTGGAAGAGCAGATCAACGGCACCGAAAACTTGCTCTATATGTTTTCGCAAGCTTCTTCGGACGGCAATTTAAAAATTACGGTTACTTTTAAACTCGGAACCGATGCCGATCTTGCGCAGCAATTGGTTCAGAATCGTGTTAACCAGGCATTACCGCGCTTGCCTGATGTCACCCGCCAAATTGGGGTGACTACCGTCAAAAGCTCTCCTGATCTTACGATGGTGGTACATTTAACTTCGCCGAATGATCGCTATAGCATGCTTTACCTGCGCAACTATGGAGTCTTAAATATTAAGGATCAGCTGGAAAAAATTCCAGGCATTGGCAGTGTGCAGTTATTTGGCTCCGGCGATTATGCCATGCGTATATGGCTTAATCCGCAGAAAATCTCTGAGCGTAATTTAACTGCCGACGAGGTAATAGCTGCCATCCGCCGCCAAAACGTGCAGGTCGCGGCCGGTGTTATTGGTGGGCCGCCTTATGGCAAAGGGGTAGAAATACAACTGCCCATCAATACGCAGGGACGGCTTACCGACCCAGAGCAATTTGAAAATATTATAATCAAGCGTGATGCAAAAGGGGTGATCACCAAACTCAGCGATATCGCGCGAGTAGAGATCGATGCGGATCAATATGGACTACGTTCACTGCTCGATAACAAATCCGCAGTTGCTATACCGATATTTCAGACGCCGGGCGCAAACGCCATCGATATTTCCAATAAAGTGCGCTCCACCATGGCGGAGCTCAAAAAGAATTTCCCCGAAGGAATCGATTATTCCATTGTATACGATCCGACAATTTTCGTACGCGGCTCGATTGAAGCGGTAATACATACCTTGCTTGAAGCGGTAGCGCTGGTGGTGCTCGTGGTTATCATCTTCCTGCAAACCTGGCGTGCGTCGATAATTCCATTGTTGGCGGTGCCGATTTCCATTGTGGGTACATTTGCCATCATGCATATGTTCGGCCTCTCTATTAACGCACTATCTTTATTTGGCCTAGTGTTGGCCATCGGTATCGTGGTGGATGATGCCATCGTGGTGGTCGAAAACGTGGAACGCAATATTGAAAATGGGCTGAGCCCACGTGATGCAACCATTAAGGCGATGAGTGAAGTCACTAGCCCGATTATTGCTATTGCACTGGTGCTCTGTGCAGTGTTCGTGCCGATTGCTTTTATCAGTGGTTTGACCGGTCAGTTTTACATTCAGTTTGCGCTGACCATTGTGTTTTCCACTGTCATTTCAGCGTTTAATTCGTTAACGCTTTCTCCGGCACTTTCTGCAATGCTGCTTAAATCTCACGATGCCCCGCCGGATCGTTTGACCATAATTTTAGACAGTGTCTTTGGCGGATTTTTCAATTGGTTTAATAAATTTTTCCGTACCAATTCCGCACGTTATAGTCGTGGTGTAGGCTGGTCTTTAAAACATAAGTCCTCTGCATTTATTATTTATGTGCTGCTTCTGGGTGCAACTTATGTTGGTTTTCAGCTTGTGCCTCCGGGCTTCGTGCCGTTACAGGATAAGCAATATTTGATCAGTTTTGCACAGCTTCCTGACGGCGCAACGTTGACACGCACGGAAAAAGTGATCCGTGAAATGTCGGAAATTGCTATGAAAGAGCCAGGCGTAGAAAGTGCAGTGGCTTTTCCGGGATTATCGATCAATGGTTTTATCAACAGTTCAAGCGCCGGTATTGTGTTCGTGACACTCAAGCCATTTGACGAACGCACTTCCAAAGATTTATCAGGATTTGCCATATCGCAGAAATTACAAATGAAATACGGCGGAATTAAAGATGCTTTCATCGCTATTTTCCCGCCCCCACCAGTGATGGGGCTCGGAACTATTGGCGGGTTCAAATTGCAGATTGAAGACCGGCTTGATCAGGGCTACGCAGCTTTGGATGGGGCAGTCAAAGCCGTGGTGGGCAAGGCGTATCAGACACCGGCATTATCGCGGGTATTTTCGGGTTATAACATAGGCGTGCCGCAGCTCAATGCGGATCTCGATCGTACCAAAGCCATGCAGCTTGGTTTGGATATACAGGATATTTTTGATACGATGCAAATTTACCTTGGCTCACTCTATATTAACGATTTCAATAAATTTGGCCGCACCTACGAAGTTATTGCGCAAGCTGATAAAGAATTCCGCTCCAAACCGGATGATATTTTAAAGCTGAAAACGCGAAGTAGTACAGGGCATATGGTGCCGCTTGGTTCCGTGGTGCGTGTGAGTGAAACCAGCGGACCCGATAATGCAATGCGCTATAACGCATTCAGCTCTGCCGATATTAATGGCAGCCCGGGGCCCGGTTATTCAAGCGGACAAGCTCAGGAAGCGATTGCTAAGATCCTGGATGAAACCTTGCCGCGTGGCATGACGTATGAGTGGACGGAACTTACCTATCAGCAGATTCTTGCCGGTAATACCGCAATCTATATTTTTCCGGTCTGCGTGTTGCTGGTGTTCCTTGTGCTAGCTGCGTTATATGAAAGTTTGTTTTTACCGCTTGCGATTATTCTGATTGTGCCGATGTGTTTATTTTCGGCAATCACCGGCGTATATTTGACGGGTGGCGATAATAATATTTTTACGCAAATTGGGTTCTTTGTGCTTGTGGGTCTTGCTTGCAAAAACGCCATTCTGATTGTGGAGTTTGCGCATGAACTGGAAATTCAGGGCTATGATACGATAGCGGCGGCAATTGAAGCAACCCATCTGCGACTCCGCCCCATTCTTATGACATCGCTTGCGTTCATCATGGGCGTGACTCCGTTGGTGATTTCTACGGGTGCGGGTGCTGAAATGCGCCATGCCATGGGTATTGCAGTATTTTCAGGAATGCTAGGTGTCACCTGTTTTGGTCTGTTTCTCACCCCCGTATTTTACGTGTTGCTACGCGGGCTTGAGAATATGATTTACCCCCCTGAGCTCAAGCATCATGATGAGTAGGGAGCAACAATGAAAAAAATATTTCTTATAATATGGATTGCAGGGTTTGTAGCCGCCTGCACTTCCCCAGTGAGTAAGCAAGATGCTAAAATTACAACTCCGCCTGCGTGGAATAATTTTACCGATACTACGTTTGCTAATGCAAAGCAGGAAAAGATTGAGCAGGATTGGTGGAAACATTTTGACGATCCGACACTGGATGCGTTGATACATGAGGCGCTTGCCAACAACAAGAATCTTCAAATCGCCAAAGAACGTGTGAAGGAAGCAAAAGCCAATCGCGGGGTTGCAAAATCAGCACTCTATCCGCAGATAAGCGCACTCGGAACTGCTTCAAGTGGCAATCAAGGGTTTAACACCTTCAACGAAAAATATTCTGTCGCGGAAATTGACGGAGAAGCAACATGGGAACTGGATTTATTCGGCCGCAATCAAGCGAATGTTGCCAATGCTAAAGCGTTGGTGCAATCGGAAGAAGCCAATGAGCAGGGAACAACCGTTGCCTTGCTTGCAGAAGTGGCG
>Ga0206962_1004_pt1 | contig 102450 bp, 93 predicted proteins | sample Alteio_BWOrgHeat_27_FD_153241 | JGI IMG/M metagenome (GOLD analysis project Ga0206962, IMG submission 153241) | Enriched cells from forest soil in Barre Woods Harvard Forest LTER site, Petersham, Massachusetts, United States -... | ecosystem: Environmental > Terrestrial > Soil > Temperate forest >...
GAGCCGGAGTGCTGGCCGATATCAAGACCATGGAAGCCTGTCATGTATACGGTTTGGGAGTTTGTACTTCCATCACCTTTCAGCATGACCAAACTTTTAAAGGCTTACACTGGCTGCCGGAAGCGGAGATAACACAACAGATTGATGTGTTGCTGGAACGCTTTCGTCCTTCGTTTATCAAGATCGGGTTGATTGAGAATTTACACCTGCTTCTTAAACTGATGAAACATATCCGTGCAACGATCCCAGAAGTACATTTTATATGGGACCCTATTCTGCGTGCCAGCGCAGGTTATTCCTTTCATTCCAGTCCGGATAAAATGCTGCTTCAGCAGGTTTGCGAAGAAGTGTTTCTGCTTACTCCCAATCTCCCCGAAGCGTTGGAGCTTGGCGAGACGGAGTCAGCCGAACTGAATGCAGCCTGGCTGAGCAACTATTGCAATGTGTTTTTGAAAGGCGGACATCGGAACGATCGTGTTGGGGAGGATACACTCTTTCTTAAACAAGGTAAGCGCATCTCTTATGGCGGCCGTACACAACCTGTGTTTCCTAAACATGGATCCGGATGCATCCTCTCATCGGCCATTTGTTCTTTTCTGGCCAAAGGTGCTGAATTGCAAAAAGCTTGTCTGCTGGCTAAAGAGTATACACTGGAAGTGCTGGATAGTAACGAAAGCCTTTTGGGATTCCATACCCCTGCCCCATCCACTGCTAATCTGATACGGCAATGATAGCACGTCTGCATTATATTACCGAGGACATTTCTTCTCATACTCCGCCTGAGCTGGCCAGGCTTGCTTGTTTGGGTGGTGTGAAATGGGTTCAGCTTCGTATGAAGAAACAACCTGCCGAACGCTGGGACACGCTTGTTGCCGAAACGCTTAAGGTGTGTCGGGAATTTGGAGCCAAACTCATCATCAATGATCATGTAGCCCTGGCTGCTAAACATGCTGTGGATGGTGTACACCTGGGCAAAACAGATATGTCTGTGGAAGAAGCGAGGAAGATATTGGGCCCTGACTTTATAATAGGCGCTACTGCCAATACATTATCAGATCTTGAGTCTATCGCCCATACATCTGCCAATTATGTTGGGCTTGGTCCATTCCGGTTTACTACAACAAAGGAAAATTTAAGTCCTGTGTTGGGCGCCGATGGAATAGCTTCCCTGGTATCTCAATTTAAAAAGATTTCCTCCCTCCCTGTTATTGCTATCGGAGGCATAAAAAAAGAAGATATCATACCGCTGATGAAGACAGGAGTTTATGGAATAGCGCTCTCATCGGCTATCAATCACGATAAACATCCGGAACAGGCGGCACGAATAGTCGTACAGGAGATGGGAAATGCGAGTGAACTTTATACCCTTGTAAAATGAAGACACATCATGACATGGAGACCTTGGTGATAGCCGGATCCAGACTCAGGTTAAACTGATCTTCCCATCTGAATTCAAAACGCGCCTTGCTCAATGCATTATCGCGGTATTGTGCACCCGGATGTCCTTTAGCCAGATCGGCAGCATGAGCGGCAATTTTATACGCAATCACGCCGTCTTTCACATCTTTCTTATCGGGAAGTCCCAGGTGTTCTTTGGGTGTTACATAACAAAGCATGGCTGTTCCATACCATCCTATCATGGCAGCGCCGATGGCAGAGGTGATATGATCGTATCCAGGAGCAATGTCAGTGGTAAGCGGACCCAGTGTATAAAAAGGTGCTTCGGCACAATGCTTCAGTTGCAGCTCCATATTCTCTTTGATGAGATGCATGGGCACATGGCCGGGACCTTCAATCATTACCTGTATATCGTGTTTCCAGGCAATTTTGGTAAGCTCACCCAATGTTTCCAGCTCGCTGAACTGAGCGGCATCATTTGCATCGGCAATAGAACCGGGCCGGAGACCGTCACCCAGTGAGAAAGACACATCGTATGCTTTCATGATTTCACAGATCTCTTCAAAATGCGTGTACAGGAAATTTTCCTTGTGATGTGCCAGACACCATTTAGCCAGAATACTTCCACCTCGGGACACAATACCTGTCATGCGTTTGGCGGTAAGCGGAATATAACGAAGCAATACCCCGGCATGGATGGTGAAATAATCCACTCCTTGTTCGGCCTGTTCAATCAGGGTATCGCGGAATATTTCCCAGGTAAGATCCTCGGCCTTGCCTTTTACTTTCTCTAACGCCTGATAGATAGGAACGGTTCCAACCGGTACAGGACAGTTACGAATGATCCATTCTCTTGTTTCATGAATATTTTTTCCCGTGCTCAGATCCATCAGTGTATCACCACCCCAACGGCAGCTCCATACGGCTTTCTCCACTTCCTCTTCGATGGAAGAAGTGACAGCCGAGTTGCCGATATTGGTATTGATCTTTACCAGGAAGTTACGACCGATGATCATCGGTTCCGCTTCCGGGTGATTAATATTCGCGGGTATGATGGCTCTTCCTGCCGCTACTTCCTCCCTCACAAATTCAGGAGTGATGTATTTAACCGGAGTCCGGGCGCCGAAACTGTTGCCGGCATGTTGCTGAGTAAGAAGGGGATTCTGGTTATGTTCCTGGATACGCTGATTTTCGCGGATGGCAATGTATTCCATCTCTGCGGTAATGATACCTTGTTTGGCATAATGCATCTGAGAAACATTTTTTCCGGTCTTTGCTTTCAGCGGCATACGCATATGCTCAAAACGGAATTGATCCAGGCTTTTATCAGCCAGACGTTCTCTGCAAAAGTGAGAAGAGAAATGAGGCAGCTGTTCCACATCTCCTCTTTCCTTTATCCAATTTTCTCTTAGGCGAGGAAGACCTTTTTGAAGATCTATCTTAATAGTAGGATCGGTATAGGGGCCGCTGGTATCATAAACGGTTACAGTGCCGTTGGTTTCCGAACGAACCTTTCCGTTATGTTCAATACGGGTATCCGACAGGTTTATTTCCCGCATCGCTACCCGTATGTCATGCAGTTCCCCGTTTACATATATCTTTTTTGATGCCGGCAATGGATTACGGGTTATCCCTGAAATCATTTCATCCGGTCTTGTTTCTGTTTTTGCTGACATTGCGCTTGATTAAGTATGATATAGATTTATCGTTTGTACACTATTTAATGCCTCCTGCCGCCATTTTTTAGCCTCCCTGGCTCGCCTCAATAATAACCACCTGATCATCCTCTTTCAATTTCTCCTGTTCCCAGTTTGCTCTGGGAATGATGCGTTGATTAACCGATACGGCAATACCTTTCTTTGATTCCAGTTTCATAGAAACAAGCATATCTTTTAAAGATTGTCCGGAAATAAAATCGCATTCCGCATTATTGACGAGAATAGCCATATCGTATCGAATATTAAAACCAGGAAGGGAGGAGGGCGATATACCCCCCGGAAGGAGGGTATCTTGCTTTTCCCTTCGCAGGCATGATCCTGTTCAGGTTCAGAGGGTATCATCTCAGTCCCGATCCAATAAAGGCTGATCGGGACACCCCTAAAGACTTTTAACGACTACAATTTTACAAATAATCCCGGCGGGAATGAAATCATATTATCAACAAAAACACAGCTTGTTTTATGCCGGCAAGATTCCGCTTCGTATGGTTTCAAGGGTAGCTGCCGGATTGTTGCTTTGCCAGATAGTACCGTAAGCCACGGCTCCATCAAACCCCATCTTTTGAGCGGTGCTTATTGTTTGCTCTGTTATACCTCCCAAGGCAAAAACAGGGATTACCGAAGATTTCGTCTTCAAAAAACCAGGCAGTTCATCGGTTTCCAATACACCTTTATATCCAGGTTTGCTAAGAGAAGGAAAAACGGGGCTTAGAAAAACATAAGAATAAGGAAAGGGATCGGCAGTAAGCTCAGCCAAACGATGGAACGAAGCGGAGATGGTACCTTTATAATCACCGCCTGTTATTTTTTTCCATATTCCGGCATTACGGGCCTTTTCGGTCAGGTGTATTCCTCTAAGACCCAAGTCCGGAGCCAGTTTATAATGCCCGTGAATCACAATGCGGGAATAAAAAGAGGAGGGGATTGCTTTCAGATAATCCAGGAAAGAGGCCTCATCCAGATCGCCGGGGCGTATATGAAGCAATTCCTTACCAGTTGAAAGCATTGTTATTACTTGCTTCGCCTCTTCACCCGGGATGCCGGCGGTAACAAGAATAATTAACTCAAAAGGGCCTTTTAGCATGAAAAAAGAGTATTCTTGTTCGTATCCGAAAGCAAAATTAAACGATCGGGATCAGCACACCTAAAGTCAAACAGAAATAACCCGGCTATATTGTTAATATTTTGTTCGTAAGCTTTCCCTGATCTTCTTTTTCATTTTATTTAATACTCGTATTATCTCGTTAAAAAATGGGCATTATACGTGATTTACTAAACTTTTTGATGAGGAATTTTAATATCTTTAACCGTTTTTTCGTAAATTATGTTGATTTACGGAGGTTGTTTATTTTGTAACCCGAATCATCCGTTTGCAGTAAGTAAAAAGCACCCATTATAATATTCAGTTTATACGTGAAGAACGCGAATACCCCTTTTATACTCCTTCTATTTTTTTTACTCCCTTTTCACCAGGCCTTTTCACAGGCAACCTGGTTCTTTACCTTTTCCGGGCGTGTAGAACATACGGATGAAAAAGGTAAAGATGTGGCTCTGGAAGGGGCCATCTGTACCCTTACCAAAGGGGGAAGTGTGGTAAACTCTGTAACCACGGGTGGAAATGGTAAATTTTCTTTCCAGCTCGACCCCAATGCCGACTTCGTTGTTTCCTTTACCAAGCCAGGCTTTATCACCAAGAAATTTGCCGTATCCACCAAGAATGTGCCTGACGACAGAGCTCAGCACGGTTTTGGGAAATGGGATATTGAGGTAGTGATTTTTGAACAATATCCCGGTTTGGATTATTCCGTAACCGACAAACCCATTGCGAAAGTTGTTTTTGACCCTTCCAAGGAGGTAGATGATTTTAGTTTTGACCAGGCTTATTTCGCTCAGATGAAAGGAGCCCTGGACAAACTCCAGCAGATGGCTGAAGATGCCAAGAAAAAAGATAAAGACTATGCCGCTGCCATGTCTGCCGGTGATAAAGCTTTTGAAAAAAAGGATTGGGCAGGAGCAAAAGCTCAGTACCTGGCGGCCTCTGCTATCAAACCTAAAGAAACGGCACCTGCAGAAAAGATCAAGGAATGCGAAACCAATATTGCAGCCGATATACAAAAAGGAAAAGCCGATGCCGATTACAAAGCAGCTATGACTGCCGGAGATCAGGCTTTCGGCTCCAAATCATGGGATGCGGCCAAAGCTGCTTACCAGAAAGCACTCGGGTTGAAACCCGGTGATGGTCCCGCTACCCAGAAACTAAAAGATGTGGATGCCGCTATTGCTGCCGATAAAGCCAAAGGGCAACTGGAAGCCGATTACAAAACAGCCATGGATGCCGGTGATAAAGCTTTCGGTGCCAAGACCTGGGATGCGGCCAAAACCGCCTATCAAAAAGCATTAGATCTGAAACCCAAAGATGGTCCTGCGACTCAGAAACTAAAGGATGTGGATGCCGCTATTGCTGCCGATAAAGCCAAAGGACAACTGGAAGCCGATTACAAAACAGCCATGGATGCCGGTGATAAAGCTTTCGGTACCAAGACCTGGGATGCCGCAAAAACATCTTATAATAAAGCACTAAGCCTCAAACCCAATGATCCTCCGGCTACCCAAAAGCTGAAAGATATTGATGCCGCCATTGCCGCCGAAAAAGATGCCAAGGCAAAAGATGCTCAGTATGCCGCTGCCATCAAAAAAGGAGATGATGCCTTCAACGCCAAGAAATGGGATGATGCAAAAGCAGGATATACCGATGCTACTACATTAAAACCATCCGAGCAATATCCAAAAGACAAACTCAAAGCCATTGCCGATGCTATTGCCGCAGACAAAGCAAAAGGACAACTGGAAGCCGATTATAAATCAGCCATGGATGCCGGTGATAAAGCTTTCGGTACCAAGACCTGGGATGCCGCCAAAACTTCTTACAATAAAGCATTAACCCTAAAGCCGAATGACCCTCCGGCTACTCAAAAATTAAAGGATATTGATGCCGCTATAGCTGCTGAAAAAGATGCCAAGGCAAAAGGGCAACTGGAAGCCGATTATAAAGCAGCCATGGATGCCGGTGATAAAGCTTTCGGCACCAAGACCTGGGATGCGGCCAAAACTTCTTATAACAAAGCATTAACCCTTAAACCGAATGATCCTCCGGCAACACAAAAGCTCAAAGACATTGATGCAGCCATTGCTGCCGAAAAAGATGCCAAGGCAAAAGGACAACTGGAAGCTGATTATAAAGCAGCCATGGATGCTGGCGATAAAGCATTTGGTGCCAAGACCTGGGATGCCGCTAAAACATATTACCAGAAAGCATTAACACTAAAACCGAATGATCCTCCGGCTACCCAAAAGCTGAAAGATATTGATGCTGCCATAGCCGCCGATAAAGATGCCAAGGCAAAAGATGCTCAATATGCTGCTGCCATCAAAAAAGGAGATGATGCTTTCAAAGCCAAAGATTATCCTACAGCAAAGGGCGCTTATAACGATGCCCTGGCCTTGAAATCAGGCGAAGCCTATCCTAAAGCACAGCTCAAAGCCATTGACGATTTGCTGGCTAAAGATGCTAAAGACAAAGACCTCAATGACAAATACAATGCAGCCGTTAAAAAAGGAGATGACGCTTTCAAAGCAAAGGATTATCCTACGGCAAAGGGTGGTTACAATGATGCCCTGGCACTAAAAGCAACAGAAGCTTATCCGAAAGCACAGCTCAAAGCCATTGACGACCTGCTGGCAAAAGATGCCAAAGACAAAGACCTCAATGACAAATACAATACGGCTATCAAAAAAGGTGATGACGCCTTTACAGCCAAAGATTATACTACGGCCAAAGCAGGATATACCGATGCAAGCACTTTAAAACCCACGGAGCAGTATCCGAAAGACAAGCTCAAAGCCATTGCCGATATCATGGCTAAAGCAGATGCAGATAAGGCCAACAAAGCCAAATACGATGCGGCTATTGCTAAGGCCGATAAGGCCATGACCGCAAAGGATTATGTAAATGCAAAAGCCGGTTATAACGAAGCGCTTACTTACAAAAGCGATGAGCAATATCCGAAAGACAAACTGAAAGAGCTGGAAGACTTGCTGGCAAAAGACAAAGACGCGAAAGATAAAAATGCCAAATACCAGACAGCTCTGAAAAAAGGTGACGATGCCTTTAAAGCCAAGAAATACGATGATGCAAAAGCAGGTTATACCGAAGCTTCAGGAATAAAGCCCGATGAGGCTTATCCGAAAGCACAGCTCAAAGCAATTGACGACTTACTGGCTGCCGATTCTAAAAACAAAGAGCTGGATGCCAAATACCAGCTGGCTATCAAGAAAGGCGATGATGCCTTTAAAGCAAAAGATTACCCTACAGCTAAAGGCGCATACAATGATGCTCTGTCTTTAAAATCAGCAGAGGCGTATCCTAAAACTCAGCTCAAAGCCATTGACGATCTGTTGGCAAAAGATTCGAAAGACAAAGAGCTGAATGAAAAATATCAGACTGCTATTAAGAAAGGCGATGACGCCTTTACAGCTAAAGATTATACCACTGCCAAAGCAGGCTATACAGATGCTGGTACGTTAAAGCCAACGGAACAATATCCGAAAGACAAACTGAAAGCCATTGCCGATATCATGGCTAAGGCGGATGGTGATAAGGCTAACAAAGCCAAATACGATGCCGCCATTGCCAAGGCCGACAAGGCCATGGCAGCAAAGGATTATGTAAATGCAAAAGCAGGATACAACGAAGCGCTTACTTACAAAAGCGATGAACAATATCCGAAAGATAAACTGAAAGAGCTGGAAGACTTGCTCGCAAAAGACAAAGACGCGAAAGACAAAAATGCCAAATACCAGGCTGCTCTGAAAAAAGGTGATGATGCCTTTAAAGCAAAGAAATACAGCGATGCCAAAGCAGGCTATACGGATGCTTCGGGAATAAAGCCTGATGAAGCCTATCCGAAAGCACAGCTCAAAGCCATTGACGATCTGATGGCTGCCGATTCCAAAAACAAAGAGCTGGATGCTAAATACCAGGCTGCCATCAAGAAAGGCGATGATGCCTTTAAAGCAAAAGATTACCCGACTGCCAAAGGCGGATACAATGATGCCCTTGCATTAAAACCGGCAGAAGCATATCCCAAGGCTCAGCTCAAAGCAATCGATGATCTGTTGAACAAAGACAACACAGCCAATAGCAAATACCAGAGTGCCATTAAAAAAGGAGATGATGCATTCGGCACCAAAGATTACAGCACAGCCAAAACAGCTTATACCGAAGCTTCCGGTATTAAACCTGCGGAACAATATCCAAAGGATAAGCTGAAAGCCATTGCCGATATCCTGGACAAAGAAAATAAAGACAAAGGTCTCAAAGCCAAATACGACGCTGCTATCAAGAAAGGCGATGATGCTTTTGCGGCTAAAACATATCCTGCAGCCAAAGCTGCTTATACCGAAGCAACCGGTTTAAAATCCGATGAACAGTATCCGAAAGATAAACTGAAAGAACTGGATAATCTGATGAAAGATGCAGAAGACCAGAAGAGCAAAAATGCCCGCTATACTGCTGCCATTACCAAAGCCGACATTGCCTTTAAAGCAAAGAAATGGGAGGATGCCAAAGCCGGATACAATGAGGCATTGGGTGTGAAACCGGATGAGGAATACCCACAGAGCAGGCTCAAGGAAATAGAAGAAGCTATAGCCCGTGATAAAGCCAATCAGGATGTTAATGGCAGATACAACAATGCCATTGTAAGAGGTGATGAGGCATTGAAGGCAAACGATTATACCAAAGCCAAACCTGCCTACGAAGAGGCTCTGAGCATCAAGCCTACGGAAGTGTATCCGAAGACGAAACTGGATTTCATCGCCTCCATGCTGGCCAAGGATGAAAAAAATAAAGAGATCTTGGAGAAGTACAAGAAAGCTATGCAGGACGGAGATAATGCCATGGCAAAGGAAGATTATGTGGCTGCCAAAGCAGCCTATACGGAAGCAACACAATTACGCCCCGATCAGATGACTCCGAAAGATCAGCTGAACCAGATCAATGCATTGCTGCTGGGTAAGGCAAAACGGGATGCTAAATACAAGGATGCTATTGCCAGAGGAGATAAAGCATTCGGGGCAAAGGATTATACCACGGCACGTGCTGCTTATGTGGAAGCCAGCGAAACCAAACCGGCTGAAGCTTATCCCAAACAAAAAATAAAAGACTGTGATACATTCCTGAATAAAATAATTCCCAAAAACACGGTCGTCACAGAAGTGGAAACGCCTCAGAGCCGCAGAAACAAACTGGCTCAGCAATACGGGGAAGGAATGACAGAACTGCCCGAAAGCCAGGAAGTGAATTGCAAGGTCGTTACCCGTATCGTTGTTCACGGGGCTGAGGGCTTCCGTTATACCCAAAAAACCTACAGCTACGGAGGTGTCTATTATTTCAAAGATGATGAGAGTATTTCCAAGGTAGATTTCGACCGGGAAACAGCTCCACATTGATCCCCTTTTTTTCCGTACCTTTGATGTGCAGGCCGATCCATCGCTCTCCGACGTAGGTTGGGGGGAGGAAAGTCCGGGCAACACAGAGTATCCTGCTTCCTAACGGGAAGGGGAGTTTCGCAAGAAGCTTCACGGAAAGTGCCACAGAAAATAACTGCTTTCGATTGAAAAATCGGGAGGAAAGGTGAAAATGTGAGGTAAGAGCTCACAGGCATTGCTGGTGACAGTGATGCAGGGTAAACCCCGGGAGTTGTAAGATCAAATAAGTCATGGGTTTGAGGCTGCTCGCTTCAACTCCGGATGCAAATCCGGATCGCATGACGGGTAGGTCGCTAGATCCGTACGGTGACGTCCGGACCAGATAAATGATGGATAGTTCCGGTGGTTACCACCGGGACGAAACAGAACCCGGCTTACGAGCCTGCAAAACATGAACCCTGAAGTGTTACGCATTAAGCGGAACTACTTCGGGGTTCTCCCTTTTGGAGTGATTTATGGCATCAAAACACTATTAACATTCGATCGTGATAGAACGCTGATTTTTATGATTATCATGATTAATTATGATTTTGGCATTTCCTGATAATCAGCGAAAATCATAACAATCATGATAATCTGCGGTCTATTCAGACTATCATCCCATCCTTCATCACCAACTTCCGATCCGCCATATTAGCCAGACTCTCATTATGTGTTACAATAACAAAAGTCTGCTGAAGCCGTTCTCTTAAATCGAAAAAAAGCTGATGCAGATCACGTGCCGAATTGGAATCCAGATTTCCCGATGGCTCATCAGCCATAATCACTGCAGGATTGTTGATCAACGCACGTGCCACAGCCACCCGTTGCTGCTCTCCACCCGATAATTCAGAAGGCTTGTGGCTTCCCCGTTGCGATAAACCTAATATATCCAGCAGCTCATTGGCTTTATGCTCAGTCTCTACCTTGCTTTTTCCTGCAATAAATCCGGGGATACAGATATTTTCAAGGGCAGTAAACTCGGGTAATAAATGGTGAAACTGAAATACAAAACCTATATGGGTATTGCGGAAATGAGCCATCTTCTTTTCATTCAAGGAGGACAGCAGTGTCTCGCCAATTGTCACCGTTCCTGAATCAGGCCGATCCAGCGTTCCGAGTATATGAAGTAATGTTGATTTACCGGCGCCCGAAGCGCCTACGATGGAAACGATTTCGGCTTTGCTGATAAGGAGGTCCACACCTTTCAGTACTTCCAGTTTTCCATATGTCTTATGAATACCTTTGGCAATGATCATGCTCAAAAATAGTCATTTCGTAAGGATGGCAAACAATTTCAATACGCTTCCGAAATAACTTCCAGCTGGGCCGGTTTCAGAATTGTTATTTTACGACCGCTGGACTCAATAACCTTTTCATCTTTCAGCTCTCTCAGCATCCTTACCAGGGTTTCTATGCTGGTACCGCAATAATTAGCCAGGTCTTCCCGCGAGAGCGGGATCACCACGGCAGATTTGTTTTTGCGATACACCTCATTCAGGATCAATAGCGACAAGGCCACCCGGGCCCTTACCGGCTGCTGGGCAAAAACAGTAAGCTTGTTTACCCATACGGCAAATTCATGACTCAGATTGACCAGCAACAGATGACTCAGTACCTGGCTCATTCCGATGACCTCCAGAAATATATGTTTCGGAATAAAAGATATCACAATATCTTCCAATGCACAGGAGCTTACGGGGTGTGGTTCATCGCACAACAAAGGCCGGTAACCCATTATTTCTCCTTTGGAATAGATATAGACAATCTGTTCTTTCCCATCTTTATTGGCCTGATATATCTTTACTTTTCCTTTTCTCAGAATATAAATCCCTCTTGAATAGGTTCCTTCCTGAAAAAGCAATTTGCCTTTTTTATATTCCTGCCTCAACATATGATCTCTCAGCAAACGAAACTCTTTATGAGGAAGCCCTTCGAAAATAGATCCGGTTATAAAATGGTACGTATCAATTGAAAATGACATAAATGATGTTTTGTGTACAAGTCAGCATTTGACTACAACTTATAAAGGTAAGAACGCATTCATTTCAAAAATTGATATATGTCAATGATAAATTTAATCAGTGGCCCTAGCTTTGTGATGTGAAACAAAAGGGGTTCTGTTTCATAAGCTGCAAATACCCACCGGTAATACAGAAAGCCTGACATTACCGGTGGTTTTTTTTAACAATCGCCCGTTGAATACAATAAAGAAATTTCCCTGTGTTATAATGGAATCCTTGTACTTTTATAGCACCGACCCGAATAAAGGATTATGAAATTTATACGATTTTACGAATACATCATCAATTGGCTGCATAGCAAACTTACCAAACGCCAGTTTCTGATTTTTGCCAGTATCCTTGTTGGCCTTAGTGCCGGTCTGGCTGCCGTTATCCTTAAATCGCTGGTGCATTACATTCATTACTCCATCACCACCGACCACCACTTTCCTTATCAGTATTATTATTATCTGGCATTCCCTGTCATAGGACTTGTTCTTACCACTTTTATCGTACAACGGTTTTTCAAAGGCAAGCAGGGTAGGGGACCGGCCAATATCATCCATTCTATTCTGCGCAAATCGGCCATATTGCCAAAAGATCAGATGTATTCACAGATACTTACCAGTGCCATTACGGTTGGTTTTGGAGGCTCTGCGGGTTTGGAGTCGCCCATGGTCACTACCGGATCGGCCATCGGTTCCAATTTCGGTCGCACCTATCATCTGCATTATAAAGACAGGGTATTATTGTTGGCCAGCGGAGCAGCGGCGGGTATTGCGGCAGCATTTGATTCGCCTATTGCCGGTGTACTTTTTGCGTTGGAAGTATTGCTCACCGATGTAAGCATCACCGTATTTATTCCGCTTATCATGGCTGCGGCTACCGGTGCGCTTTGTTCACACATTATTCTTCAGGAAGGAATCCTGTTGTCATTCCCTAAACAGCTGCCATTTAATTCGGCCAATACTCCTTTTTATATGGTTCTGGGAATCCTGGCGGGACTGGTATCTGTTTATTACACGCGTACTTATGTTAAGATAGAAGAGTTTTTCAAACAACGTAAGGGTAAGCCTTATCAGAATGCGCTGTTGGGCGGGGTTATCCTTTCCTGTCTCATCATGCTTTTTCCTACTCTTTTCAGCGAAGGCTATTCCGGTATTAATTCCCTGGCCGAAGGACGTCCGGAAGATATTATCCGTAACAGCGCCTTACAGGGTATCAGCTCCGATCCCTGGTTTATCCTCATCTTCATCGGGCTTGTTATGATCGTAAAAGTGGTCGCCACTTCGGTTACCATCAATAGCGGTGGTAACGGTGGTAATTTCGCCCCTTCACTTTTTACGGGAGCTTATCTGGGTTATTTTTTCTCCCGGATGATCAATCTTACCGGTCTCACCAAACTACCGGAAAGCAATTTTACCTTGGTTGCCATGTCGGGCATTTTATCGGGTATTATGCATGCTCCGCTTACCGGCATATTTCTTATTGCCGAAATTACAGGGGGCTATAACCTCATGATCCCCCTTATGCTTGTTTCTGCTACCAGCTTCCTGATCATGAAATATTTTGAACCTTATTCCATGGAAGCCAAAAAGCTGGCTAAAAAGGGACATGTGCTTACGCATGATAAAGACAAGAGTATCCTTTCTTCGCTTAAAGCGGGAACCATGATAGAAACAGGGTTTCATGAAATAGGTCCCGACACAAAACTGAGGGAACTTGTAGATGTGGTGGCACATTCCAGCCGCAATCTGTTTCCGGTGGTTAACGCCAACAAAGAGTTGCTGGGTGTTATTACCCTGGATAATATCCGTGAAATCATGTTCAAGACCGAACTGTATGATACGGTATTTGCCCGCGATCTGATGCGTATGTCTCCCGCCACACTCACTCCTTCCGAATCCATGCATTCGGTGATGAAAAAATTTGATGAAACAGGAGCCTGGAACTTACCGGTAATTCTGGACGGCAGTTACCTTGGATTTATTTCCAAAACCAGTGTATTCACCAACTACCGTCAAATTCTGAAAAAGAGTAGCCTGCGATAAGGAATTTCCATTAATTTGCATTTGTACAGGGGCTTTTACATTCATGAACGATGTTCGTGCAATACTAAGCTGCGCCCCCTTGCTCCGTCTGCTGATCCCTTTCCTGGCAGGTATCTTTGTACAGCTTCGTCTTGATTTTTTTATTCCTCCGGTCTTTGTTACGGTATATGCCGTGTCGTTGGGTGTCTTTTTTTACCTGCTTAAATTCCTTAAGCCTATCCGGCGTCAATACATCAGCACGTTTTTTCTCCATCTTTTTCTTTTTATTGCCGGCTGTTGTGTAGCATTTTTCCATACCGAGTCTTTCCGTCCCTGTTATGTTTCCCTTCTTCCCGAAAAAGAACAGATAATCCGTGTACGCATTGTAACCAGTGTATTGGAGAAATCAAAAAGTTTTAAAGCTACCGGAGAAGTGCTGAGTATACACTCTGCAAAAGGGTGGAACTGCATACAGGGACATGTACTTTGCCGTTTTGAAAAATGTAAGATGGCCCGTCAGATTCTGTATGGAGATGAGCTGATCCTGATCACAAAGCTCACCGCCTTGCCACAACCTATGAATCCCGGCATGTTCGACTACGGGGCCTATCTACGCGACCGGCAAATCTCCCGTCAGTTTTATGCCGATTCCACTCACTGGTGCTTTTTTCTACATGACAAAGGAAACGCGATCATACAGCTATGTCAGCGCTGGAGGATGAGTTTACTCCATCTCATGAAACAAAACAAGGTGGAGGGGTCCAATTTTGCGGTAGGGGCTGCCTTGCTGCTGGGTTATGAAGATCAGCTCGATCCTGATTTGCTGAACGCATATACAGGAGCCGGTGTATTGCATGTATTGAGTGTTTCCGGTATGCATGTGGCACTGGTTTATTTTCTGATTCAGTCTGCTCTGTTTTTTCTTGATCCATATAAATACGGACGTATTCTGAAAGCTATCGTGCTGCTAAGCTTTCTTTGGTTTTATGCGGCCCTCACCGGGTTATCTCCTCCGGTTATGCGCAGCGCAGCCATGTTCAGTTTTGTGATTGTGGGTGGATTGTTTAGTCGACAGGCACCTATACTCAACACCCTGGCGGCTTCTGTTTTCTTTCTGGTGATGATAGATCCTTATATGATCCTGGATGCCGGATTCCAATTATCTTATCTTTCTGTAGCCGGAATCGTGTTGTTTCATCCTGTCATCAGCACGTTGTGGAAACCCGGAAATTGGTTGTTGGATAAGGGCTGGGGACTTCTTAGTGTATCCATAGCTGCACAAGCCGCAACGTTTCCACTCGGGCTCTACTACTTCCATCAGTTTCCCGTTTATTTTCTGATCACCAATCTGGTGGTCATCCCGCTATCATCAGCCGTTATTTATGCCGGCATAGCCCTGCTGGTATTAAATATGATACCTGCAGCGGGAATGGCTTGTGGCCTCTTGTTTTCTTTCTTACTCCGAAGCCTGAATAAGAGCGTCGCATACTTTTCCTCCTGGCCGGGAGCTTCCATCTCCGGGGTTTTTATCAGCAGCTGGGAAACCCTGGCTTTGTACATACTGGTACTTATCACCGCTGTTTATATAGGCAGACCCAGACTGGATAACCTGCGTATGCTGTTGATCGCGTTCATCGGCTATTTTTCCTGGCAATGTATAAGCGGGTGGGAGCATAATCATAAAAAGCAGGTGATTGTATACAATGTACCCCGCCATACGGCCCTTGATTTTATGGAAGGGTGTCAACATCATTTTACAAGCGATACCGGCTTAGTACATCAACCGGGGCTCTGCAACTTTTTCCTCACACCTTCCCGTCAGCTGTTTTGTCAAACACGAGAAACAGCACATCCGTTTTCAAACCACCATACTATTTATAACTGGCAAGGAAAACAGTTTTTGATTTGTAGCGGTAAACAATCCCTTTCCATTCATTTCAAAACCGATTACCTGGTTATCGGTCACGGGGCTGATATGAGAAAAGCCATCGACACCCGACGTCTTGTATTTCGTAAACTGATCATTGATGCCTCCTGTTCAAAGAAGGAAACGGCCCGTTGGAAAAAATTCATCCGTGAACTGGAGCTGGATGCATGGATTGTGGCAGAGCAGGGAGCCTATGTGGAAGAGATACGGTAATTCAAAGTATCTTTGTATTCTACAGATAAAGGCCATGAACTTAAAAGCAGGAGATAAGGTGCGTTTTTTGGATGAAAAAGGAGAGGGAATCATCACCCGTTTCCTGGATCGTAACCAGGCCCTGGTGCAGATGAATGACGGTTTTGAAATCCCTTATCTCATTGCCAAGCTGGTATCTGCCGAACCTGACCGGGAAACAAAGACTCCCGCAGCAGAAAGCAAAACGGAAACCAAAGTCCCGGTAATCGAAAAGGTACGATCCAGACAAGGATACCAAACCGATGGGGTATTCCTCGTTTATCTTCCGGCCGATCAATCCAATCCCCTGAACGGACAATTTGAGGTATTACTTTTTAACCTTACAGCCTATCACATTCATTTTACCATCTCCACACGTGAGATGGGTAAATATTCCTGTATCCATACCGCTGCCCTCGAACCCAGCAATTCTATTTCGTTGCAGATGATTGGTACGGAAGATATGGAAGCCTGGTCGTCTTTGCTGGTCGATATTCTTTTTTACAGTTATCAGCCAGCACCTCCCAGATCACCGGTAAGCAGGGTATTCAGACAGAAGCCTGCACGTTTTTTTAAAGAAGGTTCTCTCTCTGAAAACGGCCTTACGTCCGAACCGGCTATTGTAGTGGATCTGACACGCTCCATGCAGAAAGGACAGGAAGAGGAATTCTTTGAAGAAACAGATCTGGAGAAAATTCTTCATGCCAAGGAGCAGAAAGAACAGCGGAAACAATCGCTCCCAAGCGATAAGAACAATCCCGATCTGGAATGGGAAATTGATCTTCACCTCGAAGAACTGGTATCACAAAGCCGGGGTATGAACAATGCACAGATGCTGGATATACAACTGAAACATTTTCAGAAAAAGCTGGATGAAGCCATGGCTGTCAATATCCGTAAGATTGTATTTATACATGGGGTAGGGAATGGCAGACTCAAACAGGAAATCCGGAAAATTCTTTCTACCCATCGTGATCTTACTTTTCACGATGCATCTTATGCAAGTTATGGCTTTGGGGCCACAGAAGTAGTAATCTGGTAAGGGTATTATCTTCTTCTTTTCTTTTTCTTAAAAAAGAACCAGTTCTTTCTCCGGTGCATCATCCTGTCTTGTTTCGCAAATCCTTCTTTTACTTCATCGCTGGGCTTATGCCGGGAATGCAGATAAGGGTTCCACGCATCGCGGTGATGATGACAGGAGCTCAGCACAATGATCAGAAAGAAAGAGAAAAGAATACGCTTCGGCATGGTTTCTAGTTAGGTAAAAATAAGGAAAAACCCTTAGTAATTACTTAGACTCTTTGTAGTGTTTCTATTGGATTGGATAATCCTGAGGATTTCTATAGGCATGAATTATAGCAAGAATTACAACTCTTCTCCTTTTCGATTCTATCAAATAATGGATATGATAAGGAAACTGTTTTAGAAGTAAGGTTCTTACATGGAGATACCGCACCTGAAACCCTTCCGGAATTTCACGCAGATAGTCTTTTGCCTCGCGCAAGCGGATCAAAAATTGTTCGGCTAAGGGGATGGATATTTGTTTGTAATACTTTACAACCTGAATAATATCTGCTTTCGCAGTTGGCAAGAGAATGATTTTATAAATCATAGGCCCTTCTCAATATCATCTATTGATTTATCAAAATCACTGCCTGTCCCTGGATTCTTTCGATACTCCTCGAGGCGTTCATTGATAATTTTTTTTTGCCAATCAGCCAGATTGTCAATATTAGAGGCTTCCTCGTTCTGCAGATCAGTATACTTTATTTTCAATTCCTGCCATTGTTCAATAGGAATAAAAACCCCTGTCGTATTACCGTTAGAATCATGGATGAATTGAAGTGCCATGGCTTTGTTTTATTACAAATTTAACTCAAAACAAACTTTAATCAAAGATGTCTTTCATCCCCTTTTGCTTATCGCGGCGAGTCAATACGTCCCGTTAAATTCCGTTGTCATCTGATAAGCAGGCAATACCGTATCTCCTGCTTTTAGCAGACGGTAGCAATTGTAGAAAAGCATATAATCCAGTCCGTTATAATTACCCGGGAAGGCAGATTTCCCTTTATCCTGATCGGGAGGTTTATCATAAAATCGTCCGGATGAGCCTGCCCAGCCATTGGGTGCCAGATCGCCTGCAGCATGATAAAAAGGTCCCTGTGCAGGAGCTGTGTTTAAAATAGATTGTATGCGTACATAATTAAGCAACTGCTGTTGTTCCGGAGCAGGATGTAACAGACAAAATACCGCCCCGTAATACTGATCCCATCCATAGTGATTGGCAGCATACAAACCAACAGGCGATGCATTGTAATCGGCGCAGCGAAGGATGTGCTTAAGTGTTTTGCTTTTCTTACCTGCTCCTTTCCAGGAATCACCCACGGCACTCAGCTCCAAGCCGAAAATGAGATTGTCCTGATTAACCCTCAGCAAACGGATGTGTGGAATATACATCCAGTAAAGGCTTAAAAAAGAACTGGTAAAATTGCCATACGGTTTACCGGTAATAGCTGTTCCGGCTTTTGCAAAACCGTAAGAATTAAATAGTGCTATGCCTCCTTTATTGTTGGAAAGACGGGTACCATCCGGACGATGAAGTATCCAGGAGTGACCACCGAATGGTTTATCGCGCATATAATGCAGGATACGTGCAGCCATAGCCGTAGCGGTGCTCCTGAACGAATAGATTCTTTCCGTACCCGTCATTACGTCGTGAAAATGGAGGCTGTCGCCCACATAGCGGGCACAAAAAGAAAGACCAACCAATACATTGGCCAGGTGATCCTGGCTACAGGTATTATCCTGTTTGTCTGTATTTGAATAATTACCAATTACATTATTCACCATCCCGCATTTGCCGCTGCCGGTTGTAACAACACTATCTGCAATAACTTTGTTGAACCTTGCCTGATTTCGTTGACAGAAATCGGCAGGAACATCATTCTCCAGCATATAACCTGTTTGTGGAACAGGGGCAGGAGGGAGGCCCCACATTTTCTCAGCTCTTAAACCTTGTCTGTTCAGGGCTTCCAGCAGATAATAAAGTTCGGTGAGGGTATGATTGGTTTCCTGATGACTCAGTACCAGCAAACGGTATTCGGTACTGAGTGTGGAGATATAATATCCTTCGTATACGGGAGCATCGCCATAGTGAATAGCCGGGCCATCCCAGAGATTACGTATTCCCGATACCAGGCTTTGACCTGAATCGCTACCTGTAACTACAAAATCACTGATGAGACGCTGGCGGTAATACCAGTATTTATGCAGATTCTGATCTTCCGTTTGGGAATACAATACAACAGAAGACTGACTCACCAGGAGCAGCAACAAAAAACAAAGGCGTATGAAAGTGATACACTTCATACGCCAAAGATAAACAGGGGAATGGGAGAAATAAATACGCGCTTTAACCTACTTTTTCATCTTCTCAAACCGGTCGAGGAAATCTCCAAGCTGCTCCGTTTCGAGGCGCTTGCCAATAATTTTCTTATTCTCATCCAGGATATACATTACCGGGGTGCTGTAGATATCGTATTTGTGTTTGTAATGATTTTTGTTGAAGGCATCCACCACATTGATCCAATGCAGTTGTTTTTCGCGTATATACTTTCTCCAGGGACCAAGCTCTGACACACAGCCCACCGCATATACTTCCAGTCCGTATTTTGCTTTGTTGGCGATATAAAAGTCCCGAAGTTTCGGAGTCTCTTTCTGACAATGTCCGCAATCCGGATCCCAGAAATAAACGATGGTGTATTTTGCTTTTGTGGAACGCAGGGCATATGTATTGAAATCATTGGTTAATCCAACCAACGTATCCTGCATGATCAGCTCCGGTGCCGGCTTGCCAATCAGGATAGAATCCAATTGATGAGCACGATCCACCACCTTTTTTACCTGTGATTCGTCGGACCAGTATGCCTGTTTGGTGGCATAATATTTAAGAGCCTCGTGTACGAATATGGCATCATAGCCCATCACTTTGGAAGCTTCGTAATTGGATATCATATAATAGACGCAGAACTTGAAGGTCTCCTTATTTGCCTTTGCCTTGGAAATAATCACATCTCCTTCTTTAATGATGGAATCCGGAACCGGCAGGGTCATATTTTCCAGATACTGTTTCATTTTAGGGAAATAGATGGGGGTACGTAGCAGACGTTCATCGGCCATATCAATATTATCAAAGAAATGAGCCTTGGCATAATGATACGCAAAAGTGGAATCTTTACGACCGTTGGAAAGTATCGGTGTTTCGGGAATTTCTATTTCCAGAGTAGCTTTCAGGAATTTGGAAGTAAAGCTGCCGGGATGTTTCTGCATAAAATCGTTCATATACCCTTTTACTTCTTTATCCAGTCCCTGTAAGGTAGCTTCAATCACTTTGGCCGAGTCTTTATCGGTATCCTTGATCACCTTATAGCGGGTACGGCATTTCTCAGCCTGTTTTTGTTTCTGACTCAGCCAGTTCAGGTATTCAAAAAAGAGTTTGTTTTCGGCCGATCCGGTTACTTTCATATGACCGTTATAATCGGCTGTATCGGTCTCCAGACTAAAACGCTGTTCATTCTCCAGCACCACAAAGTCAAACAATTTATGTTTGTTCATCACCACCATATACATACCGGCATCCAGTTTCTTTTTGCCATCGAATACAAACTGACCGTTTTTATCGATTTTGGCGGTATCAATAATGTATTGCTTATCTCCGTAATAGTCGGCCAGGTTAACGGTAGAATCTTTCAATTCTTTAACCTTGACTTTGATTTCATACGTATTTCCGGCAGTAAGCAGGGCAGGGGAGGCCATTACAAAGGCCAGCAGGAAGAGATAAATGTTCTTTTTCATACGCTCAGATAAGTCTGTTACAAAAATAAGGAATTGCAAATACTATCAAAAATTGAGCCATTATAGACTTAAAAACGATTGGATAAGGACAAAAAGAGAGCGGATGAATTATCATCCGCTCTTCTTTATCGTGTTTAGGAAATTTATTCTTCCTTTTTATTTTTCCGTGGCTTGGTTTCTTTAGGCTTAACCACTTTAACAATGATCTCGGCTTTTTCCTTATCATAATCCACTTCTACCACATCTCCTTCGGTAACAGCCGATTTGATGATTTCTTCTGCCAGTGGATCCTCCACATATTTCTGTATGGCGCGTTTCAGCGGACGGGCTCCGAAGTTGGAATCGTACCCTTTTTCACATACATAATCTTTAGCGGCAGTAGTCAGCTTCACGGTATAACCCATGGCATGAACACGGCTGTACAGCTTCTCCAGTTCGATATCAATAATTTTGAAGATATCGTCCTTGCTCAGGGAGTTGAACAGTACCACATCATCGATACGGTTCAGAAACTCCGGCGCAAAAGCTTTCTTCAGGGCATTTTCAATTACCCCTTTGGTATTATCTTCTACCGAATCTTTCTTAGCCGTAGTACCGAAACCAACGCCAGTACCGAAATCTTTCAGCTGGCGGGAACCGATATTGGATGTCATGATAATGATGGTATTCTTGAAATCCACTTTACGTCCCAGGCTGTCAGTAAGCTGTCCGTCATCCAATACCTGCAATAGCAGGTTGAATACATCCGGGTGGGCTTTTTCAATTTCATCCAGCAGGATCACAGAGTAGGGCTTACGTCTTACTTTCTCCGTCAGCTGTCCACCTTCTTCATATCCTACATATCCCGGAGGCGCACCCACGAGGCGAGTCACAGCAAATTTTTCCATATACTCACTCATATCGATACGGATGAGGGCATCATCATTATCAAACAAGGTGCGGGAAAGCAATTTGGCCAGCTGTGTTTTACCAACACCGGTAGGACCTAAGAAGATAAAGCTTCCGATCGGTTTGTTCGGATCTTTCAGTCCTGCACGGTTACGCTGAATGGCTTTCACCACTTTCTTCACCGCTTCATCCTGACCGATTACTTTACCCATCAGTTCAGCCCCCATGTTAACCAGCTTACTGCCTTCATTCTGCGCAATACGCTGAACAGGCACACCGGTCATCATAGCCACGACTTCGGCCACGTTATCTTCCGATACTGTTTCCTTATGTGTCTTGGTTTCTTCTTCCCATGCTTTCTTGGCCGTATCCAGTTGCTCCAGCAACTGACGTTCTGTATCTCTCAGGCGGGCTGCTTCTTCATATTTCTGGGAACGCACCACTTTATTTTTCTCCTCTTTTATCTCTTCAATCTTTTTCTCGATCTCCAGGATATTTTTCGGAACCTTTATATTATTGATGTGTACACGCGATCCGGCTTCATCCAGCGCATCAATGGCTTTATCAGGGAGGTGACGATCGGTAATATAACGGGTTGTCAGACTCACGCAAGCTTTGATGGCTTCGTCGGTATACATCACATTGTGATGATCTTCGTATTTAGACTTGATATTGTTCAGGATCTGAATTGTTTCTTCGGGTGTAGCCGGTTCCACAATTACTTTCTGGAAACGACGTTCCAGAGCTCCGTCTTTTTCAATATACTGACGGTATTCATCCAGGGTAGTGGCGCCAATGCATTGGATTTCTCCGCGGGCAAGGGCCGGTTTAAACATATTGGATGCATCCAGGGAACCGGAAGCGCCACCGGCACCTATGATGGTATGGATCTCATCAATAAAGAGAATCACATCAGGCGATTTCTCCAGTTCGTTCATCACGGCTTTCATCCGTTCTTCAAACTGACCGCGGTATTTGGTACCGGCAACAAGTGATGCCAGATCCAGTGTTACCACGCGTTTGTTGAACAATACCCGGGAAACTTTCTTTTGGGTAATACGCAATGCAAGACCTTCGGCAATAGCCGATTTACCAACACCGGGTTCACCGATCAGGATAGGATTGTTTTTCTTACGACGGGAAAGAATCTGAGAAACACGTTCTATTTCTTTTTCACGTCCAACGATAGGATCCAGCTTACCATCTTCGGCAGCTTTGGTCAGATCCCTTCCGAAATTATCAAGTACAGGAGTCTTTGATTTAGAGTCGGATATTTTTTTGGTGCCGCTTCCAAACGCTCCACCGTCATCTTCATTTTCATCATCAGCCGGATTTTGCGGAAATTCGGCTTTGGGATCTGCATTCATCATTTCCAATTCGTTTTTAATGGTTTCGTAGTCAATGTTAAACTTATGCAAGGCTTTGGTAGCGATACTGTCCTCATCCTTCAAAATGGATAAGAGCAAATGCTCGGTACCGATCATAGCGCTCTTGAAAATTTTGGCTTCAAGATACGTAATTTTCAATGCCTTCTCCGCCTGCTTCACCAGCGGAATATTTCCAAGCGTTACATTTACCTTCTTAGAACCTACGCCGGTCATGGTTTCCACTTCCTTACGTAAATCCTGGAGATTAATGGTCAGGGATTTCATAATTCGTATGGCCATCCCTTCTCCTTCCCGGATAATACCCAGCAGAAGATGTTCAGTACCAATATAATCATGCCCGAGGCGTAAGGCCTCTTCCCGGCTGTATGTAATCACATCCTTTACTCGGGGCGAAAATTTAGCTTCCATAGTGAGTGTTTCTGTATTGAAAATTACTGTTTTCCGGTGTCATTACAAAATTACTGGTAATTCCCCGCTAACCCGGTCCGGTGAACCTATTTTTTACACTTAAAAATGTTAATAATTAATGAGTTAAAAAACTCCTCTTTTGCAACCGGAATAAGTATCTTCGGTCGCCTAAATCGTTTTTAATCTTGTTATACGTTTAATCCTCTGAGAGGGTTCTGTAGGCATAACCAAAATATTCTGTTTTGTAACATTAAACTCAAGGATCATACCAAAATCTGAATTCAAAATAATAATGACATTATGGCTGAAGGAGAAAAAATAATTCCGATAAACATTGAAAATGAGATGCAGACCTCGTATATCGATTATGCGATGTCCGTCATTGTGTCGCGTGCTTTACCGGATGTACGGGATGGTTTGAAACCTGTTCACCGCAGAGTACTATTCGGAATGCTCGATCTGGGTGTTCTTTCCAACCGTCCGTACAAAAAATCTGCCAGAATTGTAGGGGAAGTATTGGGTAAATACCACCCCCATGGTGATACCTCCGTTTATGATGCCATGGTACGTATGGCTCAGGAATGGAGCCTTCGTTACCCCCTCGTTGACGGGCAGGGTAACTTCGGTTCGGTAGACGGAGATCCTCCGGCTGCCATGCGTTATACAGAAGCCCGCTTACGCAAGATTGCCGAAGAAATGCTCGGCGATATTGAAAAAGATACCGTCGACTTCCGTCCTAACTTCGACGATTCCCTGGAAGAACCGACCGTTCTTCCTACCCGTATACCCAATCTGCTTGTTAACGGTGCTTCCGGTATTGCCGTAGGGATGGCTACCAATATGCCTCCTCATAACCTCCGCGAAATAGTTGACGCCTGTATCGCTTATATCGATAACAAGGATATCGACATGACAGCCTTGCTGCAGCTTGTAAAAGCACCTGACTTCCCGACAGGTGGTACCATTTACGGCTATCAGGGTGTGAAAGATGCCTTTGAAACCGGAAGAGGAAGGATCGTGATGAGGGCAAAAACCAATATAGAAATTCATAACGACCGGGAACGCCTCATTGTCACCGAAATCCCTTATCAGGTAAACAAGGCCCAGATGATAGAAAATACGGCCGCCCTGATCAATGACAAAAAGATTGAAGGCATCAGCGCCCTGCGCGATGAAAGCGACCGCGATGGAATGCGTATCGTTTATGAAATAAAGAAAGATGCCATCACCAATGTGGTGCTGAACAACTTATATAAGTATACCGCGCTTCAAACTGCTTTCAGTGTAAATAACATTGCCCTGGTTGCCGGTCGCCCGGTAATGCTTAACCTCAAGAGCCTAATCGGTCACTTTGTCGATTTCCGTCATGAAGTAGTTATCCGCCGTACCCGCTACGAACTCGATCAGGCTCAGAAAAGAGCCCATATCCTGCAAGGATACCTCATCGCCCTGGATCACCTCGACGAAGTCATCAAACTTATCCGCGAATCCAAAACTCCGAACGAAGCCCAGGAAGAACTGATCAAACGCTTTTCCCTGAGCGAAATACAGAGTAAGGCCATCCTCGAAATGCGTCTGCGTGTATTGACAGGTCTGGAAAGAGATAAGATCAAGGCCGAATATGACGAGCTGATGAAACTGATTACCTACCTCAACCAGGTTTTGGATGAAGAACCCCTGCGTATGGAAATCATCAAGACCGAACTCAAAGAAGTACGTGAAAAATATGGTGATGAGCGTAAAACAGTCATCGAATATGCTTCCGGCGATCAACGCATGGAAGATCTTATTGCCGATGATGATGTAGTAATCACCATCTCCCATATGGGTTATATCAAACGGACCCCGCTTACCGAATACCGTACCCAGGCCAGGGGAGGAAAAGGTTCCAAAGGTACCGCCACCCGTGATGAGGATTTCCTGGAACACCTGTTTGTAGCTTCCAACCACAACTACCTTCTGTTCTTTACCGAACAGGGACGTTGTTTCTGGATGAGAGCCTATGAAATTCCGGAAGGAGCAAAAGCCAGCAAAGGCCGCGCCATCCAGAATATGATCAATATCCCTCAGGATGATAAAGTGAAGGCATATATTAAGGTAAAGAACCTGACTGATGAAGAATATATAAAGAACAACTTCATCATCATGTGTACCAAGAACGGTATCATCAAGAAAACCAGCCTGGAAGATTACTCCCGTCCACGGACCAATGGTATCAATGCCATCACCGTTCGCGAAGGCGATTCCCTGCTGGAAGCTAGACTGACCAGCGGCAAAGATGAGATCATGCTGGCCTCCAAGCTGGGTAAAGTGGTTCGTTTTAATGAAACCAAAGTGAGACCGATGGGCCGTAATGCATCCGGTGTAAGAGGTATCAATCTGGAAGATGAAAGCGGAGCACCCAATGAGGTTATCGGTATGATTACCATCGATAACCCCGAAACAAATGTGCTGGTGGTTTCCGAAAAAGGATTCGGCAAACGCTCGGATATAGAAGAATACCGTGTTACCAACCGGGGCGGTAAGGGAGTTAAAACCCTGAACGTGACGGACAAAACAGGTAACCTCATCGCTATTAAGGATGTAAACGATACCAACGATCTGATGATCATTACCAAATCGGGTATTGCCATCCGTCTGGCTGTAAAAGACCTGAGAGTAATAGGACGTGCCACCCAGGGTGTACGTCTTATCAATCTGTCCGAAACAGATGAGATCGCTTCCGTTGCCAAAGTGGATGTAGATCCGGAAGAAGCAAAACTGGAAGAGGGACTCGAAAACGGACCCGTTTATGAAAACGGAGCAGATACTGCGTCTGATGAACAGAAACCCGATCAGGAAGAAGGAAACACTCCTGAACCGGATGAAACCAAGGAATAAGTAATTTTGTTAAATAGCTCACAATCAAAGATTCACTTAATTTAATTAATGCTTTAATACATCATTTATGAAGAAACACCTGATTATCCTGACAGCTTGTAGTCTGTTTGCAGGTATGAGTATTGCACAATCCAGTAAGCGGACCACCGCGCATAATGCCCTGGAAGATTATAAGAAATACCATGAGGCCGATGCGCTAAAAAAAGCAAAGGATAATATAGATGCTGCATCCCAGCATCCGGAAACCGGTATCGAAGCCAAAACATGGGTGTACCGTGGCGAGATCTACCTGGTTAGCTATGAGCACTCTATACAGGTGGAAGAAGAAAAACAAAAGGATGTAAGCGACCCTAAGAAAAAGAACATGGTAGCTTATACCAATACCAGCCTGGACGAACTTAAGACCTCTTATGAATCGTACCAGAAAGCCAAGGAATACGACAAAAAGAAGATCTATACCGAAGAAATCGGGAGCGCATTGCCTCGTATTATGGTGCATTTTGACAACAAAGGAGTTGCCGATTATAACGCCAAACAACTGGGCAGCGCAGCTATGGCCTTTGAAAAATGCTATGAAGTATCAGGAGTGATTGGCAAAGCCGATACCTCTGTGCTTAACAATGCCGCTATGTGCTACAAAATGGGTGGCGATATGCAAAAGGCCCTGGATATATATAAGAAACTGGTGGATATGGGTTATGGTAAGGGAAAAACGGTGGCCATCCTCTCCAATATCTATGTCACCAATAAGGACACAGCATCTGCTATTGCCCTGGTATCTAAAGAACGTCAGGTATACCCAACCGATATGGATCTGTTGACAACAGAAACTAACCTGTTTCTGATGACCAAAAAACGCAAGGAAGCTTTGGCCAATCTGCAAAGCCTGATTGCTAAAAACCCGAACGACGCCCAGATGAACCTGCTCGTAGCCAGCATTTATGACAATATGGCCAACCCAAAGGATGATAAAGGCGCAGAAATGCCTCAGCCTCCGGAAGCAGAAGACTATTTCAATCAGAGTGTAACCTATTATAAAAAGGCCATCGAGCTTAAACCGGACTATTTTGAAGCCCTCTTTAACCTGGGTATCCTGTATTACAACCGGGGAGCCAAGATGTATAACAAAGCCAATACCATCAAGGAAGCGGCTTTGTACAACAAGGAAAGTAAGAAAGCTGATGAAGTGTTCCGCACCGCATTGCCTTACCTGGAAAAAGCCCATGAGGTAAATCCAAAAGACAAGGATACCATGAAGTCACTCAAGACCTTATACGCCCGTACCGAGCAACAGGCCAAATACGACAAGATCGTAGAAGAAATGAAAAGTAACTGATAGGGGAGTCCTTATACAACAAGAAAGCGGAAGAGATTCCGCTTTCTTTGTTTATGGAACAATGGTAGGCAGCGGCAGGCGCGGGAGGCAGTCCCAATCGTGGTCATCCTGAACAGAAGCGTTGGAATGCGAATGAGGGTGAAGGATCTGCTGGTGTGGCGGCTTAAACTAGCTGAATTCAGAATTCAAATAACTCTCAATTTTAAACTATAAGCGCTAAATGTTTAAGTCCTCTCGCACTTGAGCGTTTATAATTGAGTGCTTATAATTTAGAGTTTCTGAGGAATGAAGATTATGCACTTGCCAAATCGTGGTGATCCTGATCAGGAGTAGTCGTTTATCCCCCTTTGGAGGGGGCAAGGGGGAGGAAATCAGAGTGAGAGCGGAGTGCGGGAGCGAAAAAAGGAGGCAGGCGCAGAGGGCAGCAGAGTTCTTAAGCCTTCACTTCAATCTTATCAATACCACTATCCGGCATTACGAATTTCCCCTTGGGTAAAAACGGACCTTCTATATAATGAACTTCCCTCAATTCATCTACCTGAAAACATCTCCAGTTAAGGGCAGTTTCTTTGGATACGCCGGACGATGATTCCCCGTCAAACTGATAAAAGAAGGCATGAGCCACCCCGTTAATAGTACCCAGCAGGTGAGGGCACATCTTTCTTCTGTATCCGTTGTGGATGGCAAAGATCTGTTGTTTGTTTTGGATTGCCTTTTGAATAGTGACATAGTTGCTCATAACAGATCCTTTGGATGTAGGCCAAAGGTATTCATTCCCCGATGCTTTTTACAAAAGGAGGCAGAGGCAGGCGCAGGAGGCAAAAAAGGAGGCAGTCCTAATCGTGGTCATCCTGAACAGAAGCGTTGGAATGTGGATGAGGGTGAAGGATCTGCTGGTGTGGCGGCTATAACTAGCTGAATTCAGAATTCAAACAACTCTCAATTTTAAACACTAAACGCTAAATGTTTAAGTCCTCCCGCACTTGAGCGTTTAAAATTGAGTGTTTAAAATTTAGAGTTTCTTAAGATCGAAGATTATGTATTTACCTAATCGTGGTCATCCTTAACAGGAGCAGACACTTATCCCCCTTTGGAGGGGGCAAGGGGGAGGAAATCAGAGTGAGAGCGGAGTGCGAGAGCGAAAAAAGGAGGCAGCGGCAGACGCAGGAGGTAGGACTCAAATAACTCTCAATTTTAAACACTAAACGCTAAATGTTTAACTCCTCCCGCACTTGAGCGTTTAAAATTGAGTGTTTAAAATTTAGAGTTTCTTAAGATCGAAGATTATGTACTTACTTAATCGTGGTCATCCTGAACGAAGCCGCATAAGGCCGCTCCCGCTTTGTCATTCTGAGGCACTCGGGGGTAGCAAAATAGGCCGCTCCTGTTTTGTCATTCTGAGGCACTCGGGGTAGCCAAAATGGTGGCAGTGCCGAAGAATCCATTTTAACCGACACAGGCTTTCATCCTTTGACATAGATAAACATGAAAGGTCACTAAATCCCTTTACTGGCGTGGCACACACGCATTTAACATAATGTTAATTATAGAATATTTAACTATACCGGAAACCCCTAAATCAATCCTTAATCCAGCCCTAAAAATACACCCGGCTTAAACAGGTTTATAGACAGATCTTCGTAAAAAACGACTGGTTTATAAACCGGCTTTAAAGCCGGTTTTGAGACGAGATCGGATTCTGTCAGCAACCCGATAAACCTCCTCACGGATATCCATCACCGGTTTAAAATCCTTTAGGATCGGTTTCGATTTTATCCCTGCCATTTCCCAGCTTCATTTTCCCTTTTCTTAATCCTATTTGCCTGGCTTATTGATCCTTTCTTTCCCGTTTATGCGCTTATAATCGCTTTACCAGCCATCCGGGCGCCTTTATGAATCCATTGGCCAGATCCAGATTTATTCCCGCCAGGCATTCATTTATCCAATCCAACTTTACTAATAGCCGCAGTTTCTATAATTTCCGATCCGATTACTATTATTTCCCTATGCGCTTCCAGCATTTCTAAATCTATTTTTTTAGATTCTTTGAGGGTTTTTATCATTTACGACCAGGTTTTTACACTTTTCGAGCTGTTTTCTATCGATTCCTTGTGCCTTTTGCTAATTTCCTTCTGAGTTTCTTTCATTTCCGAAGTGGATATTAAGAATTCCCTATTGGCTTTTATACATTCCTCCGGCATGTTCTTAAATGCCGCAACGGCATCTTTAGTTTCTGCCTCAGTTTCTAAAAACTCCGTCCGGGTATTTATAAAAATATACCTGGAAACTATAAAAACCACCCAAGCATCTATGGTTTCTGAGGATACTTGTAGAAATGGACACTATAAACCTGTCGGAAATCTGTGTATTTCGTTATATTTATGGGATATCTGCTCTAAAAAAGGCTCATTTCAATTGAAATAACCAGCATTCATCCAGCATCGGACCATTTTTATTCAAAAGACTTTCTGGTTTGTATAAGAAACGCACTTATGCCTCTATTTATTTTAAATAAATAGCTGTATATCAATTATATTGGAATAATCACCTCCATTAAAAATGAAATATCCAGTTGGATTCTTCCAACTGGATATCTAGTCACTTCAATAAGCTATTAATTACCTATTCAATCAATTCCGCATCAGGGTAAAATACCCATGGAAGGCATATTGTTTGCCATCATCGCCTTTGGCAGTAATGATATAATAGTAGGTTCCGGCAACAGCCTTGGCTCCGCCAGGTGTTCGTCCATCCCAACCTTCTCCGGCCTGATTCAGATCGGCAAGCAATACTCCCCAACGGTCAAAGATCTTTCCTTCAAACTCGGTTATGCCTTGCGATGACACCAGGAACAAATCGTTGGTACCATCATCGTTCGGGGTAAAGATATTGGGTACGGTAAGAAAAGATGGAAGCTCTTTTACCTCTATCACTTTAGTGAATGTACTTTGGCAACCGGTAAGACTATCGGTAACGGTAAGGGTTATGGTATATGTACCTCCGGAAGGATATGTATGCGCCCCTCCTTTTCCGCTTCCTGTTGTTCCATCTCCATAATCCCATGCCCAGGTAGTGGTATTGGCCGAACTGCTATCGGTAAATGTTACGGGTAAAGGCATGGTTCCGGTGGTGGCGCTGAGGATAAATCCGGCCTGAACACTATTCTCGGTAACCGTAAAATGGGCCGAATCGGTACCACAGTTATTGGTAACCATCACATAATAATTACCTCCTGTATTTACAGTAAGACTTGGAGAGGTGGCTCCAGTATTCCAGGAATAAGTGCCTCCCCCGGTGGCGGTAAGGACCGTATTTTGCCCCAGACAGAAATCAGGCTGACCGAAGATATGGGTGTTGGGCAAGGAATCGCGGGTAAGGGAAATGGTAGTGGAATCGATACCACAGGCATTAATGGCATAAAGTTTATAGGTACCACCGTTATTGGTCACAATAGGATTGGTGGCTGAGCCCGTACTCCACGAATAAGTGGATCCTCCCGATGCAGTAAGTGTTACCGGACTTCCGAAACAGAACGTTGTGGGTCCGCTTGGGGTTATCAAGGCAACCGGTTTGGTGCCCGAATTGGTAACACTGTCCACAATCTGAAACGTACATCCACCTGAATCGGTTACTGTACAGGTATAGGAATTGAACGGCAGTGCGGTAGCATTGTTGGTAGTAACTGCTGAGGCGGGGGCTGGACTCCAGGCATAGGTATACGTGGCGGTACCTCCGCTGGGGGTAACTGTCATGCTACCATTGGAAAGCTTACAGGTGCTGGGCACAGATACATCGGTGGCGGTGAGCGGTGCCGGCTGAATAACCTTAACCGAATCTACCTTGGAACAACCATTGCCATCGGTAATGGTGCAGGTATAGCTCCCGGCGCATAATGAACCGGCTGTAGTACTTGTACTGGGGCTTCCGCTCCAGGAATAACTGTATGGTCCTGTTCCCCCGCTGGCTGTTATTGTAGCGGAACCGTTACAAGATCCGTTGCAAAGCGTTTTCTGACTTACACATACATCTCCGATGGCGGCAGGCTGTGTAATGGCATAGGTTTGCTGAGTGGTACAACCGTTGGCATCGGTAATATGACAAGTATAGTTACCCATACACAGAGCGCTTACATTTTGTGTAGTGCCTGGATTAGGATTCCATGAATAAGTATAAGCGCCGGTACCTCCGCTTACGGTAGCGGTGGCTGTGCCGTTGCAGGATCCGTTACACGTTGGATTAACAGATGCCGGGGCCACAGCCAGGGCTGCAGGTTGTGTAAGCGTTACTGACTGGGTGTTGATACATCCGGCAGCGTCTTTAATAGTACAGGTATAGGTAGTACCTGCACAAAGGTTATTGGCAGTAACAGTAGTACTGGGGTTGGCCGACCAGGAATAGGTTAAAGGAGCTGTTCCGCCGCTTACTGTAACAGTGGCTGTTCCGTTACAACCAGCATTACAACTTGGATTGCCGGAAGAAAGAAGAGATGCTGTTGGTCCCCCAACGTTATTCACCGCTATGGGAACGACCTTGGAACAACCGTGATTATCGGTTACTGTACACGTATATGTTCCGGCCGGGAGACTACTTGCAGTGGCAGTACCTTGTCCCACAGTTGGTGCAGGGTTCCAGGAATATGTATAAGGACCGGTACCTCCGCTGGGTGCTACAGTAGCAGACCCATTCGAACCTCCGCAGTTGGCCGATGTAGCCGAAGGGGCTGCAGCAAGCACAGTGGGCTGGGTAATGGTAAATGTTTGAGTTGTGATACAACCGTTTGCATCCTTAACGGTACAGGTATAGGTTCCTGCGCATAAATTGCTGGCTGTTGCCGTAGTACTTGGATTGCCGCTCCAGGAATAAGTAAGTGTACCTGTACCTCCGCTGGCGGTTATGGATGCTGTTCCATTGCAATTACCATTACACATATTGTTGGCGGTAACACCCGGGCTAGAGGTAGGACCGGAAGTAGTACCAACTACAATCGGTACTGCCTTTGTACATCCGTTGGCATCCTTAACCGTGATGGTATAAGTACCCGCTGGTATGGAAGAAGCTGTTGGGGTACCCTGACCTACTGCTGGCGCCGGACTCCATGTATAAGTATAGGCTCCTGTTCCGCCTGTGGCAGCAACAGTAGCAGATCCGTTTGAGCTACCACAACTGGCAGATGTAGAACCAGGTGTAAGCGAAATAGCACTGGGCTGGGTTATAGTTACCGTAGCTGTGGAAGTACAACCTTTGGAAGTAGTCACCTGAACCGTATATGTTCCGGCTCCTAAACCGCTGGTAGTGGCGGCTGTGCCTCCCCCACCCGACCACGAATACGTATATGCAGGATTGCCCCCCGTAGGGGTTACGGTTCCGGTTCCTGTGGTGCCTCCGTTACAGAGCACCGACGTAGTGGATGTCGCCAATGTTGCTGAGTTGCCTACCCCTACCGTAGTAGTGGCCGTACTCGTACACGTCCCCTGGGTTTCCGTTACCGTATACGTGGTGGTGGCACCAGGGCTTGCCGTGACAGAAGAGCCGGTAGTACCGCTCAATCCTCCGGAAGGGCTCCAGCTGAATGTTCCGCTACCTGTGGCTGTAAGTGTTACACCTGCCGCACCGTTGCAAACGGTAGGGCTTGCAGGGCTCACTGTAGTTGGAGTATTGGGATTTACGGTTACTTGTACGGTTCCTGTATATGTAGTGTTGGCGCCATCGCAATTGGTTACTTTCATGCTGGCGGTATAGGTAGATGTGGTGGTAGGGCAAACACTTACACTGTTACCGGTACCTACTACACCGCTGGGACCTGTCCAGGTTATGGCATATGAGGGAGCACCCGATGGAGAAAATCTCCAGGCTTCATTATTGGCGGTCCATGCTGTTGGATAATTACGATTAGGAGGAACCACCGCCACTGTTCCGGCGGAATTCTGAATACCTATAATCCCCGCTCCTCCGTTCCACTGATTACAGGAGTAGCTGTTTGAAATATACACGTCTATATAATTGGTGTTTTCATACAACACCAATTGTAAGGTAGAATTGGGTGTACCATCGCAGGTACCATTACCATTGTCGTACAATGGAACATTGACCCAGCTCATAACCAGTGCACGGCATGGAGCGGTACCTAATGTTTCGATATAGGAATTACCTCCGAGGCCCTGGTCCATATCCCGGAAACAAGCGCAAATAGTATTTCCCGGCAAGTCGGTGGTATTGGGAAGAGCCGATGTGAGTTGCCAGTTGTCATACCCGCCCGAATTGGTAAGGTCGAAAGTCAACTGACCGTTATCTCCGAGAACTGCCTGATTGTAGTAGTTTCCGAAATAACAAAAGTTAAAACCCAGGTTTACTGTATTACTCCATACATCATCGGCACCTACAAGGATATTGGTGCCGGCGTAAGGGTAAGGCGCATAAGGAATTGCGCTTACAGTATAACCTGTTGTTTGATTGTTGGACACAACACTGGAAGTAAGTGTTGTACAGCTTCCCTGACAAATGGTGACGGGGCTTCCTGCTGAAATAGAAGGACAAGCCGGTGCACCTTGAGCAAATAATCCGCTACTTTGAATTACAAGGAAACTCAGAAAAAAAATGACTTTTTTCAAGGAGTTTGTGTGTTTTTTATAAGAAAAGAAACGATGAAACGTGATATGCGCCAGCTAAATATATGGTTTTTGGCGTTCATCCACAAAGTCCGACATCCAATTTAATGAACAATATGATTTTGAAAAGACGATTATAGTTATTTCATCGATGTGTTACGCCAATATTAAGACATAAAAAAAACCGCCCAAAGACGGTTTTTTAGACATATTATTGTGATAAGGAGAGTCTTAGTTAAAATTCTTCTTTGCTTCCAGAAAGCATTCATCCACGATAATACTGTTGGTAAATTCCGGACGGTATGCTTTACGTTTTCTCAGTACGCATCTGTTGAAATGTGCTACCCAGCTTTCCAGATCGTCCTGTTTTTCAAACCGGCGGCTCTGCTGATTCATTGTAGACACGATCCTGGATGCATGATCTACATTCAAATAGAGCTCCCCATCGAGATAATAATTGGATATTTGCCCATCTTTTTCTTCAGAAATCTGATGAACTATTACTTTTTCATCGCTCATATATACTGATTTAGATTTTTGCAAATGTACCCCTTCCCTTTACTTTACGCAAGGAATATCAGCATGTGTTGAAAATTTCCTAGAAACTTTTATGATTTTTCCTGATAATCAATGATTGGCCAGGATAGTATTATACTTATTTATATTGGCTGGGTCTATCGAATTTAACAAAGTAACCGCCTTCCCCTTTTCATCGGAAAAGGCTGTTGAGAATAGTTTGACCAGTTCATCGGCCTTGGCACTGAAAAAAATAGACAAATTAAATGATGCCGGTTTTTCCTGATATACCTTCTGCACCAGTTGTAATGCATCAAATACACCCTGACGGCCTGCAGCCAGATCACTGTACATCAGATCGAAACCCATACGATGATATTTATACATGCATTCCCTAAGGGGTGCAAAGGTGGAACTCAGTGCATTTTCAATGAGCCAGTATCTGTTTTTCTGGCTGGTACTTTCAAATGCTTTCCACCCGTGTTCGGCAGCATTTTGTGCATTATTCACAATTTGTTGGGCCTTTTGAAAATAAGGAGTGCCTCCATCCAGTGAGAAAGTATCATAATCCATGGCAATAGCCACATAGGCGTAATAAGCCAGTATAGAAGTCAGATTATTACTAAAGGTGGTTTCCACAAAATCCATGGGTTGAGCCTCTATATAGTTGAACTGAAAATCGTTATCGCTGTAATTCATAACTGTGCAGCTAAAAGACGATTTATACGCCGGGCGGTTGGTCTGGATCTGAATGGTACCGGTAAACTGATCAATGGCTATTTCGCTCGTTACCGTAATCAGCAAACTCATGTTAATACGTTCCTGAGGAGCAAAATTATCCTTGGTCCAATGGGTATTATTCATGAATTCATAGACCGATGTTTTGAGGGCCTCAAAAATTCTTTTTTCAGTGGTTCCCTGAATCTGAGGAGCCATGACCTGAACGGTACAGTTTAATTCCTGTGCCCGGTATTCCGAACCGAGCAAAAGCAAGAAGAAAAACAGGGACGATATCTTTTTAATAGTTGTCATAACCAATTGAGATACATACAGATATTATATAGCAACTCCTGTATCTGTGGAAGCCAGGAGTGATTTGATTTTAGTCACCACATCACGAGCCACTTCTGTCTTTTCTTTTAACTCAAAATTCTCTGTTTTATTGTGTTTATCGATGATGGTTATTTTGTTCGAATCGGTTCCGAAGCCGGCGCCATCATCTTTCAGGGAATTCAAAACCACAAAGTCAAGGTTTTTCTTCACCAGTTTCTCTTTGGCATGTATTAATTCCGAATCTGTTTCCAGGGCAAAACCAACCAGGATTTGTCCTTTTGTCTTTCTCTTCCCCAGATCGGCCAGGATATCCATGGTTTGTTCCAGCTCTATATTGGATAGTCCTGCCCCACCCTCCTTTTTTATTTTATGATCTGCCACATGTACCGGGCGGTAATCGGCTACAGCGGCAGCCATAACGGTGATATCGGAAGAGGCAAAATCGAGGAGACAAGCTTTGTGCATCTCCGCTGCCGACATCACATCCATCCGTTTTATCATCCGGTGTTTGGTTTGTAAGGCATTGGGACCGCAAATAAGGGTCACATCTGCTCCGTTACGGGCCAGTTCATCGGCCAGGGCAAAACCCATTTTACCGGATGAATGATTACCGATAAAACGGACGGGATCAATGGCTTCGAATGTAGGACCGGCAGTAACTAATGCTTTTTTACCGTTCAGAGGAGCTTGTTGTTGAAGGCTTTTTTGCAGTGCTTCTATAATCTCCTCCGGTTCGGCCATACGTCCCTCCCCTATCAATCCGCTAGCCAGTTCCCCAAAGGCAGGAGACAAGAGGTGATTGCCTCTGGATTTCAATTTCATTATATTTTCCGTGGTGGAACCGTGTTTATACATATCCAGATCCATTGCCGGGGCAAAGTATACCGGACAACGGGCACTGAGATATGTACCCAGCAAGAGATTATCACATATACCCGATGCCATTTTAGCAAGGGTATTGGCCGAAGCAGGAGCTATCAGCATCAGATCGGCCCAGAGACCCAGCTCTACATGGTTGTTCCACTCCCCTGTTTTGCCGGAACTGAATTCAGAATAAACAGGATTTTTGGACAGTACAGAAAGGGTAAGCGGAGTAATAAATTCGACGGAAGTTGGGGTCATGACAACCTTTACGTTGGCACCGGCCTTTACCAGGAGTCTAACCAGGAAAGCTGATTTATAAGCTGCGATACTGGATGTGACACCCAGCACAATGTTTTTTCCGTTCAGCATACCGACCTGTATGAAAAGGTAAAAGGTTCAATGAAATCATTGAACCTTGATGAATGCGTGACTTTTACGGTAAAAGAAAGCAGGAATCAGTTCTGAGATGCCAGGGCTTCTTTTGCCGGATTGCGGTAATATATTTTGTCTTCCATGAATTCAGTAGTAGCAATGGAAGATGGTTTTGGCAAACGCTCGTAAAATTTAGAGATCTCAATCTGTTCGCGGTTTTCGAATACTTCTTCCAGATTGTCGGAATGAGAAGCAAATTCATTCAGCTTCTGAGTCAGCTCCTCCTTTATTTCGGCAGAGATCTGGTTGGCTCTTTTGCTGATAATAGCAACGCTCATATATACATTTCCGGTTTTGTCATCCAGCTTCCTTACATCACGGGTAATGGTAGTAGGCTCTGCACTCGTTTTTTTGTAATCCATGTCGTTGCGTATTAAGGTTTGTTCGATTCTTTTTTAGCTGCCTTATCCTTGTCCTGCTGTTTCTGAGCCATCTCTTTTTCCAGCTGGGCTTTGATCTGTGTGGCACTTTCAAAAATAGTCTGGGCTTCGGCCAGATAAATGCTTTTCGGATAAGTGTCTACAAATTTAACGTAATTATCCATAGTAAGCTTCATCCTTTCCGCTTTTTTCTTGTCATTACTCAGCAATCCAAGCTCATAATAGGCTTTAACCGTCAAAAAAACCAGTTCTTCTTTGTGTTTATTATCCGGAAAATCCTTGTTATGGATGGCGATATCGGCAATGGCTGCTTTATAATCAGAAAGGTGATAATACTGTACGCAGGTAGAATAGTCCTTAAACTCCAGCTTATTATGGAGTTTATCCATGTACTCATTACAATCGGTAATGCGTTCGCTTTTCGGGTATTGTTTTAAGAAGAAGGAAAATTCCCGGATAGCAGCATAGGTATCGGTCTGATCAAGGGCATATTCAGGAGAATTCAGGTAATAGCAATAGGCTGTCATATAAGCACATTCCTCGGCTCTTTTTCCGGTAGGAAATGTACGTACATAGTTTCTGAAAAGAAAGCCGGCCAGGAGGTAATCTCCCATTTCAAAATTGGTGTAGGCATTGTAGAAATAAACGGTTTCTGCCTTTTCCGTGCCTTTATAAACATTCTGAAGTTCCTCAAAAAGGATCTGGGCCTTGGTATAGTCCCCTTTGTCATAAAATTTAATGGCCATCTCCAGTTTGTAAGCATAATCATTGCTTTTCTTGATCTTATTGAATTCGCTGTTACACGATGGCAACAAGGAAAGAACCAATGCAAGGAGGCTTAAAACCAGACTTTTCTTAAGGATCATTTTCATAGAACGGGCAAAGGTAACTATTATTATTTATTTACAACGTTCTCCTTTTCAGCATTTAAAACCTAACAAACATCTTTAGGAGGCAGGCGCAGGCGCAGGAGGCTGTTGGATGTTCAAAACCCTGCCTCCTGCCGCTGCCTCCTGCGCCTCTTTTTATTCTGTTCACAAATCAATTTGCCAGGCCCGGCCTGAATGACTAATTTCGCGTATTCTCAACCGGAAATAAGGCGTTTCCGGAAAAACTCTACTTTATCCAATGAAAGACTTATTTGACAAGATCCGGGACAACCGGGGCCCTATCGGGATGCATGCAAAAGAATCTCATGGTTATTTTACATTTCCCAAGCTGGAAGGGGATATTTCTCCCCGGATGATTTTCAGAGGGAAAGAAAGGCTCAACTGGAGTCTGAACAATTATCTGGGACTTGCCAATCACCCGGAAGTGCGGAAGGCTGATGCCGATTCAGCTGCTCAGTATGGCTTTGCAGCCCCAATGGGTGCCCGTATGATGTCGGGTAATTCCGATTTACATGAACAACTGGAAAAAGAGCTTTCTGATTTTGTACATAAAGAAGATACCATCCTTTGTAACTTCGGTTATCAGGCTATGGTATCGGCCATTGATTGTCTGGTAGACCGTCATGACGTAATTGTTTATGATGCCGAGTCACATGCCTGTATTCTGGATGGGGTTCGTTTGCATATGGGTAAACGCTATGTGTACAAACACAATGATATTGCCGATTGTGAAAAACAACTGGAAAGAGCTACCAAGCTGGCAGAAACCACGGGTGGCAGTATCCTGCTTATTACCGAAGGTGTTTTCGGAATGCGTGGTGATCAGGGAAGACTGAAAGAGATAACCGAACTGAAGAAAAAATACCGTTTCCGCCTGTTTGTAGATGATGCACATGGTATAGGCACGATGGGTGCCAAAGGAGGAGGAACAGGAGAAGAACAAAACTGTCAGGACGGAATCGATATCTATTTCGGCACTTTTGCCAAATCCTTTGCCCTTATAGGCGGTTTTATATCCAGCGAAAAACAGATTGTTGAATACCTGCGCTATAACATGCGTTCACAGATATTTGCCAAATCATTGCCCCTGCCCCTGGTGGTTGGAGCCTTGAAACGGCTGGAGCTGATGCGCAACAAACCGGAGCTGAAAGAAAATCTCTGGAAAATTACTCATGCTCTTCAGGATGGTCTTAAAAAAGCCGGTTTTGAAATCGGTGTTACCAATTCACCGGTTACCCCGGTATTTATGAATGGCTCTATTCCGGAAGCCACCAATCTTATTTATGACTTACGCGAGAATTTCAATATTTTCTGTTCCATGGTAGTTTATCCCGTGGTGCCGAAAGGAATGATTATTCTTCGTCTGATACCAACAGCAGTGCATACCATGCCAGATGTAACCTACACCATCGATGCATTTTCAAAGATTGTGGGCAAACTGCGTTCCGGTCAGTATATGGCCGAAAAGATCGCCTCTTTCTAACCTATGAATTTCGACGAACTTAATTTACATCCCCAGCTGATTGAAGCCATCAGTTACGCGAACTATGTGAAAGCTACTCCTATCCAGGAGATGAGCATCCCTATTATCCTGCAGGGTCGCGACCTGATTGGCTGTGCACAGACAGGTACTGGTAAAACAGCTGCCTTTGCTCTGCCAGTGATGAGTAAGCTACTCGAAAAAGAAGCGCACGATACACAAGCCCTTGTTATTGTTCCTACCCGTGAACTGGCTATACAGATAGCCCAGTGGATGGACGGACTCTCCTACTTTACCAATATCAGCGCAATGGCGGTATATGGTGGTGGGGATGGTATATCCTTTGAACAGGAAAAAACAGCTTTTACCAAAGGAGCCAATATTATTGTGGCCACTCCGGGGCGTTTGCTTTCCCATATCAATCTGGGCTATGTGAATTTTTCGGCCCTTAAGTTTCTGATCCTCGATGAAGCCGACCGTATGCTGGATATGGGCTTTTTTGATGATATCATGAAGGTGATCAATGTCCTTCCAAAAGAGCGGCAAACACTCCTGTTTTCGGCTACCATGCCGGCCAAAATCAGGCAATTGGCCAGTAAGATACTGCGCGATCCTGCCGAAGTAAGTATTGCTATTTCAAAACCAGCCGAAGGGGTGGTACAAGGAGCTTATATGGCTTATGATGCCCAGAAGGTTCCACTTATCAAGAAGCTCTTGATCGGAAAAGAAGAGGAACTTAAAAGTGTGATCATTTTTGCCTCCCGCAAGGAAACGGTTAAAAACCTGGAAACAGAGCTGAAAAAACAAAACCTGAAAGTACGTTCTATCCATTCCGATCTGGAACAGAATGAACGGGAAGAGGTGATGCGTATGTTTAAAAGCCGGCAGATACAAGCCCTTGTAGCTACTGATATCGTGTCGAGAGGAATAGATATTGATGATATAGGATTGGTGATCAACTTTGATGTACCGGGCGATGCAGAAGATTATATACACCGTATCGGTCGTACGGCCAGAGCCGAATCAACAGGGGTAGCCATTACGTTTATCAATGATAAGGATCCTGATAAATTCATGCGTATTGAGCAGTTTCTGGGCAAAACCATTCAAAAAATTCCTTTGCCGGAAGGATTGGGAGAAGGCCCTCCTTATGTATCACGACCCAAAGGATCAGGTGGCGGGTTTCATCATAAAGGAGGATCGGGAGGCGGAGGAGGCAGAAGAAAAGGCCCTTCCAAACCAGGCTTCCAAAAACGCCCATCCAACTCAGCCGGACGATAATAAAGGATAGTATCTGACGACGATTCACTATTTTTTAACGATCAGACAAAGAATTTAACCCTTTATTTACACAAAATAAAGTGACCAATCGGTTTATTCTTATCTTTGCAGCAAAATAACCAACCAACAAAAAAATACTCTTAACAAATGAAAAAAATCATCAGCTTTTTCTTCGTAGCTGCCATGGTAACCCTGGTTGCCTGCGGTGGTAAAAAATCAGACATGCTTGCCGGTTCCTGGAAATTGGGAGACATGAGCATGCCAGATGCAATGCCTAAAGATATTCCAGATTCTATCAAAACTAAAATGGAAGCTCAGCAAAAAGCTATGCTGGATGACATGAAGAAATCAGCTACTTTCGATTTCAACAAAGATGGAACATACAGCGTGAAAATGATGGGCAAAGAAACCAAAGGAAAATGGAAACTGAGCGATGACGGTGCTAAACTGAGCATGCAGGATGACGGAACAGAAAAAGACAAAGAAATGACAAGTGATGTTGTTGAACTGTCTGCTTCTAAACTTGTATTTGCAATGGTACAAGCCGGTTCTAAATCTACCATTACCCTGGTAAAATAATTGATCTTATAAATGCTAAAAAGGGGCTAACGCAAGTTGGCCCCTTTTTTTATGCTCAAACGGCTGCTGACACCCGGAAGTATTGAAAAACAAAAGACCTTCCAGTCTTAAACATGGAAGGTCTTCCGAAAAGAGAATGGCTATTGCAGCACCTTCTTCACCAGATCAGCTGCTTCCTGCAACTGAATGGCGGAGAATACTTTTAAGCCTGAATCATCAATGATTTTCTTGGCTTCTGTAGCATTGGTACCCTGAAGCCTTACAATGATAGGAACATGGATGGTACCCATATTGCGATATGCATCCACAATACCTTGTGCAACACGATCACAACGCACAATACCACCGAATATATTAACGAGAATTGCTTTTACATGTTCATCTTTCAGGATGATACGGAATGCCTGCTCCACACGAGCTGCATTAGCAGTACCACCTACATCCAGGAAGTTGGCAGGATCGCCTCCGGCCAGTTTGATAATATCCATGGTAGCCATGGCTAATCCGGCACCATTTACCATACAGCCTACATTTCCATCCAGCTTCACATAATTGAGGGAATGTTTTCCAGCTTCTACCTCTGTTGGATCTTCTTCCGACTCATCACGCAATGCAGCATAATCCGGGTGACGGAAAAGAGCATTGTTATCCAGACTCACCTTTGCATCTACTGCAATAATCTTATTGTCGGATGTTTTCAGCACGGGATTAATCTCGAAAAGAGAAGCATCAATACTTTCATAGGCTTTATAAAGAGCGGCTACAAACTTCACCATATTTTTAAGCGCTTCTCCTTCTAATCCCAGGTTATAAGCAATCTTACGACACTGAAACGCTTGTAAACCCACCTTAGGATCTATTTCTTCCTTAAAAATCAAATGAGGGGTTTTTTCGGCTACTTCTTCAATATTCATTCCTCCTTCGGTAGAATACATGATAATATTACGGCCTTTGGCACGATTCAGCAATACGCTGATATAATACTCCTTGGTAGGAGTTTCGCCCGGATAATAAACATCCTGAGCAATCAGTACTTTTCTTACCAGCTTGCCTTTGTCTGTGGTTTGAGCTGTAACCAGTGAATGTCCGAGAATATTGGTAGAGATTGTTTTTACATCCTCCACAGATTTGGCCAGGGCCACACCTCTTTGTTCCGTACCTACAATTTTGCCTTTACCACGACCACCGGCATGAATCTGTGATTTAACAACAAACCATCCTGTACCTGTCTTTTTCTGAAGTTCCTTTGCCGCTTCCACTGCTTTATCTGCAGTATCGGCTACAATACCCTCCTGGATTGCTACGCCGAACCCTTTCAGAATTTCTTTACCCTGGTATTCATGAATATTCATTGGCTTATTTTTTGGTGATACGTAAGTTTCAAAAGTAAGGGATTGGAAGGAATATGCAAAGTAATTCCGGAGGGAATAACAGTAACTTATTCTTCAATTTTTGCACTCAGGCCCCGGTCGAGTAAAGCGGAGCAAATAGGGAGCAGTTTTTCATATTCCCCGTTCTTGACCTGGCATTTGCCATTGTAATGGACTATATAAGCACATTGTTCGGCTTGTTCGGGTTGATGCTCACAATACTCAATCAGGGAGTCGATCACATGTTCAAAAGTATTCACGTCATCGTTGTATAGTATGATGCTGGGGGTGGGTTTTACTTCCTCCTCCACTTCCACAACAGATTCCTGTTGTCGTTCCGGCTTATCAAATAAATCGGGGCGTCTCATTATCATACGTTAGGCATACAAATTTACGATGATTTGAGCTGATTTCAAAAAAGGGAAACGAGGCTCAGTGTGTTCCCCTGGCTTCAGATAAAGAGATCTTTTTACCGTCCCTGAAAGCAAGAATAAAAGCATCGGGAATGCCTTTGGCTATGGCTTCCTGTTTCAAAAACTGGGCATCTTCAAAATTCCGTACGCTTCCTATGGTAAAGACGGTAAGTCCGTTTTCATCTTTTGAATTACGTACCCCCCGTTTGGAAAGCAACAGGAATTTATTGGCGATATCAAGTGGCACTTCATCATGGAATGCACCAATCTGTACCTTGTAAACCACGCCTGTATCACTCTTTGTCATTTCAATTTCCTTGTTGTCAAAACGACTGTAATCAGGAGCAGCTCCCGTATTCACCACTGCAGAAGAAGGCAGCTGATTCACGCCGGATACCGACGGTGGTGTTACCACCGGGTTTTCATGTACCGGCTCCGGATTGGTGACCGCTCCTCCACCGGTATTCACCGGCTCCACAGGAGAAGGTGATGGTGCAGGCGTAACAACAGAAGCCCCTCCGGCACCCAGCTTTTTTGCCTCATCAACACTCAACCGTTTGCCGTTATAGTAGGCCACAATAAATGCATCTTTTACTCCAAGGGCAATCATCTTGGCTCTGGCAGACTCGGCTGTTGTCAGGTTTGCATATTGACCGGTGGTATAACGCATATTGCCATTGGCCATCTTTTCCGAATTCAAAGGCTGTATACCATGTAGTTTTTCATTGCTTACCGGATTGGAGAACACTCCTACCTGCACAGCATAAAACAATCCCTGTATAGTAGCTACATTGGTGGTTTTGGCAATGGCACCAGGGTTTTCATGACTGATGGCAGGCAATACATTATCCGAATGCTCCGTAGTAGCGGTATGTGGTGGTTCTGTTACATCGGTAGTACCGGTAGCAACACCTGCGGCAAGGCTATCTTTCTTAATCTTGTTACGCGGCTGTGGAACCGGGAAACCTGCAGGGTTTACGCCACTGGTATTATCCGATATAGGCGCCGACGGATTCTTAATCATGGCCATTGCATCATTTACGGAAATACGTTTTCCGTTATAGAAAGCCACAATAAATGCATCATTGAAACCCAGTGAGCGAATATCGTTCTTCGCCTTATCAGCAGCTTCGAAATGTGTAAAGACACCCGCTGTATACCGGTAAAAACCTTGTGGGGTTGTTTCTGCAGTAAGCGGGTTAAGACCTTTGAACTTATCGCCAGACATTTCATGACGGAAAGCACCTATCTGTACTTTGAACAATAAACCATCCGGCAACTTCGGATCTACCGGTATACGCTTAGGAACGGATTCCACTGCGGTAATCATGAAAGACTCCCCTGCCCCTATCTTAACAGGTTCTGTATCTGTTGCCGGGTGAACTGCAGCTGTTTCATGGCTTTCTGTTTTACCCGGATTGGCCGGATTAGTTGTATGGGTAGTATGAGGCTTTGTTGCTGTGGCAACGGTTTCATGTGTTTCAGTCTTACCTGGTTTAACAGGCTTAACAGGTGTAGCACTATGATCTACAGGAGGTGTTCCGGAAGCAGCGGTTTCATGTGTTTCCGTTTTGCCCGGATTAACAGGAGTATCAGTATGATCTACAGGAGGTGTTCCGGAAGCAGCGGTTTCATGTGTTTCCGTTTTGCCCGGATTAACAGGAGTAGCAGTATGATCTACAGGAGGTGTTCCGGAAGTAACGGTTTCATGCGTTTCGGTCTTGCCTGGGTTCACCGGTGTAGCGGTATGATCTACAGGAGGTGTTCCGGAGGCAATGGCTTCATGTGTTTCATGAGTTTCATGAGTTTCTGTCTTCACCGGATTTCCGTCACCCGATGATTTGTCTATAGCAGGAGTTCCTGACGTTAAATCATTTTTATGATCCGGAACAGCTGCCGTAAGGACCGGATTCAGCTCCTTTTCTACCATTGCAACCATGGTTGCTTTTGATTCCTGATCCATAGAAGCCAATATCTCATCACTCTTATTTCTGGTGGTTGTTATTTTGTTGTTCCGGTCCCGGGCAATGGCACGGGCCGAATCTGCGCTGTAATAATTTCTATCTGCAAGATCCTCATATTCTTTTGCTTTATTGATCGAAGCTGTTTTTGAAGCGGCATCCGGCTGAGAAACGGTATCCTTCATCAGTCTACCATATTCTCTCATGTATTCCTGTGCCTGCAACTGATATTTATCGGCCGTTTTATTGTTCGACGTAACCACTACCTGGTCGGCATCTATCTGTTCTTTCAGCTTTACGTAATTTTTATAGGGTTCCGATTGTTTCAGCTTTTCTTCTCTCGCAGTTTGCTGTGCCTGCAATTCTTTGGCATGCGCTACCGAATCTGTTCCTGTAGCAACAGGATTGGTTCCTGAGGAAGTTGGTTGGGTTTTATTTATATCCGTTTTAACAGATTCTGTTGCTGTAGCAGCATCTGTTTTATTCACACCGGTGGCAACGGCATCTTTAACCGGTTCCGGTTGTGTAATTTTTAAACCAGGATAAGCGGCAGCATACAGATCCATTGCTTTTTCCTGATTGCTGATAGCCTTTTTCTCATTTTCTTCTGCCCCTTTCAATGACTCTTCTCTTGCATAATCACTGATACTTTTATCTGCATCAGACCGCAGCTTTACTGCTTTTTCATGGTATGCTTTGGAAGCATCATTCATTGCTTCGGCCTGCGTAAGTGAAGGATTGGATTCAGCGCCCGGTTGTGTACTATACTGTTTCAGCTTCTGATCATTAACCGAATATTCTGCGACTCCTGCATCACTTTCCGATTTTATCGCACCCAGTTCCTTTTTCTTTGCCTGATCTTTCAACCCGGAAGCTTCCTTCAATTTCTGATCGCGGGCATCGCCCTGCAGTGTATTGGCAACAGTGGCAACTGAGTCGGCCTTTCTGTTCAGCACCATAGCATCCCACTCTTGCAGTGTTTTTTGTTTATCGCTGGCAACAGCCTGGGGCGATTTAAAGTCCGAATGCACAAGAGCCGTATCGGGTGGTCCTTGTTTTTCTGCAGTAGTTGGAGCATATCCCTTCTTTTTGGCTATCGATTCATCCAGGCGGCGGGCGGCAGCTTGTTTTCCAACCTGCTCTGTTTCCAGATCGGCAATAGTCTGTTCCTCTGCTTTTTTCTTGTCCGGATCTTTTATGCCATCCAGATTTCCTTTCCGTGTATCAATATCTTTCTGAATAGCTACGGACCAGTTTTTATACAAAACAGATTTGGCTGAATCCTTGGAATCCTGATTCCGGAGCGAATCGCTTTCTTCCAGTTTGTTTGTAAAATCAGTTTCATAAGCCGTATGGCTTGCCAGCACAGGAGCCGGTGTATGATCGTCTTTCTTCAGCTTTTCGGAGGCAGTCCTGTTTTCCTTTTCCAGTTTTTCTTTTTCATCGGCCTCTTTTTCCAGCTCTTTAATTTCCTTTTTCAACTCCTTCTTCTCTTCCGGTACTGAAGTCTGTTTCAGCTCTTCTTTTTTGGTAGCAATATCAGTCCGGATAGCGGCAGTCCATTCCTTATAAACATCGGCTTTAGCTTCCGCTTTTTCAAAAGGGCGACCGGCAGAATCACCTGCTACCACACGTTGCTGATACTTGGCTGCATATGCAGGTGCTTTGGCAGTGGATGCGGCGGTACCAGTGCTGTCCGCTTTTTTCACTTCAACGGCTGTAGCAGTAGCAGGGATACTGTCTGTCTTTTTAACAGCTACAGGTGTAGTACTTTCCGTTTTTAGTTTTGAAGCTGAAGCTGCGGTAGTGGTTGCCAACTCCTGTTTTTCCTGCTGATCTTTTACAAGTATGGCAATATCATCTTCCAGTTTTTTCTTTTTGGAGGGTTCATCCGTATTTTTCAGTTCGGTGGTTTTCTTTTCAATGGCCGTATTCAGATCATCCGACCAGGCTTTGTAGACATCTGCTTTTGCCTGTTCTTTTTCAGCAGTACCCGTACGGGCCGAAGCATCAGCCAATGTCTGCGTATAACGGGCATCGATAGCCGGAGCAGAAACCAACGAATCGGATGATTTGGCAGAAGCTGGTGTTACAGGGCCGGTGCTTGTTGTTTTATCTGTCTGTTTGCTTGTGGCTCCATCACCAGAGGGTGCAGGAACGGTACCGGCTATAGAGGTACCGGTTGTTTTATCAGAGCCTGTGCCTGATGCAGCTTGGTGGGTACTATCCATTTTTGTAGTAGCAGTACCCGATGTTTTATCCAGGGGTGCTTCATACGTTACCGTACGTGCTCCATGTGTACTGTCCGATCCTGCAGACTGGTCATTAGCAGGTGAAGTTGCTTTGGGGTGATATGCACTGATCTGTTCGTTCAGCTTATCCTTGTCGATAGAACCATCGCTGGCAGTTACCTGACCGGATTTTATTTTTTCATTCATCTGATGAACCAGATAAGCCTGGTTGTTCAGATTCTCCGCTTCTTTCTGTAATTTTCCAAGGGTAAGATCGTTCGCGGCCAGATCACGTTCCTTCGCTTTTATCTCTTCCCTTAATCCGTTAATCTGGTTGTCAATTCCTTCTTTAAGCTGATCGTTTTTTGTTTCCCCTCTTTCATGATCAAGATTAATGATTTCCGCCCCTATACCGCTAATATCATCTTTTAGTTTGGACGACTCGTCTCTTGCCTTGCTTACGTCCTGCTGTTTAGCTGCAGCATCACGGCGGATAGAAGCTTCCACATCATCAGCTCCGGATTTTTCTTCACTGAGTTTATCAATGGCTTCTTTTTGCGCATCCAATTTCTGCATGGCATCTTTTGATTTGGAACGGATGGCATCGGCCAGGTCTTTTGCATATTGTGCGCTTAACTCGCTTTCTTTCTGTTTCTTGGTTGCATCGGCATCCAGACTGCGGTAAAAACTATTGGCAGCCACAGCTTCCGTTTGTGCTGTATTGGCCTGTACTTCCAGTGCATCGGCCCGGGCTTGTTCTATCTGTTTCTGACTCGGATCAGTAGTAGCATCAGTGGTAGCCGTTGCCTCCTGTAACTTTTTGTTCAGATCCAGTACTTTTTCATTTTTTTCATTTACCAATACCAATGCTTTATCAGCTGTTTCTCTGGCATCTTTGGCTTCTTTATCAATATCCAGTGCATCCTGTTCTGCAATCTTTATCAGATCGTCATTGGTCAGATTCTTATGTCCTTTGGTACCGGCTACCGCCGAAGAATCTGTTTTGGGTGTGGTGTCTTGTTTTTCGGCCGTAGTAGAAGCACCCGCATCCTTGCTCATGTTTACATCCAGCTTCGCCTTATCACGTATCAGCTCCATGGCCAGGCTGTAGTTATCATCATCCGGATTGGCTTGCCCGAAAAAGGTGTTCAGGTGCATTTTACCGTCTGTATACGCTATTTCCTGACGGATAGGCACGGTTTCAAACTGCTGGGGAATAATCAGTACATCCGACTGGATATCCCCTTCCGGTGTTTCCACCGTAATAAGGAATTTACCGCCATTAGGCAGGTTAAGGCTATACCCTCCGTCTCCATCACCGGCGCGAACGACAGCTTCCACCTCATTCACATCCACATTTTTGACAGTGATTTTAGCTGCTTTGCCCTGATCCGTTTTTTGCGGTATAAACGTGCCCCTGAATACACAAACATCTACCGGGCGACGTTGCAGATTAATGTGATAGACATCTATTCGGCCCTGTTCACTAGCCCTGCGCGAAGCGAAATAGGCATTTTTCTCATCCTTATCGGTAACAAACATGATATCATCATCGGGGCTATTGATGGCGAAATCCACATTTACCGGTTTACCCCAGGTGCCCGTTTCCTCATTTCGTTCGGATTTAAAAATATCATATCCTCCCATACTGTTATGACCTTTGGAAGCGAAATACAAGACCTTGCCATTGGGATGCAGAAACGGATAGTCCTCATCAAACTCTGTATTGATAGGATAACCCAGGGAAACCGGTTTACCATATTCACCGCTTGGCAGACGTTTGATGACATAGATATCTTTGCCATTTTCATCGCTGTTGCCATAGCTTGAAAAATAGATTTCATTCTTATCCGGAGAAAGGAAGATAATGGAGTTCTCTTTCTTTTTCTTATCCAATGGAGTTTTGAATTCATCCGGTTTAACAAGGAGACGCCCTCCGATATCGGAGAGGTCGTAGGAACGGAAAAAATCTTTATCATCCAGACTTTTCTTGTCCAGCACTTGTATATCCGTAATTTTTCTCAGCAGGGTCTTTCCGTTTTTACAGGTTTCGATCATATGATCTACCTGCATCTTTTTTGCTTCTTTTTCGGAAACCAGTGATTTGTATTTGCTGTATTGAGCAATAGCATCATTAAAGCGATAGTTGATTTGCAGGGCACGGCCATAATAGAAGAATACTTCTTTATCAACCGAAGGGTCTTTGGTACCCTTTTCCAGGTATTTAACAGCTTCTTCTTTTTCGGGTGAGGCAAAAATCAAACATACTCCGTAGTGATAGTTGTAGTCGGGGTCCTTGATATCAACACTTAAAAGACGGGAATAGAGTTTGATAGCAACGCCATAGTCTTCTTCTTCAAAAGCTTTACGCGCATCTTTACGAAGCTCCGATACGGAACCAATGTCATTTTGAGCCAAAAAAGTAGAATGAACCCCGAAGAACAGTCCCAGAAAAATAATTACGTAAGAACTTGTTCTGTTAGACATAGAGCATATTCGCCCAAAAGTACCTGTTTCCGGGGCGATCAAGGTTAATTGACAAAGTTAGGTATTTTGACCGATAGATGCCGGGAGCAGGCTTTTTCCATAAATTCCGGAAGGAGTATTATTTGAGAAAAACACCCTGCTTTTTCTTTAGCAACTGGGTTTTACTTTCCTGGCGTTTGATCAAACGCTCAATGTTTTTCTGATGCGTGATGAGGATAAGGATAGCAATGAGGAAAGAGAATACGACGAGGGAAGGAACCACGGTGGTATTAAAGAAAACCATGATGATAAACGGAAATGTAAAACCGGCGGACATGGATCCCAGTGATACGTAACCGGAAGCCAGGAAAACAGCAACAAATACCAGGATGGCTACAGCTGATGCCGCGGGTTGGATGGCCAACATAATGCCCAGCAGGGTAGCGATTCCTTTTCCACCCCGAAAACCGGCAAAAAGAGGGAAAATATGACCAATGAGAGCTGCAAGACCCAATACAATCTGCATGTTTACATAAGGGGCGGTACCGGGAGCATCATCCAGCAGGTAATAAGTCATATTAACCGCAACCCAGCCTTTAAGGATATCCAGAATAAGAACGGGAACCCCCGCTTTCTTACCCAATACCCGGAATGTATTGGTGGCACCGGCATTGCCGCTACCAAACTCCCTGACATCTACTCCATAGAACATTTTCCCGATCCACACTGCTGAAGGAAATGATCCCAACAAATAGGCAAGTAGGAGGGCTGATACGGTAATCGGTGTTATCATCGGTTCGTTTAAGTGTTCAGAATCCGGCTATTAGATTCTCAAATATAACAATTTTTGATAAAACGCCAGCGTTCTTTGATCAAAATGATGATAACAAAAGAGTGTTCATAATCGGGCATCAGGAGCCGCTTTCAGGAGCCATTATATGATATAAGTGCCTAATTTTCACCAGCATTAACCTTCTTTAGCCACAATTTCGGGGTTTGAGGCTGACCCAAAATGAAGCGGTAGCTTCCTTTATCACCCTTGGTTTCCCGTTTGTCTGATTTGAGGTTTTTAATCACCGCATTCCAGGTATCATCCGATGAAATCGCATTCATAATATGGCTATTAGCATTGTATTCGAAATAGAACCATTTTCCGTCTTCTATCTGCAGGTAAATATGCAGGACATCCCCTGTTTTCTTTCTTTCCAGGGCTATTTTACCATCCAGGAGCTTATTGAGCTGATTTTTGTTGATGTTTCCTACACCGATTTTTCCGGATGAAACAAAAGACCTTGTCTTCTGATTCCACCTCATTTTAACATCGGTAAAGAGGAAGGTAGTTTTAAGTTCATCGGGGAACTTTTTGATTTTGCCATACAGGTTGACATCCGAGATAGCTTTATCTGCCTTTTCTTTTCCGATAAGTTCACGAAGCCCCTTCTCATATACGGGACGGGAGAAATCCGTTGAAGGCAGATCCGTTTTGGCGGTAATAGCATCTGCAATTTTATCCATCAACCCGTCATCAAAGAAGAAATCAGTTGAAATCATCAAATCAAAAGCGGTAGAATCGGGAACCAGATAATGGGTTGCCGTACCTACCGGAGTGATAGTAACCATTCCAAGATCGGCTCCGAGGTTCATCTTACCCTCCCCTTTCAATACACAGGTATTAACATGGAGACTTACAAAATTACCCGGCAGATTTCGTTCAATCAGCTTTTCCTTGTTAGATACTTTATACTCTCCTGTGTTTTTATCAAAAATCAGGAATCCATCAGCAGTAAGCACTTCCACGTCATTTTTATTCTTTCTGCGGGAAACGAATGCCGAATACACGTGGGTGGAGTCGGTTGTACTCATTACACCAACAGCAATTGGTTTGCCATTCTGATCCACAGGATCAGCACTGATCGGAATCATGATTGCATTCGGATCGATCTGAGCCTTGAACTGGAACCAGGTTTTGTTCACCATATCACAGGAATGCTGGATACGGGTAACCCCATCAAAAATCAGGAATGATTCGGATGCCAGCAGCTTGACTTTACCGTTAAAGTCGAACCGGGGACTAAGTGTAAACTTGGCGCTTTCGGGAACGGTTGTTTCTGCATAGGTCTGGGCAGTAGTATCAACCTGTACGTTTGAGAAATAGAGTGTCTGCTTAGCCTTTGTCTCATCTATATAATCATACGATGCCGACCCGGAATAACTCTTGCGGGCAAAAATATTGATATTGGCATTATACATCTTATGGTGTTTGGTAACGGTATTAGCCAATATCCTGGCATTGGTAAGCGGCCGGATATAGGCTTCTTTTTCAATTGTTACATTACCACTATCCGGGAAAATACGGGCATCCGCGACATTGATATACACCACTTCTTTGGCGGCAATGACATGCTTTCTCAGATCGTATTTTGCCGAAGGAGCCACAAAGCGTAAGGAATCCTGCTTGGGGTGAACCGAGATAAATTCGGGCCCTTGTAAATCAAGATCGGCAGCTATATCGGTAACCTTGGGATTCGGCTTTTTGTTTCCGGAATTAATATCAATGGTTTCCTTATCCATAAACCATTTGAAATTATCCATATAACAGATATACTGGTTGATCGGGAATTTTACGATAGACCCTTTACCGTTTGAAGCAAAGTCTCCGGTTCTTGAATCAAAGTCTATATGCGCCTTTACATTATCCGTGGCAAAAGAAAGCTCTTTGAATCCTTCCGATTTCAAAGCAAAATTGGCGGTATCGGAATCGAACTTATTCTGTTTAAACTTCATCAGAGGAGCGTTCATCTCCGCATTTCCAAAGTCTATTTTTCCATCACCCGTCAGCATCTGAGGGGTCAGATCCAGACGACCATGAAAACGAGTCTGCCCGTTATACATATTAAAGGTGCTGTCTCTGTCATAGGTTTGCATCACATCTTTATGCGGCATCCAATGCATATATATTTTGGAGGATGTAACAGCGGGAAACTCATTCTTCCCTCCTTTCACCTCCTTGACTACGTATGACGTAGCAAGGGTATTGGTTGAATCCGGATAAAAATGAAAGTCCTTGGATGTTGTAACAGAGGTAACATACTCAATCGTTCCATCCCCTCTTAAGCCTTCATTGCTAAGCTTGATTTTGTCATTAAATTTTCCTTTCCCTCCATACATCGGAAATCCTCCCGGAGGCGCTGCACGTTCAAAACCAAGTGAATAATCGGCTTGTAAAACAAGGGTCTCTTTGAAGTCAGGAAAAATTCCTGCTGATGATAACTGACCTTTAAAGTTCAGACCGGCATTGGAAAAATTATCCAGCGAGTCGATGGAAAATGGCTCCAGTTTGAAATAGAATTTATCCCTTCCGTAAACTCCTTTCTGAATACTTTTCTTATCATAGTAGGCAAAGGATTCTTTCTTACTGTTAAAGATCGGGTATTGAGCCAGGTTGGCACTGAATATACCTGATTTATTTCCAGGGTGGTCAATCAGCAGATCTCCGTTGATATCCTCTACCACCGTTTTACAAGGCACCTGTACAGCTTTACCAAAAGGATCCAGGTCTTTACTGTCCACCGTCATCCTTAGGGAATCCACGTTATTCAGATTTACTTTAAACTGGTCATAATCAAATGAAAACTCTTTTCCGAAAAATTCAAACTTACCTGCCTTAACCCTTCCAGCGAAATTGTAATTTCTGTTTTTCTTCAATACAATTTCTCTGTTTTTGGGATAGATAACCACATTTTGGGAATCGCTCATCAGGATTTCTGAAACACCGTGAATCGTCATATCATAGTTAAGCAGATTGATACTGGCATTAATGGTAGAGGATGGCACATTGGAATAAAATTCAATGATGTCATAATCCAGCCTGTTCATATTATTGGAGATATAGTTGAACAATTTATCCTTTACCACCACGTTGTCATTGTCTACATCAAAACTGACCAGGCCGTAAAATGAAAATTTGAGCATTTCAATCCGGAGATCCTGAGGGTTTTGTTTCATATAAGCAGCCAGCTGCATAATGGTAAAATCCCGTTTGTTGGCATTGCCCTTCACCACAAAATCTCTGATCTGTGGAAGCGGATTGGTAGTGGCTATACCTTGAAATTTATCCATCACACTCTTCTTAAAATAAGTCTTGGATCGGAAGGTAGCTTCAGCAGTGCTGCTTCCCGGAACAGCACGAATCTCAAGACGTGGTTCTTCTGTTTTCCAGGTCAGCTGTTCAAACCACATATCAACATTATGGAAAGAGTCGGTAAATGGCGATTGGGAAGCTCCTTCATCACTGCGATACAGTGTTACCGCCTTTTCTTTGATAATGTATTTAAAATCGACAGAAGGGTGACAAATGGTATCATTATCCAGGTATATGGTAATGGAAGCATTCGGAGCCAATAGCTTATCATTTGTAATAACGAAACCGGTAGATTTTGCAATAAGAAATTTCTTGTCTTTCCGTTTAAAGGTAACCGATGCCTGACTTTCTTTGGTACCGGAGCCCAGGAAACGGCTTCCGGCCTGAGAAAATCCTCCGTCAAAATCCACATTTTCAAACAAGTTCTTTATGGAATAGCGGGAGCTGTATGAATCAAACCGGGGAAATGCCGCATTTTTTTCGGTGGCATCAAATACGATTTTTTCTGTCAGTTTACCAAGCAGAGGTTTGCCTTTAAAATAGATCTGATTATAGAAGGTAACAGAGTCTGCTATGTAAACAGGATTTTTGAGGACAATCGAATATTTCTTAATATCAGCATATACTTGATTTTCATCAAGTCCGCATCGTTTCCAATTGACTCGTCCTCCCATACCTACCCACTTACCCTGGCTGGGGAAATAGGTTCCGGAGGTATTGTATATAACCGTGCTGTCGCCTTTGGAATAGCCATGCAGGTTTAGCGTTTTAAAAACGATACGGGGTACACTATCGCAAAAAAGCTGATAGTCGTTCGTTTCCGATTTCCATTCGGCAGTGGATGATTTAAAAAAGGTATTGGTACTGAACAGATTCTCACTCATGGAAATAAAATCCACGAATGGCTTGGTTACTTTTCCGTTGACCAGTTTGTTCAGACAACTTTCCCATTCCGTAAAATTCTTTTCCGGCTGATTGCTGTTTACAAATGCCATGACAGCATTCATGAAACTTCTGAATTCAGGGGTATGCAAACGTTTTTTGAGCATTCCGTTGCACAAGCCGTACATAAACACTTTTTTATTCCCGTCTATTTTGGATTCCCAAACCGGCAGGAATTGTTTGTTTACATATTCCTTACCATCTTTCCCTTCAGCGCTTTCAAAGAAATCAACCAACTCTTTGATAAATACGACAGGATCTTCGGTGAAATTTTTTATTTGGCTTTGCCCGATACTTTTCAAAGCCGGGAGTAACAAAATGACAATTACAAGGAAGTGTTTTCGAAAATACATAAGGTGAGGTCTAAGTAGCGTATACCCTTCTTCAGCTTTTACTGAATTCAAGAAGAGCCCATTCGTTTTTTATCATACGGCTTTTTTCTTTCAACCCATTCTCCTTACCTGCATCAAGAAGCAAAGGAATGTCTGTTTCAAAAAATCCGCTCAGCAATAAAGTACCTTCCGGAGTGAGGCAAGCGGAGTATGTATTCATATCTGCCAGCAGCACATTGCGGTTGATATTAGCGAAAATAACATGAAATATATTCCCAACCAACAAGGAGGCTTCTCCTTTATGAACAACTATGTCCAAACACTTGTTAAGTGCCATATTTTCTCTTGTGTTTTCACAAGCCATCTCCAGATTATCTACCGCCCAAACCTCTGTAGCACCCTGCTGGGCAGCCAATATAGCCAGCACCCCTGTTCCACATCCCATATCCAACACCTTTTTCCCCCGGAGCGGAAGTGTTAATAATTTTTCGACCATCAGAGAGGTCGTTTCATGATGTCCGGTGCCAAATGACATGCGGGGCATAATAATTATTTCCCTGTCAAAAGAGGCATCTGCAGGATGAAAAGGAGCCCGGATACGGCATCCTCCGCTAACTACCGGTTCAAATCCTTTCTCCCATTCTTCATTCCAGTTTTTAGGTGCAATTTGCTGTACGCTGAAACTGATCTGGTATTGCGAATCTTTTAAAACCGAAATCGTATCGAAAAGGCTTTCATCATAAGCCTCTGCTGTTATCCAGGCCTTGCAACCGGCAGGTGTTTCTTCAAAACTTTCAAAGCCTATATCGGCCAAAGCAGAAATAAGCAGATCTGTTCCGGGAATAGCTGGGGTCACAGAAAAATCAAATTCGAGATAATGCACGGGGAATTATGATTTAAGAATTAAGATTTATGATTTAGGGGCTATAATCTTAAACGGGAGAGCAGTAAGATTATTTCATGGCGGCTTTGATGATGCTCACAAAATCAGCAGCATTCAAGGATGCTCCTCCAATGAGGCCACCATCTACATCGGGGCAGGCAAAGAGTTCTGCAGCATTGGATGGGTTGCAACTTCCTCCATACAATACCATCAGTTGGTTTGCAAAAGCATCATCCGTCTTTTGTTTTATGGTTTGACGGATAAAGACATGCATTTCCTGAGCCTGGGCTGCACTGGCTGTTAAGCCGGTACCAATGGCCCATACCGGTTCGTAGGCCACAATCAGATGCTGCAAATCAGCCGGGCTGCAGTTTTCCAAAGCGCTGTTAAGCTGATGAGCCACTGCATCAAAATGTCTGTTTTCCTTCCTTTCCTCCAATTTTTCACCCACACAAAGCACGGGATGCAAACCGGCTTCCAGCACCATCTTTATTTTTTTGTTGATTTCTTCCTCTTTTTCGCCAAACAGCATACGACGTTCGGAATGACCAATGATAACATAACGAGCTCCGGTACTCCGGATCATCTCTACCGACACTTCACCGGTAAATGCTCCGCTACGCGCAGCATGACAATATTGAGCCGCCACTGCCAGCTGAGAATTTGCTCTCAGTGTCTGACTTACAGGATATAAAAAAGGAAATGCAGGAGCCAGCACAACCGCAGGTAAACGATCGGCAGACAATGTTTCTACTGCTTGACGAATATCATCTGCCAGAAGAATGGATTCATGAAGATTCTTATTCATCTTCCAATTGCCGGCAACCATCTTTTTTCTCATCTCATCAAATTATTGTACCCTGACCCTTGGATCCAGCAATCCGTAAACGATATCGACAATAACATTCATGACGATAAAAATTGTGGCAAAAACCAGGGTGCTTCCCATCACTACCGGCAAATCATAGTTATTAAGCGCTTCTACAACCACATTACCGATTCCTTTCCAGTCAAACACATTTTCAACCAGTACAGCACCGGCCATCAACCCTGCAAGCCATCCCGAAATAGAAGTAATTACAGGATTGAGCGCATTTTTAAGCGCATGTTTGAAAATAACCTTATAATAACTCAATCCTTTGGCCTTAGCGGTACGGATATAATCGTGCGACATGACTTCGAGCAATGAACTGCGGGTAAGCTGCAGAATGATAGCCCATGGACGCATACCCAGGGTGATAGCCGGAAGAATCAGATTTTTAAGCTGAAGCACTTCCTTGCCCGTATATTCATCCACCATATAAAGACTTCCAACCACTTTTAGTCCCGTATAATCACTGAGCAGAAAACCGAATACAAGCATTAATAATAGTCCCACAAAAAAAGAAGGGCCCGACATTCCGATAATGGCCACCACAAAGGATATCCGGTCAAACCAGCTGTTCTTTCTGATGGCAGCAATAATGCCCAGACCAATACCTAAAATAGAAGCTATCAGGATGGATGCAAAAGCCAGAACAAATGTTTCCGGTAATGTTTCCAAAATAAGCTCTGTTACCTTTCGTTTTGTCTGATAGGATCGGCGCAGGTATGGAGCCTTAAATACCAGGGCGTGATGAGATCCTAAATTCACTTTCCAGGGATGCCCGTATTTGGATGAATCCAGGTAAATGGCACTGGTTGTAGTCTTTGTGTCATGCCAGGAAATAGGCGACAAATCATTCAGGTACATAAAATACTGGGTGGTGAGAGGCTTATCGCGACCCAGATCTTTATTGATAGCGGCAATAGAAAGAGAGTCGGCGTGTTGCCCAAGCATCATACGCGCAGGGTCACCGGGAAGCACATTAAAAAGCAGGAAGATAACCGTTATCACCCCCAGCATAACCAACACACCGTATAAAAACCGCTTTGTTATAAATCTGATCACCGGCCCTGAATATTATAAACCTATTTTTCTTTCACATTAAAATACATGGTTTTCACATCATTGTATGATGGAAAAGAATGATAAGGCCAGTTGGCCACCACCTGACAGCCTTTCATTAACAAAAGACCCGGATTGGAACGTATCATGGTTTTAAGCACTGTCTGATCACTGTTCAGATAAGGATACATGGCTTGTACATCGTGCCGGAAATCCCTGATCTGTTCATGCGAGGCACTGGTTAAACCATAAAATTTTCGTTTGTCTTTATCACACAAACCCACAAAATCATTAATCCGGCCCTGTACCTTCCGGTTTGATTCACTAAGATCGTTAGCTACCAGTAGAAAATAATAATCCGGATTTTTCAGGATAGAATCTGTCAGGTCATCTCCGTTTTCGGAGTCTGTAATTTTAAAATCCGTAATCTTAGGTTCGTCAACAGCAGCATGCATCAGCCTGGGAGGTTGAGCTGTATCATATAACCAGGTAATGGAATCTCTCCAGGGGAGTTTATCAGGAGGAAAAGATTGCAGATCCCCTGTTTTTTTGTTCTTGTACCAGTATTCATATACAGCCTGCTTATAATTAGGTCCTGGTTTCATCTCTTCGCAAATATTTTTTCCGGGCTTATAGGGTCTGAAATCCAGGGGGGGCAAATAATACCAGGCATACAAAGGGAACGCAATGGAACCCAGAATAATCACGGTGGTAAGAAGACCGGAAAGAAGGGTTCCGAACATGGGTTTAATATTTCCTACCCCTACCCATAGAATGGTGATAAAAATAAGAAGCACGAGATCTTTTCCAAAACTCTCCCAGGGGGTGAGCTGGATAAAATCACCGAAACAGCCGCAATGGGTTACCTTATTAAAGCAGGCCGAATAAAACGTAAGAAAAGTGAAGAATACAATCTGAGCAAGCAGCAACCATAAAGTAAGCCGGATACGAAACCCGATAAGCAATAAAAAGCCCAGCGCCATTTCGGACAGACAAACCAGGATAGCCAGAAACAGGGACCAGCCTTTCAGAAAATGGAAAAAGGAAACCAGGAAATGATAACGGGAGGCATCATCGGCAAAAACATCAAAATATTCTTCCAGCTTATAGGAGAATCCGCTGGGATCGTTTGACTTGATAAAGCCGGAGAAAATAAATAAAGCTCCTACCAATATCCGGGAACCTTGGGTAAGCCAGTTGATTTGAGAGAAAAATGCAGAACCGTTGATCAGGACCAGAAGCAATACCAGTACCCCGGCAAGAATAGCATGATTAAGACAAGGAGGGCAAGCCCAATATAACCATACAGCCACCCCGGCTGATAAAACAAAACGCACGATCTTATTTGCAAAAAATTGCTGCATATAGCGGTTTATTCTCCAAGGCGGATGAGTGCAAAAATAGCATAATTAATCATGTCGTAATAATTAGCATCTATGCCTTCCGAGATCAGGGTGCTTCCTTTATTATCTTCTATCTGCTTAACTCTCAGCAGCTTCATCAAAATAAGATCCGTCAGCGAACTCACCCTCATTTCTCTCCAGGCTTCATTGTAATCATGATTCTTGTTCTCCATCAAATCCTTTGCCGAAAATATGTATTTATCAAAAAGACGGGTGGCTTCATCCAGAGTTAACTCCATGCGAGGGTCATTTCCGAGACCCAACTGTATAAGTCCGATGATCGCATAATTCACTATTCCGATGAATTCGGACTGGATTCCTTCTTCTACTTTTTGTGTACCTTTATCTTCAATGCTACGGATGCGCTGAGCCTTGATAAGGATCTGATCGGTTATAGAACTGGTTCTTAATACACGCCAGGCGCTACCGTAATCTTTCATCTTTTTAATGAATATCTCCTTGCAGGATGTAGCGGCCTGATCAAATTGTTCGGAGGTCTTTGACATAAATTAAATTTGTCGCCAAGATACGCTTTTTTGAAGCAGAGTATGACTGAAACCAAGCTTTCCCCCCCTACCCTTCGTTGCCGGCATGGAAACCTGAATTTGCTCCGTCCGGCTGTAGTGGGCATATTGAATATCACTCCCGACTCTTTTCATGACGGGGGCCTGTATCAGAACGAAACGGCTGTATTGAAGCGGGTGGAACGCATGCTGGAAGAAGGGGCAGCCATTGTGGATATAGGAGCTGTCTCCTCCCGCCCCGGAGCCGATCAGGTATCGGTTGAAGAAGAACTAAAGAGGCTGATTCCTGCTATCAAAGCGGTGCGTAAAACTTTTCCCCAAGCTCTTATTTCTACTGACACCTTTGTTGCTTCTGTGGCTCAGGCTGCATTGGATGCCGGTGCTGACATTATCAACGATATTTACGGAGGAAGTTTAAATGGCGGCCTGACGGAACTTGTTGGCAAAGAAAAGGTACCGTATATCCTCATGCACATGCAGGGTAATCCGGAAACCATGCAGAAGGCTCCCTTTTATAAGGATGTAACGGCTGAACTGGAAACCTTTTTCAGGGAACATATCACGCTTCTGATACAACAAGGGGTGGAACAAATCATCCTCGACCCTGGTTTTGGTTTTGGCAAAACGGTGGCTCATAATTATGAACTGCTTAACGGACTGAACACCTTCTCCGCACTTGGATATCCTGTCATGGCAGGGCTAAGCCGAAAATCAATGATTAATAAAGTACTGGGAACATCGCAGGAAGATGCCCTGAACGGAACTACCGCCGTGAATATGATAGCCCTGTTGAAAGGAGCCCTGCTGTTGAGGGTACACGACGTGAAAGCGGCTGTTCAGACGATCCGTATATTCGAACAATTAAAAGATCCTTCAAAACCAGTCTGATATTTATGCAAACCAAACCGGAAGTAAGAACAGAAAACACAACGGATAAAGACCGGGAACTTATGTATACCCTGCTTCGGGTGCCTCTCCGTCGTAAGCTGATGATTTATCTTCCAATTTCTTTAGGAAGTATCTGTGCCATCATATTATTCAATCTTTACGATGTACGTTTTGATCTGGATGAAACAAAAAGAGGTATCGGGAATATGATTTTTGTGTTGTGCGGAGCCTTTTTTTTACGGCTCAGCATCAGCGATATTATGAACTATTATAAGGATCAAGGACATTTTCAGGTAAAAACCGCGCAAGGAACGATACGTAGTGCTTCCGGCAAATCCATTACCATCGGGAATTATGAATTTCATTTCCCCTCCCCTCCTGCTGAACCTTTTAAGGAAGGCGATCAGGTAGAACTGAGGGCCTCCTATAAAACAGCATCCATCTTCATGATCCGGAAGTTGTCCTGAATAAGCCCTGTACATGAATGGTACTGCTCTTTTAAAAAAGGGTATGCTCTAATATTATTTTAATATTTTACGTATCTTAATGGCATTCTAATAGCTTTTCTTGTACCTGGCAAAGATTTTGACGTTAAAGGGGTATACTAATTCAACCCCATCATGATAAAAACATCATCTATCCTTCTCACGCTTATTTCGGGCCTTTCTTTTGAAATGGCGCAGGCGCAAGCTTCTCGTCCTAATCAGACTTCACGTCCCGATAGTACCCAACATGGCTATGCAAACAGTTATCATGCTTATGGTCGGTGGCATACCTTTTGGCACCCAGGATGCAGAACCAGACATGGGAATAATGTCGGATCAAGTACAGGACGTAACGGTGGCGGTTCTTCCTCCACTGCCTCCGGTCCCAGACAAACACATTCCATGACCCGATCCGGTAATACGGCCATATCCGGTAGTGGAACATCCACCCGTCAGATGAGCCGGGGAGGCTTTGGTCATTCCGGATCTCATGCTGCATCTTCCTAAGCCATGAAACGACATGGAATAACACCTCGCACCGATTGGAAAAAGAAGGTGGAAGAACTTGGGCTGGCATACCACACCCTGGATGGAGCCATCTACTGGGATGAAAGCGCTTATTATTCCTTTGATTACAAACAGGTGGAATTACTGGAAAACACCAGTAACAAACTGCATCGCATGTGTCTGAAAGCGGTGGATCATGTGATTAAAGAAAATCTTTTTTCTCTTTTCTGTATTCCCGAAGAGTACATCAAACTCATAAAAACCAGCTGGCAGCGGGAAACGCCTTCTATCTATGGCCGTTTTGATCTTTCCTGGAATGGGGATTGCAATGTGCCTCCTAAAATGCTTGAATACAATGCCGACACTCCCACTTCCTTGCTGGAGGCTTCTGTTATTCAATGGTTCTGGTTAAAAGAAGTCCATCCCACGTATGACCAGTTTAATTCCATCCATGAACGCCTTGTATACTGGTGGAAACAAATTAAACTGTATCTGAAAAAGAAAGAGCTTTATTTTTCCTGTCTGGATCAGTTCCCGGAAGATTTCATGAATCTGACTTATTTGCAGGATTGTGCTTCTCAGGCGGGATTCAAAACCCATTCCATTGCAGTAGAAAATATTGGCTGGAACGGAAAGGATTTTTGTGATCTGGAAGACAAACCGATTCCTGCCATTTTTAAATTGTATCCCTGGGAATGGATGATGCATGAAGATTTTGGCCCTCACCTGCTGACAGCCGAAACATTATGGATAGAGCCGAGCTGGAAAATGATTCTGAGCAACAAAGCTATATTACCGATACTGTGGAAGCTTTTTCCCGGACATCCTAACCTGCTGGAATGCTATTCAGATCACCAGCATGGAATGACGGACTATGTTAAAAAGCCTATTCTTTCCAGAGAAGGTGCTAATGTAACCCTGGTGGAGCAAGGTAACGTGGTGTTAGAAACTCCGGGAGAATACGGAGAGGAAGGTTTCATATATCAGCAACTACAAAAACTCCCTTGTGTGGATGATAACTATCCGGTAATCGGTTCGTGGATCATAGGAGGCAAATCGGTTGGAATCGGGATACGGGAAAGCCGCACCCCCATTACCGATAATTTCAGCCGTTTTCTTCCTCATGTAGTCATTCCTTAACCCCCTTTCTTTTCTATTTTTCCTACCTTGCACGTGATAAACGACTATGTCACGCACTTCCGGTTTTTTTTTCAGACATGTAGCACAAACAAGTGAAGCTCCGCTGGCTCTTGAAATAGATCATGCGGAAGGATCATGGATTTATGACACCACCGGTAAAAAATACCTCGATCTCATTTCCGGTATTTCGGTCAGTAATACCGGTCATCGCCATCCTACAGTAATTAAAGCCATTCACCGGCAATTGGATCTATACCTCCATACGATGGTATTCGGCGAACATATTCAAGGCCCACAGGTGCAATTTGCACAGGCGCTGTCAGCCCGTTTGCCTTCTTCTCTCCAATCTGTTTATTTTACTAATTCCGGAGCAGAAGCGGTAGAAGGTGCCATGAAACTGGCCAAACGATTGACAGGCCGAAGCGGTTTTATTTCTTTTCACAACGCCTATCATGGCAGTACACAAGGTGCATTAAGCATGATGGGAAGCGAATTATTCAAAAATGCCTTCCGCCCCTTGCTGCCCGATATGCATCAGCTGGAATTTAATTCATTGCCTGCATTGGAACAGATTGACCGGCATACGGCAGCTGTATTTGTAGAACCTGTGCAAGGTGAAGCAGGGGTTATAGCTGGAAATACAGCTTTTTTGAAGGCCGTCAGAAAACGATGTGATGATACAGGGTGTTTACTTGTATTTGATGAGATCCAGACCGGATTTGGCCGTACCGGTAAACTCTTTGCTTTTGAACAAAGCGGTGTCATACCCGACATCCTGCTTTGTGCCAAAGGAATGGGCGGAGGAATGCCACTGGGTGCATTTATAAGTTCTGTGGAGCGGATGAAATCCCTTAGTCATGATCCGGTGCTGGGGCACTTAACTACGTTTGGAGGCCATCCTGTTTCCTGTGCTGCCGGACTGGCATCGATGGAGGTGCTGGAAAAAGAAGATCTGATTAGCGCTGTCAAAGAAAAAGAACTGCTGTTTTTACAACTGTTAAAACATCCGGAAATAAAGGCTGTCCGAAGCGCCGGTTTACTAATTGCAATTGAATTTGAAAACGAGACGATCAACCGCAAAATTATTGCTTCTTGTATGGAAAAAGGGGTGTTGACAGACTGGTTTCTGTTTAATGCCGAATGTTTACGGATAGCCCCTCCGCTTACGATAACAGAAAATGAGATCCGATTTGCCTGTGAAGCTATTCTGGAAAGTGCACAGCTTTGCCGGAAGTGAAAAAATTCAGAACTTAGCAGGGCCTACAAGCATAAAAAAAACAGAATGAACGTATTGATAGTTGAAGACGAGCAGAACCTGAGCAGAGAAATTGGAATTTTTCTTCAAAAGGAAAACTATACCTGCGACTTTGCAGGCAACCGAAAAGATGCTTCGGAAAAGATCTTTGTAAACAATTATGATTTTATTCTGCTGGATCTGGGTTTGCCCGATGGTGATGGAATGACCCTTATTGAAGAAGCCAGAAATGCGGAAAAAGAAGCTTCCTTTATTATTTTAACTGCCAGAGGGGCTACAGACGATAAAATTGCAGGACTCAATCTGGGGGCCGATGATTATGTGGCCAAACCCTTTTCCCTCCCCGAGCTGCATTCTCGTATGCAGGCTATAACAAGACGGAGACATGGGCTCAAAAAAAATACGATTACGTTTTTTGATTTTACCATGGATATCCCCAACCGGAGCGTGAGGTTTGGAGACAAAGAAGTTACACTCACAAAAAAGGAGTTCGATATCCTGCATTACCTGCTGCTTAATAAAAACAGGGTACTTACCCGACTCCAGCTTACCGAACATATCTGGGGAAACATACTCGAAGATGATTACGACAGTAATTATATGGATGTTCACATCAAAAATCTTCGTAAAAAGCTTTCTGCTTTTGCAGAGACCGACTGGCTGGAAACAGTTCGGGGAATAGGCTATAAGGTGAGTATGAAATGAAGCTCCGCACCAAACTAAGTTTATACAGCACGCTTTCCAAACTCATCGTCCTCGTTGCTTTCATCATCATCGTACCGCTGATTGTTTCCATTGTGTCCACTCAGCACACCGACAACCGTCTTCAGAACATGAAAGACAAGGTGATTAAGCTGGTGGATAAAGTGGGGATCAAGGAATTCCTTCAAGAAGAAGAAGACAGCGTATATGCCGATTATAACATCCTGAAAGAAGAATACATCGTTATTGAGGCTACCGAAAAGGTTATTCCTGCCGTTCAATTTGAAAATACCGAACGGGTTTGGGAAGGAGGAACCGTTAATTACAGGGTCCTGAACGTGACATTTATTTATGGAGGACATTTGTATCTACTTGAAATAGGAAAAAGCCTTGTGCTGGTTAAGGAGCTGAACGGCGTGCTTCAGAAAGTTGCTTTTTTTGTTCTTATCATATCATTTGCCATTACCATATTGCTCAATGTGGGGTATTCCAATTACCTGTTGCGGCCTTTTCATATGATCATTGAAAAAAAGCTGAAGAATGTATACCACCCGGAAAAATTCAACTTTGAAACCATTCCCACCACCACTTCTGACTTTATATACCTCGATCAGACGATCAATGAGATGATGCGCAAGATCAGGGACGCATTCAGCAGGGAGAAAGAGTTTATTTCCAATGTTTCGCATGAACTGATGACCCCCATCAGCGTATTGCAAACCCGTTTTGAGAATATGCTTGCAGAAGGTCGTCTGGATGAAGAAACATCTCTTAAAATTATTGAATCACTTAAAACCCTCAACCGGCTTAAGAAAATCACCAATACCCTACTCCTTATTTCAAGGATTGAAAATGAGCAATATCTCAAAAATGATAACCTGAGTCTGAAATCATTGGCTGAGGAAGTATTTTCAGAAATTGAAGAGCGGTTTACGGAAAAAAATATTGAGGCCTCTATCCGATTCAAGGACGATTTTATCTTCCGTTCCTGTAACCACGATCTTCTTTTTACCTTGCTGTTTAACCTGGTAAACAACGCCATTAAATACAATAAAGAAAATGGAAAAATATTCGTAAATGGCTATTATTCAGGCAATAACTTTGTTCTTGAAGTGGAAGATACCGGTATCGGAATCCCTCTGGAACAACGAAGTCATATCTTTAGCCGGTTTAAACGCTTGAATTCCAACAGTACAGAAGGATATGGATTAGGCCTTCCGATTGTTCAAACAATAGCAGAATTCCATGATATTCAAGTATTTGTAAACTCAGAACCCGGAAAAGGATCTATCTTCAAGCTGATTATTTCGAATACAGATAAAAATAATTCATAAATCTTCATAATCACTTCATACTCTTTCCACATCTTTGTTCCCGGAAATAACCAAACAAACAATTAACCCCAAACAAACAACAAAATGAAAAAGATCATCGCTCTGTTCATCGCTGCTGCATTCGCAACTTCTATGATTGCTCAAGATGCTAAGAAAGAAACTGCTCCTGCTAAGAAGGACGACAAAAAGAAAGAAGCTCCTGCTAAGAAGGATGACAAAAAGAAAGAAGCTCCTGCTAAGAAAGAAGACAAACCAAAAAATAACTAATTTGGTTTTTCAATATAAAAAAAGGAGATCTTCGGATCTCCTTTTTTTATGCCTTCCTTTTATGTCCTCCCCCCTGCCCCCTCCGGAGGGGGACAAGTGCGTATCCACCTCTGGAGGGGACAGGGGGAGGATATCAGTAATTACCTATGGATAGCATTACCAGCGTACAAGCTACTTCCGCCTCAATTCCTTCTTTCCTTACCATTTCTTCAAATTCAGGATTCTCTGTTCCCGGATTAAAAATAACACGTCGGGGTTTTAAGGAGAGAATATAATTATAATAACCAGGCTGATGAGCAGGGCCTATATACAACGTTACGGTATCAATATTTTTCAATTCCGGCATTCCGGTTTGGATTGTTACTCCCTCCACTTCACCCGCTTTTATACCGATTGCCAGCACTTCCTCCCCGTGTTTTTTCAACTGTTGAATAGCCTTATAAGCATATTTCTCAGGATTCGTTGATGCTCCGATTACAAGTGTTCTGGACATGATACTGATTTTATATAAAGGTACGGAATTGCAGGCGTAGCGAAAAACAGGGTCTATTCGGTATAATCCAGATCCTTCCCATGGGTCTCATCCATTTTCCAGATAGAAAGAAGGGCCAATACAATAACTACAATACCTACATACAGCGCTGCATTCAAAATTCCATGACCAGCCGGTGCATTACACCAGGGTTCATCCTTCATCCATTTCCACATGAGGGTCATGAGAATGACCATTCCTCTTACAAAATTGGGAACCGTAGTTGTTACGGTAGACCGGATATTGGTTCCGAATTGTTCCGAAGCCACCGTAATAAAGATGGCCCAATACCCTTGCGCCACACCCAACAGGAACATAATAAAGTAAAAAAGCAGACCCGATGCGCCCCAGGCTCCGCAATACCAAAAGGTCATTAAAGCAACGAACAGAATAGCAATGGCTACTGTTTTGCGTCTTGATTTTAATTTCTGACTTAATATACCCGTAAGAAAGCTGCCTATAGCTGCACCCGTATAATGAAACATAATGGCTTTACCCGGACTTATAGCTTCCTGAACACCCAATGCTTCACCAAATTCTTTTGAATAGAGAATCAGGATTCCGATGACAAACCAGACTGGAACACCAATCAGAATGCATCGGAGATACTTGATGAATTGTTTCCAGCTTCGGAAGAGGCTGAAAAAGTCTCCCCTTTTTACTGACGATTCTTTTAGCTTGGCAAACATGCCTGATTCGTTCACATATATTCTCAGTGCAAGCAGGCACAATCCAAGTATTCCTCCTGCCCAATACGCCTGTCTCCAACCCCATTGACTTACCAGATAAGCCAATATAGCACCGCATATTCCCACTCCGGATACAATACTGGTGGCATAAGCCCGGTTTTCTTTTGTCATTACTTCCGACACCAGGGTAATGCCTATTCCCAGTTCACCAGCCAGGCCAAAGCCTGCAATGAAACGAAGAGCAGCATACATGTTCAGATCGGATCCTACAAAACCATTGGCAATATTGGCCAGGGAATAAACGAGGATGGTTCCGAACAAAGTAGCAAGTCGCCCTTTCTTATCACCCAGAATACCCCAGAAGATACCTCCCAAAAGCATCCCTCCCATTTGCATATTCATCAGAAAAAGTCCGGAGGAAATGAGGGCATTATCTGCAATGCCCATAGCTTTTAAACTGGGCACACGCACAATGCCGAAAAGGATCAGATCGTAGATATCTACAAAATAACCCAAAGCGGCTACCAGTACAATGATATTAACGGGACTCTTATGGTATTGTTTGGTATTCATCTCGATTTGTCGCTTGCTCTGAAATACAGGAAGAGCCTTTTGATGTGTCAAAGAAATAAAAAAAACGGGACCTGTACCATCTCCATCTGCACAAATCCAATCTCCTTCTTCACCGATTGATACAAAATGCATACATATATCACCTCCATCCTTACCGATACCATCTCCAACGATACAAATCTTATCTCCCTGTACACAAATCCTATCTCCAACGACACCGATCCATACTAAATCTTTATCTATACCACTTCCATCGATCGAAATCCGTTAATTTCTTTACCGACACTATCTCCTTTGTTAGAAAAACGAACAATTTCTTTAGCGATACCATCTTCGACTTTGCAAATTGTATCTACTACTATAGACATTTGTACTCCGTCTATAGACATCCGTACTCCATCTATAGATGGAGTACCTGTTTGTACGATCAAGCATTCTCTGTTTGTACATTTAGATCGGATTTGCAGACAGATTGACAGCATTTCGATCGATGGAGATGGTATCTCTACATAAGGAGATCCGGTTTCTATACATGGAGATCCTTTCTCGATGCAGAGAGAACAAATTTGCAAAGAAATTGACCTGATTTCTAACAAAAAAAATAATTTTCTTTAGAAGGAGATACAATCTGTGAAGAAGGAGATACAATATCTATCGTTGCACCACCTCCATCTATAGATGGAGAGTGTCCTACTATAGAGATAGCACCTATTCTGAAGTTTCAGAATAAAATTTGCTGACAAATTGTCTTAGTTGCGCCGGCATTTATGGAGTTGCCCCGGCATTCATGCCTGGAGATAAGAGTAACACAAAAAATAAAGGGGGCTTTAGAAGTAAGGCGTGAGTTGCCCCGGCATTCATGCCGGGGATTAGAAGGGAAACAATAAACAAAAGGGGCTTTAGCCCTTGGGATTACTCCTTGCTTTGCTCGAGCAAGTTCGGCTCTTCGGTGATCGAGCGGAGGCGAAACCACTACTCGGGATTACTCGCCCCCTTCGGTGGCTCGTGATCCCTTTAGGGGAGGCCTGCAGTAAAGTGAACCAAGCCCCTTCGGGGTATTTTTATTTTTCGCTCATTTCGAAAAAACTAGTTTTTTCTCATTCACTACAAAATAAAAACCCCCACTTGCGTGGGGGCTTGGTTCTACTTTACTGCGGAGAGGGAGGGATTCGAACCCCCGGAGCTATTACACTCAGTAGTTTTCAAGACTACCGCAATAGACCACTCTGCCACCTCTCCGGGGCAAAGATAATGACTAATGAGAAATAAAAAAGAAATATATTGTTCTATGGTCACTTTGTGGCTGAAAGCCAATAACGGTGGGCTATCTATTCTCCCGGAACAGGATAATGTACTGTGGTTGTTTCTCTGGTTCTATATAAAAAGCACCAAAGCTGACAGTTTTTCAATAAGATCTTCTTTCTTTTTTGAAGATACATCTACCCGTTCTCCGTTTGACATGATCACATAGCCTCCATCCGACTTGATGTATTTGGAGATATGCAACAGATTAACCAGATAAGAGCGATGAATACGAAAAAAGCCAAACGGGGATAAAAGGTCATCGAACTCCTTTAAATTCTTGGAGCTGACTATCTTATCACTAATTTCAGAATAGATAGTGGTATATGGGCCGTCGGACTGGAGAAATATGATTTGTTCCAGTTCAATCATCAACATTCCGGAAGCGGAATTGATGGCTATCTTCCTGGGAAAATTCCTGGATTTTCCTCTTTCCGACCTATGACTCCCCTGTGCAGAGGAAATAAGGTCGCTGAGCGGTTCAAACTCTCCTGTTTTAAGCATCATTTTCAGGGTGTTAGGTTTATGAATAGACATTTAAATACCATTCTTTCCTACCTGTAAGATGCTTAAATCATTGTATAGGTTGCATGGGTTGTATTCGAAGCATAAAATATAAGTCGTAAAAGGCAATATTAGGCGTTGACTATAGTGAAACCCAGGAGTACTATTACATTAACTCACTGATCCCCTTCTCTTTATCAGATGAGTTGATAAATATCCACCCAGGGGTATGCCCTTCGTTTCGTAACTTTGTATGAATCAATAAAGGACCTGAAATATGCTTCATATGGATTGGAATTTCTGGATTCGCACCCTGATAACGGTTAGCTCCAGATACTTCATTATTGCCGGTATCGCATTCCTGATTGGATATGTGCTTTACCGCAAAGCCTTCGGATCAAAAAAAATCCAACCGGCCTTTCCTACCGGTAAAGATTACAGAAGAGAAATCGGGTATTCAATTATCACCATGCTCATTTTTACCTGTGTCCCCACCATCATTCTTACCACTCCTTCCATTGCCCGACACACCCTCTTTTACAGAGATATTCATCAATATAGCATGATTTATTTCTGGTCGGCTTTTGTTCTCATGCTCTTTATTCATGATACCTACTTCTATTGGGCTCATCGCTTAATGCACCATCCCAAATTGTTTAAATACTTTCATCTTGTGCATCATAAAAGTACCAACCCCTCACCCTGGGCAGCCTACTCTTTTCACCCGCTGGAGGCGTTTGTAGAAGTAGGTGTATATGTCCTGTTTCTTTTTATCATGCCCATTCATGTGTACCACCTTATCTTTTTCTTTCTGTTCATGATTATCTACAATGTATACGGGCATCTGGGGTATGAGCTTTACCCAAGAAACTTTAACCGGACCCTTGTCGGAAAGTATATCAATACCTCTGTTTCCCATAATCAGCATCACAAGCATTTCAATGGCAACTATGGTCTTTACTTTACCATATGGGACCATATGATGGGTACTATACGCAAGGACTATGACGAAGCCTTTGAAGAAGTAAAGACACGCAGGTAGCGCCGTCCTTTTATCGTTCTGTGATTCGTTTCTTTTTTGCTATTTTTTCATCCAGAGACATGACTCCCGGCCCTGCAAGCAGCAGAAAAAAACAAGTCATTATTTGCGCGTAATCCGACCTTATTTCATGCAATACGGCCCAAATGCCTGCCTGAGGTGGTGCGGGAGGTAATGGCAAAGGAGATGTTCCCAGATAGAGGGCAATTTTTGTTGTAAAAACAGCCACCAGCATCTGAAGAATAAAGTAAAGAGAGGTTACCCGGGTCAATAATCCCATCAGCAACATCAGTCCCCCAACTATTTCCATGACTGCTACAAAGTGAGCTAATGTTTCGGGCATTGGAAATCCCAGTTTGGTAAATCTTCCAACGCCTTGATTAGGGTATACGAATTTCAGTATCCCTTCCCAAAAGAAAACACCTCCTGCCATAATCCGGAGCAGGATTATCTCTTTTGTTCCGTTTGTTGGTGGGCTCAGGAGCCATCCGGTTTGATTTTTCATAGTCGTTTGTTTTTAGTGGTTTAATTTCCGAATCAAAGATCAGCCAGAAAGCTTCTTGCACTTGTTAATGAATTTCAAATATTCCTTTCCCAATTCTTAACAAAACACAACAACAGCACTGATTCCTTATCTTTATCAAATGGGAAGAAACAGTATCCGCCTTCTTATCTTTTTAGCGGCTGTCAGCATTATCGGCATTACCGTAACTCAGATTTACTGGGTAAAAAAAGCCTTTGATTTAAAGGAAACCCAGTTTAATGTAAATGTAAATCTGGGTCTGAAAACGGTTGCCGATTCGGTAGCTAAAATAAATCACAGCTACTCCGACACCCTTAATGAGGTAAACCAGCTTTCTTCCAACTACTTTGTGGTTAATATAAGCCAATCTGTTGCCCCGGCTACCCTGGAGCGTTTGCTGAAAAAGGAATTCATCAAGCGGGGACTCCTTTTCAATTTCGGGGTGGTTATCTATACCGACGATAAACTCATTTATGGAAAGTGTATTGCCTTCAACAACGCTTCCATGGATACACTTGCTCTTCATTCCCTACCCGATTGGAAAGGAAACCGCATTTATTTTGGCATCTTTTTTCCCGGCAAGGGTAGTGATCTTGCAGGGCAAATGAGTATCTGGATCTTCTCCAGCACCATACTATTGGTTGTTATAGTCTTTTTTTCCTACACGCTTTTTGTCATTCTTCGTCAGAAAAAGCTATCCGAAATACAAAGAGACTTTGTAAACAACATGACCCATGAATTCCAGACCCCTATCTCCTCTATTCTGCTTTCATCACAGGTATTACAAGATCCGGATATTGTCCATTCGCCACAACGTTTAAAACAATATGCCACGCTTATCAATGCCGAAACTAACAAACTAAGTAACCAGGTAAAAAGGATACTGGAAATGTCAACCATGGAAAGCAATCTCATCCGTCTTGACAAAGAACTTCTGGATGTACATGAAATTATTACGGAGGTTCGCAACAAATCCCTTGAGTCGCATCAATTGAATGGTTCTGCTTTTCAACTCCGTCTTCAGGCAGAGCATCCCATGCTTAGAGCTGATAAGATTCACCTGGAAAACATACTATCCAACCTCATAGAAAATGCAATTAAATATTCACCGGAGCATCTTGAAATAACAATAAGCACCCGGGAAGAACGCAATGGATTGCTCATCATTGTTTCAGACAAAGGGATGGGAATTGATGAGCAGGAGAAAAAAAAGATATTCAATAAATTTTACCGTGTTCCCCAGGGCAACCGCCACGATGTAAAAGGGTTTGGACTCGGATTAAACTACGTATCACTGCTCGTCAAAGCACATAACGGTATAATTGATGTCAACAGCACATTAGGCAAAGGCTCTGAATTCATTTTATTCTTCCCCAAAAATTGACTTATGAAAAAAGCAAAACTGCTGCTGGTAGAAGATGATACATCACTGGGGTTCATCATCAAAGATAATCTGGAGCTGAAAGGGTTTGAAGTAGATCTGCTTGCCGATGGAGATCTGGGATGGGCAGCCTACAAAACCAATGCATACGACTTGTGTATTCTGGATATAATGCTACCTAAAAAAGATGGTTTTTCCTTACTGGAATCCATCCGCAAACAAAACAAACACATTCCTGTTTTGTTTCTCACGGCCAGGGCAAGTCAGAAAGACAGAATAGAGGGCTTCCGTAAAGGAGCCGATGATTACATCGTAAAGCCATTTGGCATTGAAGAGCTTATTTTCAGGGTGGAAGTGTTTTTAAAAAGAAGTCATATAACCCTACCGGATAAAGACCTATTTCATATTGGACTCTATACATTTGACGCCATCAACCTTACTCTTTGTGTCAAATCCAATACTATTACCCTTACACAGAAAGAAGCTGACCTGCTCAAACTCTTTTGCAATCACAAGGACCAACTGATAAAACGGGAGGATATTCTGAAATCCGTTTGGGGGGATGATGATTATTTTTTGGGTCGCAGTCTGGATGTATTTGTTTCCAAGCTTCGCAAATATCTTAAAGAAGATTCTTCCATTGAAATAGCCAATCAGTTTGGTATCGGGTTTCGTTTGTCGGAAAAGAAAACTGACGGGGTATAATAAACTTAAATTCCGTCCGTTCTATTCATCAAACAAACAATGAACTATGAAGAAATGGGCATCTCTCCTTTTAATCCCCATCGTACTATTTGAATTACAGGCTTGCAAAAAAAACGCCACAATCATTCCCGCCCCTTCTGCCTGTATGACATTGAATTCAACAACTATTCATGTCCACAACGCCGTGATTGTACACAATTGTTCTGTTGCCGATCAGGTTTCCGTTGCTTTCACCGACTCTACACAGCCTGATCTTCGTACCTGCCGATGTACTTTTGTCTCCTACCCGTTTGACAATACTCAAACGTACCAATATGCGTTTAACAATACGGGGCCCCATTATGTACATGTAATTGCAAGAAACAACGCCAATGGATCCCCGGTTGAATATGAAACCATGCTGGTGAATGTAATTCCCTGAACATCTATTATCGTAATTAACCATTGCCAAAACAAGTTTTAGCGCTATTTTAGTACTGAAAAACTAAAACAATTGTTTATGTCATTTCAGGCTTATCTGGATAATATCCAGACTAAAACAGGCAAATCACCCGAAGATTTTAAGAAACTGGCCAAAGCAAAGGGTTTTCTGAAACCGGAAACGAAAGCCGGACAGATAGTAGCCTGGCTAAAAGAAGATTTTGACCTCGGTCATGGACATGCCATGGCTATTGTGGCTTTTCTTAAAGACATGAAAGTGCCTGATAAAGAAAAAAAATCATCCAAGGCCAAAGGGAAATGACCACCTTTTCCTTTTCTGCCAAAATCTATATCATCGGGGTCAATCCATACGTACTCCTCCCCGCCCCAATCCTCAAACAGCTTTTCCTTCATGCCGGGAAAGACAAAGGGCCTATTCCCGTTAAGGGAACCATTAACGGTCACCCCTATCTTCAGACCCTGGTAAAATATAGTGGTAAATGGCGTCTTTATCTTAACACACCCATGCGTAAGGCGGCCGGGATTGATACGGGGGATAACGCTGACGTGGAAATTACATTCGATTCTGCTCCCCGTACTATTCCCATGCATCCTAAATTGAAGAAGGCATTGGTGGAAAACAAAAAAGCAAACTCCACATTTGAGCAATTGGCTCCTTACCGAAAAAAAGAGATTGTACGGTATATCAATTCTTTAAAAACAGAAGAATCTGTAAACCGGAATATTGACAAAGTGATCCGGCATTTATTGGGTAAGGACCGCTTTGCCGGAAGAGATTAATAATGTATCTTTCTAATTACAACAGCAAAAACATCTTTATGGAAAAAGGAACAAAAGAAAGCCCCTGGAAACTAAAAACACCACCACTTACATCCGAATATGAAATGTATAAAGATGTGAAAGATGGAAAAGATGTGATTGTTTGTGTGGTGGGTAAAACCACATTATTATATGATTATCGCTGTTTGGCTGATCTTCATGCCATGTTAAAAAAACATGGAGACTGGATGGAACTGGGCAGTGCCGACGAGCAAAAGCCGGTCAAGGAAGGTACTGTAGAGGCTTGGGGACGTTCAGATAAAAATCCTGTAAAAGGATGGTATGGGTTAAAGAAGGGACTGCGCGGAAGGTTCGGGATGTATGTTCCTCCTCTCATGGAAAAGCTGGGATTGGCTGAGTTGGAACACAACCCCAAGAACAACAGAATGAAAGCCAAATAATTCTGCTATGGCAAAAGAAGTGCTTTCTGTCAGGGAAATAAGGAAGGAAGATATTCCCTGTATTACCGATTACTGGCTAAACTCAGATTCCGATTTCATGCATGGCATGGGAGTGGATACAACTAAAATACCGGGGCGGGAACAATGGAATTTCATGCTGAATCAGCAGCTTTCCCTGGACTATAAACATAAGAAATCTTATTGCCTTATATGGGAAGTGGATGGACAAGCAGTAGGCCATTCTAATGTCAATCCGGTTGAATTTGGACAGGAGGCTCACATGCATTTACATCTTTGGAATGTCGGCAGCCGAAAAAAAGGGATGGGCGCAGCCTTTGTCCGTTTAAGTTTACCCTGGTATTTCGACCGCATGGAGCTCAAAAAACTCTACTGCACTCCTTATGCCCTCAACCCGGCCCCTAACAGAACCATACAAAAAGTGGGATTTGATTTTGTCATTAAGCAACGCTGCATACCGGGATCATTGAACTTTGAACAGGAAGTGAATGTATGGGTACTTACCAGTGAAAAATATCAGCGTTTGTTATAATCCTCCCTCTTCTTTATTATCAGCGCTAAGGATTCCTCACTATATTTGCTTGATGGTTTTTAAGATGTCTTTTATGAAACATTATTTCTTCTTTTCTTGTTTTTTGATCATTCTGGCAGCCGTAACGATAACCGGTTGTTCCGGTTCGGGTAGTAAACATGACAATTCAGCAAAAAAAGACTTCCGTGTTGTAGTTTGGGAGCTGGCTGATCCGGATATGTTACAACCGATTATCAGCACGGAAAATAATGCCGACATGATCATGAAGTATATGTTTCAGTCATTGCTTGAAATAGACTTTAATACCCTCGAACTTACCCCTTGTTTGGCAGACAACCGCCCTGTAAAAGAAAAAACGCCTGACGGCAAAGTGCATTATACTTTTCACATCCGGAAAGAAGCGAAATGGGATAATGGAAGCCCCATTACCGCCCGCGATATTGAATTTACCTTAAAAGCTGTTTTTAATCCTGCTGTGAATAACCCGGGTGTTAAATCCACCCTCGACAATATTTCCGACATTCAGTTATATCCTGAAGATCCTAAAAAGGTAACCTTCACATTTGATACCGTATACTTCCTGGCTGAAGTGGGTTGCGGTGGATTTCAAATTCTTCCGGAGTATGCATACGACCCTAAAGGTCTTATGAAAGAATTTTCTGTTAAAGAGCTGATGAAGAATGGCAGCAAATACCAAAACGATCCAAAGATTCAGGAGTTTGCCACCGATATGAACTCCGAAAAACGTATGCGGGATAAAGATTTTATCTCCGGCAGCGGAGCTTACCAGCTTCAGGAGTGGATACCTCATCAGCGTATCACCTTGAAAAAGAAGAAAAACTATTGGGGCGACAGTCTGGCCGAAACGGTTCCTTATCTGGCCGGCAACCCGGGTCAGATTGTATTCAGCACCATCAGCGATTATACTGCCGCGGTTGTAGCCCTGAAAGCAGGAAATCTGGATGTGCTGTATTCCATCAAGCCAAAGGATTTTATTGAATTGAAAAAGAATCCGAAGATTATGGACAAATTCAATATTTACACACCGGCCTCGCTATCCTATAGTTATATTGGCATGAATACCCATTCGAAGCTATTCAGCAGTAAAAAGGTTCGGCAGGCATTCTGCCACATGGCGGATGTAGACCGGTATATCCAAACCGTTTATTACGGATTGGCACAAAGGGTTGTTGGCCCCGTGCATCCTTCCCGGACCAAGAGCTATGCATCCGACATTCCTTTATATGACTTCAATATTGACAAAGCAAAAGCAATGCTGGCAGAAGAAGGATGGAAGGATACCAATGGCGATGGAGTTGTAGACAAAGTCATTGACGGGGTACGTACAGAATTTAATGTCAAACTGACCATCAATTCCGAAAGTGAGCTTCGGAAATCGATTGCACTCATGTTTCAGGAAGATGCCCGTAAAGCCGGAATAGGGGTATCTGTTGAATCCGAACAGTGGAGCACCTTCATCGGCAATCTCAAAAAACACGACATGGATCTTTTTATCAGCGCATGGGTACAGACTCCGACCGACAATGACTTGAAACAAATTTTTCACAGTTCTTCCGCAGTAACCGGTGGAGATAACTACGCCAGTTTCACCAACCATTTAACAGACTCACTCATGGATGCCATCCGTGTGGAACTGGATGATAACAAACGAGCCGATCTGTATAAAAAATTCCAGGCTGTGCTTCACGACGAATCGCCTTATATCTTTCTTTTTGCTCCTACAGAGCGTATGGCTTTCAGTAAAAAATTCGGTAATGCGGTAGGGTCCTCCATGCGCCCCGGCTTTAATGCTGCTGAATTCACATTGAAAGAATCCAACTAATCCTACAACCCGGATAAAAGGAATGCTGCGATATATCATTAAACGCATACTTATCTTCATTCCTACCCTCTTTGTCATTTCCCTTTTCACCTTTGCAATCAGTGTTAATGCTCCGGGTGATCCGCTGGATCAATTATTGAATAAGAACGCCGGAGGCGATGGACAAATTGCTGATAAACTGGCCAGCGAAAAAACATATCGTGTAGCACGGCATGATTACGGCTTTGATCTTCCTTTGTTTTATTTTGATCTCAGCAACGCCTCTGCTCCCGATACTTTATATAAGATACCTGACATTACCCAACGTCAGACATTGGAAAGGCTGGCAAATAGTTATGGCTCCTGGAAAGAGATAAGCGCTTATTATCTGCTGCTTCGTCAAATTGATCTGAATCTGCTCCAATCATCGGCATCATCAGCAAAGCCGGAATTGATTTATCGCATGAGAACGGAAATTACCGAGCTCTATAATTGCTACGATGATGCGAGAATACGATATCGCTTTTCCAATCTCACCAAGCTGGAACTTGAAGGCAAAGGTTTGCTGGCTGACGAAACCATGTTCTCCAATCTTCAAAAAAACTATGAAGCTATTCTGGCTCACTCAAAACCCTATCGAAAATATATTCCCACTATTCACTGGCATGGTACGGCTAACCAATATCATCGTTGGTTTATCCGTTTCATTCAGGGCGATTTCGGTATTTCGTATCAGGATCAGCGTCCTGTAAGTTCTTCCATCAAGGAAGCATGGCCGTGGACGGTTGGTATCAGCCTGGTTTCTGTATTGCTGGCCTTCTTTATTGCTATACCCATGGGAGTAAATGCGGCTATCAACAAAGGGCGTTTGAGTGAAAAGGTGAGTACAACAGGTTTGTTTATGCTTTATTCCCTTCCTAATTTCTGGATCGGGACCTTATTCGTCATCTTTTTGTGCGGAGGCGATTGGCTGAATATCTTTCCCGGCCCGGGGGCTGATCCTATCCCAGCCGATGCATCCTTTTTAACACATGTTGTTCAGACGTGTTACCGCCTTATTCTTCCCCTTATTTGCTGGACCTATGGTACCATTGCTTTTATCTCCCGGCAAATGCGCGGAGGCATCCTGAATGTCATCGGACAGGATTACATTCGTACTGCCAGAGCAAAAGGCCTGGATGAAAAAAAGGTGATCTGGAAACATGCATTAAAAAATTCTCTGCTACCGATAATCACCCTCTTTGCTGATGTATTTCCTCTTTCCGTATCGGGATCGGTAGTACTGGAACATATTTTCAATATTCCCGGAATGGGGCAATTAAGTTATGAAGCATTTTTTGCCAAGAACTACCCCGTCATTTTTGCTGTACTTATGCTAACTGCGTTTCTTACTTTATTTGGAAATCTGGTATCGGATATTTTATATGCATGGGTAGATCCGCGCATATCCTATGTCAGTAAAGAAAATGCAGAATGAAAAACTGGCAACTTCTTTTCCCTGGTAAAAAAACAAACGCTGCCCTTCAACAGATCGGAAGAGGTGGAAGTGATACGAAGTTATGGAGGATGGCCTTGCAGCAGTTTCGTAAAAACAAACTGGCGATTTGGTCGTTCCGGTTCATTATTTTTCTGACTATTATCGCTTTATCCGCTGATTTCCTTGCCAATGAAAAACCATTAATTTGTAAGTATAAAGACAAGGTCTATTTTCCGGTGGTGAGAGAATATCTGGTAGATGCAGGTATCTCCCGATGGCCGGTAGATTTGGTGAATGTGGATTGGAAAAAATTAGATTATCAATGGTCCATCTTCCCTCCTATTCCGTATTTACCACAAAATCTGGATCATGTAAATGAGCATAGCGTAAGTCCTTTTGGCAAACAACAACTCCCTTCCAGGCGATGGAGACATTGGATGGGTACGGATGAACTTGGCAGGGATGTATTGGCCGGAATGCTGCATGGAACAAGAATTGCCCTGAGCATTGGTATTGTATCCATGGGTCTTGCTCTTTTAATCGGTGTTTTTATCGGAGCTCTGGCCGGCTTCTTCGGTGATGATCGTCTTTCCATATCAAGGGCCCGGCTGATCTTTAATATCATTTTCGGGTTCCTCGCTTTTTTCTATGGCCTGGGGTCCAGATCCTATATCTTACAAGATGCCCTAGCCAATTCTTTCGGCGCTTTCTTTATACAGCTCATCATCAGCCTGTTTATTATCGTATGTATTATGACTTTCGGGAATCTTTGCTGTCTGCCGTTTAAAAAGATACCCTGGCTGAAGAAAAAAATAAACATTCCGGTTGATCTGCTCTTATCCCGCTTTATAGAAATAATGAATTCCATCCCAACCCTGTTTCTCATTATTTCTGTTTCCGCTATTGTTACAAGGCCTTCCATTTTTGTGGTCATGGTTATAATAGGACTTACGGCATGGACCGGCATAGCCCGTTTTACCAGAGCCGAGTTACTCAGGATTCGAAATCTTGAATACATTGAAGCTGCCAAAGCGCTTGGATTCACCCAATTCAGAATCTTATTGAAACATGCCATCCCCAATGCCCTCTCCCCGGTTCTCATAGCACTGGCCTTTGGTATTGCCAATTCGATATTGGTAGAGTCTGTTTTATCTTTTCTGGGAATCGGAGTTCCGGCAGAAACCATTACATGGGGTTCCTTGCTTTCTCAGGCACAACAAACCCCTGGAGCCTGGTGGATAGCTGTATTCCCCGGATTGGCTATATTCCTGACTGTAACGGTATATAATCTGGTAGGAGAAGGGCTTACTGATGCGTTGGATCCGAAATTGAAGAAGTAAGAAGAAGAAGATAGACTCAATATATAGAGGGGGCTATTTTTTGTTTTTTGCTTCAAACTCCTTGATCAGCTGTTCATCAGATTTACCAAGATTGGAAATAGCAACTTTAGCATCTTCCGCTAATTTGTGTTTGGGATAGTCTTTGATAATCTGCTCATAAATCACCTTTGCTTTTTCATCCTGACCGGGCAGATTACTGTCATAAATCATAGCCTCCTGGTATAAAGCTTCCACTACATATTTATAATCCGGGTAGTTATTGGCCACTGTCTGATAACATACAATGCCCTGATCGTAATTACCTGCTGCCACAGCTATACCACCTGCACGGAAATAATAGTCGGGAGACTCCTTATCGTTTGGAAAGGTGGAAGCATAATCAAGATAAGCTTTGATCATATTGTTAGCGATCTTCCGGTCAAAGTTTTTGCTCGACTTCATGTCTTGTTCAGCCTTTGTTACCTGATCTACATACATCTGTTTATTCGGATGCGCCAAACGGATGGCTCTTGCCCGGGCGCTATCCGCTTCCACTTTTGCTTTATTATCTGCACTACCGTTTCCACAGGAGCAGGCTAATGCAATAAATAAGCTTACAAAACCAGTTTTGTAAAAGGTCAAAGAATATCTGTTCATATGCTGTAATAAGTATGGTAAGCTGTAAGGAAATACATCAATCTATTTAAGCGGAAAACGCATTTTATAATCGGTCTGCACTTTTCCTTTCGAAATATCCAGCAATTTCCCCTTTATAAGTCTTTTCCTGAGCGGGCTGATACGATCAGTAAATAACTTGCCATCTACGTGATCGTATTCATGTTGTATAATCCGGGCAGCCATACCGGTAAAGGTTTCTTTATGAGTTTTGAAATTCTCATCCTGATAGGTCATTTCAATATCCGGCTGACGAAGAACATCTTCCCTGATCTTAGGAATACTGAGACACCCTTCATTAAATTTCCAGAGTTCCCCATCTTCACTAAGGATACGGGCATTAATAAACACCCTTTTGAAGTTTTTCAGAAACTCCACCTCTCCTGGTTCCAGCTCTTCGTCTTCATCATCAGCAAAAGGAACCGCATCCACAATAAAAAGGCGGATTGATTTCCCTACCTGCGGGGCAGCTAAACCAACTCCTTTAGCATGATACATGGTATCAAACATATTTGCTATCAGTTCCTTTAAACCAGGATAATCACGGTCAATTTCCTCTCCCTGTTTCTTCAAAACCGGGTCACCATAAGCTACAATCGGTAAAATCATGAATTATGATCGATTATTTTAATACTAATTTAAATCAACTTATTTTCTCCATATAGGATTGCAACAGAATTGTTGCACTTATTTCATCTACAAGCTCTTTATTCTGTCTATCCTTTTTTTTCAACCCGCTGTCAATCATTGTCTGAAAAGCCATCTGAGAACTGAACCGCTCATCAATCCTTTCAATCTTAAGGTCAGGGAAATTTTTTTTCAGACTCACTAAAAATTGTTCTACATATTTTGCCGAATCGCTGGGTGTATTATCCAGCTTTTTAGGCTCTCCCAATACCAGGCAATCCACTTGCTCTTTACTAAAATATTTTTTTAAAAAAGAGATGATATCTTTAGCAGGTACAGTCTTTAATCCGGTCGCAATAATACGGGAACTATCCGTTACAGCAACTCCCACCCTTTTGGTCCCATAATCAATTGCCATAATCCTGCCCATGCCACTATATTATATCAGGGCAAATTTAAGGGTATTTTTCTTAGTTTTGTCTTTCTAAGTTTAAAACACACTATGTATAACAGCACACTTATCCAACCTTTAATTGAAGCTGCCTGGCTCAACCGCGAACTTCTTAAAGAAACCCACACCCAGGATGTTATCCGGGAAGTGATTCAAAGCCTTGATAAGGGCTATATCCGGGTGGCCGAACCTCCTGTAAGTGGTGATCAGTGGAAGGTGAACGAATGGGTTAAAAAAGCTGTTATCCTTTATTTCCCGATTCAGAAAATGGAAACCTTCGAGGTAGGACCATTGGAGTTTTATGATAAAATGGCATTGAAACGTAATTATGAGGCGCTTGGAGTACGCGTTGTTCCGCATGCCGTGGCACGTTATGGTGCATTTCTTGCCAAAGGAGTGATTCTGATGCCAAGCTATGTAAATATTGGAGCCTACGTAGACGAAGGAACTATGGTAGATACCTGGGCAACAGTAGGCTCATGCGCTCAAATTGGTAAACATGTGCATCTGAGTGGAGGGGTTGGCATAGGTGGCGTACTTGAACCCATCCAGGCAGCTCCCGTTATTATAGAAGACGGTTGCTTTATAGGTTCCCGTTGTATTGTTGTAGAAGGGGTTCATGTGCAAAAGGAAGCGGTGCTCGGAGCCAATGTAGTGCTTACAAAATCTACGCGTATCATTGATGTGAGTGGTGCCCAGCCAAAAGAATACAAAGGCTTTGTGCCATCGCGTTCGGTTGTTATTCCAGGTTCGTATACCAAAAAATTTCCGGCAGGAGATTATCAGGTACCGTGTGCACTTATTATCGGTCAGCGCAAAGAAAGCACCGATCTGAAAACATCGCTTAATAACGCGTTAAGAGAATACGATGTGGCTGTTTAAACCACTTCTGCCTCTTTCATAACCGCACCTTTTATCCGATATCATGAAAAATCACATCAATACATTCCTTATTGCCGCTGCAGTTGTTATCAGCGCCTGCATTTTTGGCGGTGCCTGGAAAAAGTCACATGCCGGAAAAAGCATGCTCGAAGTTACAGGTCTGGCCACACGTGATTTTGATTCCGACCTGATCGTATGGGAAGCGAGTTTTTCCAAAAAAGCGATGACTTTGAAAGATGCGTATAAAAACCTGAAAGATGATGCGGAAATCATTCGCCGTTATCTGATTGATAAGGAAGGTTTGAAAGAGAGTGAAATTATTTTTTCAGCAGTAGCCATCAATAAAGAGTTTGAAAATCAACGTACCGGACCGGAGGCCAGCAAACAGGTTTTTACCGGATACAACCTGACCCAGACTGTTTCTATTGAATCTAAGAATGTGGAAAAGATAGAACTCGTTTCCCGGCACATAACCGATCTGATAGATGCCGGAGTGGAATTATACTCCACCCCACCCCGTTACTATTATACCAAGCTGGCTGATCTCAAAATCGAAATGCTTGCCTCTGCCGCAAAAGATGCCCGTCAGCGGGCCGATAAAATCGCGGAGAATGCCGGAGGAAAGATAGAGCATCTAAAAAGTGCCGAAATGGGTGTATTTCAGATAACAGCTCCTAACTCCACGGAAGAATATTCATGGGGAGGTGCTTTTAATACCTCTTCCAAGAAAAAAACCGCCTGCATCACGGTCAAACTGGAGTTTATGATTGATTAATAACCCGGCACAGACCAACCGTGAAACTACTCGTTATACAAACTGCTTTTATTGGCGATGCCATCCTGGCTACTGCTTTGCTGGAAAAACTGCATCATGCTTATCCGGCAGCTAAAATTGATTACCTGGTGAGGAAAGGAAATGAAAGCCTTTTCAAAGAACATCCTTATCTCCATGAATTGCTTGTTTGGGATAAAACAGCCAATAAACTTGGCAACCTCCTGAACATGGCGGGACAGATCAGGAAGGCGAAGTATGATTATGTGATTAATGCACACCGTCATACCAGCTCGGCATTTCTTACCGCTTTTTCCGGGGCGCAACACCGCTTTGGCTTTGATTCCAGCGTCCTATCTGTTTTCTTCACCAAACGCTTTCCTCATCTTATCGGCAATGGGAAACATGAAACAGAACGCAATCAGGATCTTATCAGAGAAATCACCGATGATCATACTGCCCGGCCGCGACTCTATCCCTCTAAAGCCGATGAGGAAAAAATCAGTGTACTCTTAAAAACGAATTCGCCTTCCCCTCAACCCTATATTTGTATAGCCCCTGCTTCTGTTTGGTTTACCAAACAGTTTCCCGCAGCGAAATGGATTGAGTTTATCGGAAAGAGAAAGGACATCCGAACTCCCGTTTATCTGCTCGGATCTCCTGCTGATCATGTCTTATGCGAACAAATTGTGGGCAGCTGTCCGGATGCTACCGTTATTAATATGTGCGGGAAAATAAGTCTCCTGGAATCAGCCGTACTGATAAAAGGTGCTGTAATGAATTATGTAAACGATAGCGCCCCTCTTCATATTGCTTCCAGCATGAATGCACCCGTTACCGCAATCTTCTTATCTACGGTACCCCGCTTTGGGTTTGGTCCTCTTTCCGATCAGAGCCGGATCATAGAGACAAAAGAAAAACTTTCCTGCAAGCCATGCGGACTGCATGGATTTAAAGCTTGCCCTAAAAAACATTTCCACTGCGCTACAACAATTCAGACAGATAGCCTGCTCTGATAATAACCCTACTTTTGCACTTCCAATCTTAAACTAAATGAATCAACCTCTTCCGGTTATTATCCTAAACGCAGGCAAGGAACAAAGCTCCCTTCGTTTTCATCCCTGGATTTTTTCGGGAGCTATTAAAAGCAAGAGCCGGGAGCTGGAAGAAGGAGAAGCTGTAGAAGTTCACGACAGCAAGGGTACTGTTATCGGTATAGGACACTACCAAATCGGTAGTATTGCCGTCCGGCTTTTTTCTTTTCGTAAGGCAGAAATAGACGCCAAATTCTGGAAAAACAAACTGGTCCGCGCTTATAACCTCAGAAAGAAATTAGGTCTCACCGACAACCCGGACACCAATGCCTATCGTCTTCTTTTTGGTGAAGGAGATGGCATGCCTGGACTTATCATAGACTATTATAATGGCACGGCTGTTATGCAAAGTCACTCTATCGGCATGTACCTTATCCGGGAGCAATTGTGCGAAGCCCTGCGGGAAATATACGGTGATCAGCTAAAAGCTATTTATGATAAAAGCGAGGAAACATTGCCTCATCTGGCTAAGATAAAAGCTGTAAACGGATGTTTGTGGGGCAAAACAGAGAGTACCGAAGTATTTGAAAACGGGAATCGTTTTTTTGTGGATTGGGAAGGCGGACAAAAAACAGGATTCTTTATCGATCAACGGGAAAGCCGTGAACTGGTATCCAGATATAGTGTTGGGAAAACGGTGCTCAATACCTTTTGTTATTCAGGTGGTTTTAGCATCTATGCCCTGGCAGCGGGAGCCCATACCGTGCATTCGGTCGACAGTTCCAAGAAAGCTATTGAACTGACAGATAGAAATGTTGAATTGAACAAAGACCGGTTTCCGGAAACAGCTATTCATCAAAGTTATGCCGAGGATGTTTTTGACTTTTTAAAGGGCAAGGACAAAGTATATGATCTTATTATTCTGGACCCGCCTGCATTTGCCAAACATCAGAATGTCAAACACAATGCCGTACAGGGTTATAAAAGACTGAATCTGGAGGCATTAAAACAGATAAAGCCCGGAGGTATCTTATTTACCTTTTCCTGTTCCCAGGTCATAGACCGCTCCCTGTTTCGCGGAGCGGTGATGGCAGCAGCCATTGAATCGGGCCGAAGTGTCCGTATTTTACATCAGCTTAGCCAGCCGGCCGATCATCCTGTCAGTATATTTCATCCGGAAGGGGAATACCTCAAAGGATTGATATTGTATGTCGAATAAGGCCTATCTCCTCCTTACAGATTATTTCTACTTTTGATCCATGAGAATTATTTTCCTTGGCACACCCGAATTTGCCACCGCCTCGCTCGATATCCTTGTAAAAAATGGGATGGAAGTAGTTGGTGTTATTACCGCACCCGATCGTCCTGCAGGCAGAGGATTGCAACCACTGATGTCGGATGTAAAAAAATACGCTGTCAGCAAAGGGCTTCATGTTCTTCAGCCTGAGAAATTAAAGGATCCTGAATTTCTGGAAACATTAAAATCACTGAAAGCAGATCTTCAGATTGTAGTTGCTTTCCGTATGCTTCCGGAAGTTGTCTGGAATATGCCTCCATTGGGTACGTTCAATCTTCATGCTTCCCTCCTGCCTCAATACCGGGGTGCGGCACCTATCAACAGGGCTATTATGAACGGAGAAACAGAAAGCGGAGTAACCACTTTTTTTCTTGAACAACAGATTGATACCGGAAAGATCATCTTTCAGGAAAAGGTAGCCATCAGTGCGGAAGAAACGGCCGGTGAATTACATGATACCCTTATGAACCTGGGTGCTGAGCTTGTTTTAAAAACCGTACAAGCTATTCAACAAGGAAATTATCCTCAACAGGATCAAAAGACCTATGAAGGAGCCAATAAGTTAAAAGAAGCACCCAAGCTTTTCAAAGACGACTGTTTGATTCATTGGAACAATGGACTTGACAAGGTTCATAATCAGATCCGGGGACTAAGCCCCTATCCGGCAGCCTTTACAGAGCTCATTTCTCCTGAAGGCAAGATCTATTCTATGAAGATTTTCCGGTGTGATAAAGAATCAACCGATCATGTTTCCCCAGTAGGGGCTCTAAAAACCGATGGCAAAATATTTATGGGTATTGCTTTACCTGGAGGATATATAGTTCCATCGGAGGTGCAACTTGCAGGTAAAAAGAGAATGCCTGTACAGGATTTTTTGAGAGGCTTTCCGATAAACGAGCATTGGAGGGTAAACACTGGATAATTCATCCTGTTGGATCTATATTCAACATTGGAATACCCGGAAACGATTATTCAGAATGCCTGATACCGGGTTGATTGGGTGCTATAAGTCCAAAATAACATAGTGAAATAGGGCTGTACGGGGCACAGTTATTAACAAAAGCCTTATTTATCAACAATTTTCAGCTTTTAATGCCCTGAAACTTGCGTAAACAGTGATTTGCCATAAATTTGTACGGTCAATAAAAACTTAACCTTTAAAAACAAAAATCAAATGAACAAAGCAGAATTAATCGATGCTATTGCTTCTGAAGCAAAAATTTCTAAAGCAGAGGCTGGAAGAGCCGTTGATGGTTTTGTTAACGCAACCACCAAAGCTCTGAAAAAAGGAGACCGTGTAGCCCTCGTTGGTTTCGGTTCTTTTTCCGTGGCTAAACGTAACGCCCGCACAGGTCGTAACCCACAGACTGGAAAAACCATCCAAATCAAGGCTAAAAAAGTTGCTAAGTTCAAAGCTGGTGCTGACCTGGCAAAAGCAGTGAACAAATAAGCGATTTGCTTTTTTTGTTTAGCTCTCTTTCTAACCAAGGAGAACTGAAAAACCACCCCCTTCCCCTTCTTATCAAGGAGCGGATTAGGGGGTGGTCTTTTTATTTTACCTAATTTCGCCGACAAGGATAAAATATAAAGCGTATGTCAAAATCAGAAAAAATAAAAAATTTCGATCCTAATAATCTCGGTGATAAAAATGCCAACATCTTTGGTCTCCCGTTTACAACCACAGAGGCCGATCTTGTGATCATTCCTGTACCCTGGGAGGTAACTGTTTCCTATAGTGCCGGCACAGCTCTGGGCCCCCAGGCAATTTTTGATGCTTCCTTTCAGGTTGATCTTTACGATCCGGAAATAAAAGATGCATGGAAAACAGGAATTGCCATGGACGAAATACCGCGCGCTGTAGCAGCAAAAAGCAAAGCTCTCCGTAAAAAAGCGGAAACCTGTATACGCATGCTCGAAGATGGTAAAACACCGGAAAAGAGCCAAGTCCTCCGAAAAGCACAATCTGAGATCAACGCTGCCTGCAAAGAGATGAACAGCTGGGTAAAAAAACGCTGTCTTCACTTTATGAATAAAAATAAACTCGTCGCCCTGTTAGGCGGAGATCATAGTACTCCCCTTGGGATGATGCAGGCACTGGCCGAGAAAAATGATTCGTTCGGAATACTCCAGATTGATGCCCATGCCGATTTGCGCGACTCATTCGAAGGGTTTACCTATTCACATGCCTCCATCATGTTTAATGCCCTTCAGATTCCACAGGTAAGTAAACTGGTGCAGGTAGGCATCCGCGACTATTGTGAAGCGGAAGCAGAGCTGGTAAAAAAATCAAAGGGGCGTATCCGATGCTTTTATGACCGTGATATCAAGAATCGTCAATACGAAGGCGATACCTGGAAAGAAACATGCAAAGACATCGTGGATGCTTTACCTCAAAACATATACCTGAGTTTTGACATCGATGGTCTTGATCCTAAACTTTGCCCAAATACAGGCACTCCTGTTGCCGGAGGTTTTGAAGCGGAGCAGGTACTCTTTTTGATCGATCAGGTACTAAAAAGCGGCAAAACCATTCTGGCATTTGATATCAACGAGGTAGCCCCGGGTAAAGATGAATGGGATGCCAATGTGGGAGCACGCATGCTCTACCGAATTGCCAATAGTGTGGCACATTCACACCGGTAGTTCTCTTCTCAAACACAAACGCATCCTTTTGAACAAAAACAACCTCTTCATGGATCCAATCATCCGTCAGGAATTATATGAGTATCTGGCCCGCTTTATTACCGAAAATAAGCGGAGCAAGATTGAGGAGATGGTAAGACTCCGAACCCGTTATCTAACGGTGGTTCTGGAAGATATTTACCAACCTCACAATGCCAGTGCCGTACTCCGTACCTGCGAGTGCTTCGGTATTCAGGATGTACATATCATCGAAAACAGGAATAAATACACCATCAACCCGGATGTGGTGATGGGATCCACCAAATGGATGAATATGTACAAATATTCCGGCCAGGCCAATAATACCCCGGAAGCTTTGCATCATCTGAAAAAGAAGGGGTACCGGATTGTAGCCAGCACTCCTCACCGGAATGACATAACCATTGAAACGCTTGATCTGAACCCCGGCAAAATAGCCCTTGTAATAGGTACTGAGATAGACGGTATCTCTCAGGATGTATTTGATATGGCCGATGAATTTGTAAAGATTCCTATGTTCGGATTTACCGAAAGCTTTAACCTCTCCGTTACGGCTGCCATGTGTCTGCATACGTTAAGCAATAAACTAAGGCCGAGTAATCTTCCCTGGCAGCTTCCTGAGTCTGACCAACTGGAACTGAAGATTGAATGGTGTAAAAACATCCTGTCAAAGCCTCATCTGGTGGAAGCTGAATTCTGGAAAGAAAAAGGAATATGACCCATCACCATAAAGACCGCTCATTGCGATCATTTTTTTTATACATTTGCCAATAATCAAACAAACACATTCTGTCGTATGGGTAAAGGCGATAAAAAAACAAAAAAAGGTAAAATCACTATCGGGTCTTATGGTAACAAAAGACCACGTAAAAAAGCTACGAGCGCTGCGACTAAAGCCGCTCCTAAAAAAGCCAAAGCCGCTCCTAAAAAAGCGGGCCGCAAAGCTCCCAAAAAAGAAGATTAATGGAAAGACCCCTCAATGGGGTCTTTTTGTTTAACTCCTGAAACATCCATACCCATGCGCCCTGTGCTTAGGATACATTTGAAACAAGAGGTTATTATATCGGTTGGACTTTTTGCGCTCCTGCTATTCTCCTCCTTTCAAAACCATTCATCCTACCTTACCTTGCCTGTTAAACAGGAAGATCCCAATAAGACAGCTCGTTTCGCCCTGTTGAAAAAGACCACCGAAGAGGTCTTTGAAGTAAAAAAGGATTCTTTTGAATATCATAAAGACTATGTAACTCAGGAAGAAGGGCGATCGGTTAAGATCTATTCCATGGTATGGGTCGGAAAAATCTTTAATCCTTTTGACCGGCAGGCCTTGATTGCTTATTCACTTAATGATTCCATGCTTTATGTGGAAGTGCGACATCAGATCGGCAAGGTCTGGGTTCATCGTTTTCAATATACCTCCAATGTGAGCAAAAGCTGGGATAAACTTCAGGAGCCTGTTCTTATCATGGAAGGGGAGCATGCGGAGAACGTTTTATTTATTGCCTCAAAAAACGGGCTTAGTGTATACAAGGGAATAAACGGGGACAAGTGGATTTATTCCAAAGGCAGCTTTAAAAAACTGAACGAATAAGCTTTCTGCGTTCCTAATTCTACCACTTTATTCCGGCTCTATCAGGGAGCCAGCCGCTCAATCTTCCATCCGTTTTCAGCCTTGGAATAACTGATTCTATCATGAAGCCTGCCTGGCCGGCCTTGCCAGAACTCAATATGGGAGGGATGTAATATAAATCCGCCCCAATGCGGTGGACGGGGAACTTCTTCTGAATACTGTTTTTCCAGTTTTTCGTACTTATCATCCAGCTCCTTACGGCTTGTTATCACCTTGCTTTGAGGAGAAACCCAGGCCCCAATTTTACTTGCTCTGGGACGAGAGGCGAAATAAAGATCTGACTCTTCATCACTTTGTTTTTCCAGTATCCCCTCTACCCTTATCTGTCGCTCCAATTCTGGCCAGAAAAAAGTAAGACAGGCATAGGGATTTTCAACGGCCTGCTTGCCTTTATGACTGTTATAGTTTGTATAAAAAATAAATCCTTTCTCTTCAAAATTCCGGAGCAGCATAACCCGTGTAGAAGGCCGGAGATCTTTCCCTACCGTTGTTACCATCATCACATGCGGATCATATACCTGTGCTTCCAATGCCTGTTTAAACCACGCTTCAAACTGATGAATGGGGTTTTTATGCACATCATTTTCATCGAGAGCATGTTTACCGAAATCCGTGCGGATTTTAAATATATGCGAATGAATATCTTCCATAAGAGTTTTTATCAATTACCTGAACCAAAGTTATTAAAAAAAATCGCTAACCTTTCTCGCTCTCCCATTGAAATCGCTACCTTTGTGATGTGAAGATGTTTGAATTTCAATCAAAGATCAACCCGGCTCAGGGGAAGTTTCTGTTAGCAGAACCTTTTCTGGAGGATCCGTATTTCAAACGCTCTGTTGTTTATCTGGTAGAGCATAATGAAAAAGGTTCCCTCGGATTTATTCTCAACAAACCCATCGATCTTAAGATAAACAATGCCCTGGTTGGCTTTCCCGATTACACGGAAAGTTTGTATCTGGGTGGACCTGTTCAACGGGATCAATTATATTTCCTGCACCGCCTGGGCAATCGCATTGAAAAAAGCATTGAAATTGCGGATGGTGTATTCTGGGGCGGCGATTTTGATGCCGTGAAGGATATGATAGAAAGTAAGATTATTCAACCCGATGAGATTCGTTTCTTCGTGGGCTATGCCGGCTGGACCACCGATCAGCTGGATGATGAAATAAAAAGTAAATCATGGATCGTTGCCAATGCCAAACAGGAAGATATCTTTAACCATGATACCCGCCACCTGTGGAGTCATGTGATGAAAGGACTGGAAGGAAAAGAATTTACAATCATGTCCAATTTTCCGGAAGATCCTAACCTGAATTAAATCCCCTCTCCCTATCTGCTAAAGGAGGATGGCAGATTGATCATAATCCGATCGTAGAAATTTTACAGCTTCGCGTTCAGCATAGAAACCAGTTTCTCTGCCATATTACTCGAATACTTTTTAGCTCTGTAAGCCCCCACCCATTGAATTCCACGAATGGCATTGGTAAGAAATATTTCATCCGAGTTCAGCATCACATTCATCGCCATAGTCACTTCATATACAGCAATCCTGTTTTCCCGTGCTATATTGATTACTTCCGACCGCATCACCCCATCCAGACATCCTTCAGCTATGGGAGCGGTGTAAAGCACTCCGTTCTTGGCTGCAAAAAGATTGGAACTGATGGCTTCTGTAATATTAAACCGTTCATTCAGCAGGATGCAATCATCCAACTTATTCTCATTTTTAAAAATGCCCGCCATCACATATACCAGGGCATTGTTTGATTTGATACAGGACATTCTGTTCAACGGTTTTTTGAATTCGTTATACAGATCCACGATCAACCCTGTTTCATTCAGCGTATAGAGATTATCACTCATAGGATGGGCTTCCACCAGCCAGGACACGTGATTCGTATCGGGACTATACAAGCCTCCTTCGTCCCTGAATACGGTTAATCGTACCCTTCCTCCTTCCAGGATCTTATTTGTCTTCAGCAACTCATCTATCTTCTTCTCAAAAAAATTGACCTCAAAAAAATCAGGCACATCCATTTTAAGCAACAGCATAGACTCTCTCAGTCGATTCAGGTGACGGGCCAGAAAACGAACCTTACCCTGGGCTACACGAATTGTCTCAAACAATCCATCACCATAACGAAACGCTCTGTTGGATGAAAAGAATATAGGCTCCGACTCTTTCCGAAGCGTGCCATTGTAATTGATTGACAGATCTGACATAGGACGTTAGTTTGAATGGGCAAGATTCGTGATTTGATCAGCCAGCTCGATCAGCGGAGTATTACTGGGAAGGAGAAAACCTTTCACATTCACTTTCGCAGCGGCATCGATATCCCGTTGCCGGTCACCAATAAAATAGGACAAGGAAGGATCGATATTAAAACGGGCAATGGCTTTTTCAATAAGCAGGGAATCCGGTTTGCGGCAAATACAAAGGCCTGTATCCGGATGATGGGGGCAATAATAAATCTCGTCTATCTCTATCCCGTTCATACGCATATAACGCTGAATATGGGCATGTAACTTCTCTACCTCTTCAAAACTGTATACACCCTTGCTGATCCCGCTTTGATTGGATACGACAATCAGTTTGTAATCGTGTTTAATAAATTTTTTCAAAGCCTTTACCAATCCTTCCACAAACACAAAATCTTCCATGCGGTAGGTATATTCCCCTCTTTCCATGTTGATGATTCCGTCCCTGTCCAGAAAAATGGCTTTGTGTTTCATCTGCCGATAATTAGTCTAATCCATGTCCGGTTATCCGTCTTAAAAAAGCCGAGGCTAATTCCGGTTTCAGACAGATAGTAAAAATCACTCCGTATACTGCTCCCCAGAAATGCGCATCATGTCCTATATTATCCTGTCCCCGGCGTGCCATATACCAGGAATAAAACAGATATAATCCACCGAATACCCAACCCGGAATAAAGAAAGGGATAAACATGATACCGATTCCCTGCATAGGGTTCATGAGAATATGAGCAAAAAGTAAGGCCGATATAGCACCCGATGCGCCCAGTGCATTGTAATACATGTTGTTCTTATTCTTCTCATAAGAATACACGCTGGACATAAAAATGGCACCTACATACAACAGAATAAAAAACAGATGGGCTTTTTCCTCGAAGAAGTAGGCATATTCCCTCTCCAGCAAGGGCCCGAAAGCATACAACACATACATGTTGAAGAACAGATGCATCCAGTCGGCATGGATCAGGGCATGGGTAAAGAGGCGATGCCATTCTTTACGATGACGAATTGCATAGGCATTAAACATCATTTTGCTTTTCAATTCCGGATTTGTGAAAGCCGATACTGAAAACAAAACGGTAATACCAATGATAAAATAGGATATATAGAGCTGCATAGACGCCTTCAACAAATGTACATATTCATATTTAATTGTCCTATCCCTGCCCCCTGCTGCTATGGAGTATGCAACAGGCTTTCAACGGCCAAACGATATGAGTCCAGTCCGAAACCGGAAATACTTCCTTTGCAGCTTCCTCCTATCATGGAAACATGACGAAAATCTTCCCGTTTGAAAATGTTGGAAATATGCACCTCCACCACCGGAGCAGGTATAGCCGCAATGGCATCGGCCAGCGCCACCGAAGTATGGGTATAGCCTCCTGCATTCAGGATAATACCATCAATCCGGAAACCGGCTTCCTGTATTTTGTCAATCAGCTCCCCCTCTACATTACTCTGAAAATAATCCAGTGTATGATCAGGATAAAGCGCCTGCAGTTCGGACAGATAAGTCTCGAACGACTTTAGTCCATATACACCCGGCTCCCGCTTGCCTAGCAGGTTAAGATTGGGCCCGTTGATGATGAGTATTTTCATTTTCCTTCTTAAAGAATGGGCTAAAGTTAGGTATATTTACACGAAATGAACTGGAAGAGCCTGATAAAGGGCTTCGGGTCGTATCTTAAGCTGGAACGCTCCCTTTCTGCCAATACGGTGGAAGCCTATATACACGATATGGAAAAGCTGGAACAGTTCATCCAGCTGCGTAATTATAATCTCAGTCCGTTACAGATTGAGTTAACCCATTTACAGGAATTTATCCGGTATATTGCCGAATTGGGATTAACGCCCACATCGCAATCGCGTATCCTTTCCGGCATCAAAGCCTTTTACAAATACCTGTTGATGGAAAACCTCCTCAACGATAATCCTTCCATGCTTCTCGAATCTCCCCGGATAACCCGTAAGCTACCTGATGTATTGAGTGTAGAAGAGATTGATAAACTGATAGGCGCTATAGACCGGAGCACTCCGGAAGGAGAACGGAATAAGGCCATGCTCGAAACGCTTTACAGCTCCGGCTTGCGGGTATCGGAACTGGTGGGATTAAAGATCTCCAATCTGTTTCTGGATACGGGCTTTCTACGTATCACAGGTAAAGGAGACAAGGAAAGACTGGTGCCCGTTGGGAGTGTGGCACAAAAACATATTCTGCATTATAAAGAAGAAGTCCGATGTCATATCACCCCTAAAAAGGGATCGGAAGATATTCTCTTTCTGAGTAAACGGGGCACAGGTATTACCCGGGTGATGGTGTTTACCATTATCAAACGCCTTGCTGAACACGCACAGCTTAAAAAGAAGATAAGTCCGCATAGCTTTCGTCATAGTTTTGCCACGCATCTGATTGAAGGAGGTGCTGATTTGCGTGCCGTACAGGAAATGCTGGGACATGTCTCCATAACCACTACGGAGATTTATACGCACCTGGACAGGGAATTTTTGCGATCGGAGATTATCCGGTTTCACCCCAGGAACAAGGAAAAGCAGCAGTAGGCAGCGGCTGGCGGGGCCAGCCGGAACCGTTAATCCTTTTTCTTCTTTTTATACGGATTACGACAGTCTTTGGCCAGGTCATCCGCATCGCTGAAACCTAAATCAGCGGCTTTACAGAAATCATCGCAGGCTTCTGCATCGTTTTTGAGATTATCGCGTTTTAGAACTCCGCGTTTGTAATAATTTTCTCCGTTCGATGGTTTAATCCGGATGGCATTGCCGTAATCGAAAATAGCAGATGCAAACTGGCTCTGGCTTTCGCAAGATTGTGCCCTGTGCAGATACGCTTCATAGCTGTTTGAATTGACTTTGATCACTTTGCTGAACTCATCAAAAGCTTTCTGGTTATCATCCTTACTCTGGTAAGCGATCCCAAGATTCAGATGTGCTTCCATGTTATTAGAATCTTTTTTCAATGCCATTTTATATTCCATCAGTGCTTCATCCAGCTTATTGAGACCGAAATAGCATTGACCTTTTCTTACATATATATTGGCCGAATCCGGATTTATTTTGGCCGCAATATCAAACTCTACCAGTGCTTCGTCATAGCTTTTTATATTCAGTTTGGTAACACCCTCTTTGTAATGACTTAAGCTGTTGTTCCAGCAAAAATTATCTTCATAGGCAATACGTCCTTTATCATATCCCAGATCGGCTGATTTGCGCAGATCCACACACTGATGGTCCTTATCATCTTTCGGATACTTACTCATTGCCCGTTCATAATAGGCTTCTCCCATTTTAGGGTTCAGCAGAATAGCTGTTTCAAAATCCTGCAATGCTTCTGTTTTCTGATTCAGCGCCTTCTCACACATTCCTCTTCCATAGTAGGCAGAGGCCCATTCAGGTTTAGGATCAGGGGCGCGACCGTCATCGGCCAGGGCTATTTCATAAGCCGTCATTTTACTGTGTTTCTCATTCTTTTTGATGTATTCCTCGGCAGCCTTTTCATTTATTTTGACAGACGATGAATAATCAGCCATAGCACCGGAATAATCTTCTGATTTGCGTTTTTTATCTCCGCTGGCAATAAGATCGGTGGCAGATTGTGCTTTAATCACCTCTGCGGCTGTCTGAGCCTTCATAAGGCTTGCTGAAAAAGAAAGAATAAAGAGAGAGAGTACGGTTTTAATCATTGTGTGATTTTTTGCAAAGCTATTAAGTTTTAAGAAAATTCTTGTACTTGATTTAAAGGAACAGGACTTACCTCCCCGTTCCGGACATGAAAAAGGGTATAATTAAGATGAAGTTCATTAAAAACAGATGCCAGACGATCGTGATGGGTATCGGTTATAAACACCTGTCCAAAACGGGCATCCCGGATCAGACCCATCAATTTTTTAACGCGTTGCTCATCCAGCTTGTCGTGTATATCATCCAACAGCAGCAGGGGCGCTTCTTTGCCCGGTACCTGATTGCGGATAAATTCAAACTGAGCGAGTTTCAGCGCAAGCAGAAACGTCTTTTGTTGCCCCTGTGATCCGTCTTTCTTAAGCGGATATCCATTCATGCGGAAGTCGAGATCGTCGCGATGTATCCCTGCTGTACTGTGTTCAACAGCCCTGTCGCGGGGAAGTGCTTTATCCAACACCTCCCGAAAAGAGCTTTTGTGAAGATCGGAATCGTAGATCAATTCCACCTGCTCCTTACCGGAAGCCAGCAGGGAATAATATTCACGGAAAATAGGAACAAAGTCATCGGTAAATTTTTTGCGTATCTCAAAAACCGGATTGCCATAACTGATCAGCTGATCGTCCCATATTTCAAGAGAATCCTTGTCAAACCGACCGGAATGGGAAAACGATTTAAGCAAAGCGTTACGCTGACTGAGTGCCCTGTTATAAAGAATGATCTGCTCCAGATAGCGGTGATCGTATTGAGAAATAACGCTGTCCAGGAATTTACGACGGGGTTCACTGCCTTCTGTAACCAGCTCCGAATCGGCCGGAGAAATCATCACCAGGGGAAATTTGCCGATATGATCGGCAAGGCGCTCGTATTCCTTGTCATTTCGTTTAAAAACCTTTTTATGTCCCCGCTTAACCCCACAGTATATGGACTCTTCCTTGCCATGTTCATCAAACACGCCTTGTATAACAAAGAAAGGAGCATCATGCCGTATATTCTGGCTATCAACCGGGTTAAAATAGCTTTTACAAAGCGACAGGTAATGAATAGCATCCAGCAAATTGGTTTTGCCTGAGCCATTATCACCTGTAAAACAGTTGATTCCGGGTCCCGGTTTAATCGAGGCCTCCTGATAATTCCTGAAATCGATTAGGGTAAGTTCCTTGAGAAACATGGCTAAAATTAAACATTGAAAGGAATCGGGAAACACTTGGGAAAAAGGATTTTCCAAGAATTACTCACAAAGAAGGAGAAAAAGAAGCGGGTATTTGCGGGATATTATGATGAAAAAAGCAATAGTTCTAAAATTTGGTTATTTTTGCAGGCTTAATTTTATTTAAATATCAAATGACTGAAGAAAAAGACGAACCGATCCTGGACGTCGAGCAAGCGCTGGGAAAGACGGAGCAATATATACACGACAACAGAAAGAGCCTGAGTATCATAGTAGGAGCCGTATTCCTGCTGGTAGGAGCTTATTTCGGCTGGAAATACCTCTATATGAAGCCTATGGCTGAAGAGGCACAAACCAAGATCTTCTGGGCTGAAAAGTGGCTGGAAAAAGATTCTATCAACTTGGCTATCAACGGACACGGTGATACCTTGGGTTTTGCCAAAATGGTGGATGAGTATGGAAATACTCCTTCCGGTAATCTTTCTCATTATTACCTCGGTATTTGTTACCGTCAGAAAGGCAATTATAAGGAAGCCATTAAACAATTCCAGGATTATGACGGCAACGACCTAATTTCCAGCGCTATTGCAGTTGGATCAGTAGGTGATTGTTACCTGGAGCAGGGCAATAGCGAAGAAGCCATCAATTATTATATTAAAGCTTCCGGTCAAAACAAAAATGCCTTTACAGCACCTATCTATCTTAAAAAAGCCGGTCAGGCTTATGAAGGAAGCAAGAATTATGCAGAAGCGGTGAAGTATTATGAAAAGATAAAAACGGAGTATGCCGAATCGCCCGAAAGCAGGGACATTGATAAGTATATTGCCCGTGCAAAAACAAAAGGAAATATTAATTAAACGAATTCATTGAATGTCCCGCAAATTGCGGGACATTTTTTTAACCCCTTCACGATGGCCTCTTCTCTCAAAAGTTTGTCCGACCCAGGTAAAAAAACTGTTCCTTCTGCAAAAGGAATGCGTTTCGCCCTTATTGTTTCCGAATGGAATGCTGAAATCTGTCAGGCCCTTGAAAAAGCAGCACATGTTTCCTTGCTCAAATACGGTGCTAAACCAAAAAATATTCTTGTAAAATATGTTCCAGGCAGTTTCGAATTACCCCTGGCAGCACAGCTTGCAGCACAGGTGCATGAAATAGATGCCGTTATTTGTCTGGGATGTATTATCCGTGGCGAAACCAGCCATTTTGATTTTATTGGAGATGCCGTATCTACCGGCATCATGAATGTAGGTTTGATGTATAACAAACCCGTTGTATTTGGGGTGTTAACGACTGAGAATCTGAAACAAGCCAAGGAACGCTCCGGAGGCAAACATGGCAACAAAGGAGATGAAGCTGCTCTTACAGCAATCCGTATGGTATCTCTGAAAAAAAGTGTGAGTAAATAAGCGCCTGAGAAGACACTTTAGCTCTTGCTGCAGCGGTTTAAAGAATCCCCTGTCCTTTATTCTTACCAAACAGCCTGTTTCCATAAAACCAGGCTACACTGGCCATTCCTACCAGGAAGGGATAACCGGCATAATTTTTTATCTCCTCATGATGGAAAAATTCGCAACACATCCAGTATGCATTAGCACCTATCCAGAAACAAATGGCCAGATTGATGAAAAATTCATCTTCCACCCTGGTTTTCCAGGCTAAATAGATAGCTACCAGCATGGTAGGAAATATCATGCAAATACCAAATACCTTCCATTGGAGCATCCAGCAGGTATCTTTCATGAGCCATAAAGGGATATGAACATTCTCCCAATGACGTATATTTTTGGACATGGGGCGAAGATAGGGAATTCAGCAAAAAGAGAGCCCTCCATTGTTTTAACATAAAGATAACCTTGGTTTTGACTAATTCGGTCAGGACGGATGTACCTTTAAGTTGTAAAACAAATCGCTATGAATCAGATATCCAATTCACACCCACAGTGGAAAAAATACAGGGCTTTGGTAGATGAAACGACCGAGTTGGAGTACGAAATCATTAATGTGCTTTCTTCCGCCCTTTGCAGAATTGAAGGAGATGGTCAGCCTAATTCAGAGGAAAAACAATTGCTTTCAGTGATGAAAACAAAGCTGAAAACAAAAATGGATGAACTCAATGTCCTCAAGGAAGAAGTGGCCGATTTCCTGAAGAGTGAACGCCTTTTACATATTAGCAAGGGACTCTAACAACTATTATTCCCCTTATATTTTCTCTTTGTCACGTTGTGTGACATATACCTTATTCCATAGCTTCTCCTTAAGCTAACACATCACTAGTTAGCTGATTTCAGAAAAGCTTTAATCTTGGTAATCTCCACATCAGTCAGAATAGCTTTCTGACGCATGTGTTCGGCAGCGGCATCCCACTGATCATCACTGTATGTTTTAGGATCCGGAGAATTATGGCAACGGATACAATTCTCTCCCCACAATTGAGCTCCTGATTTGTTTGCAATTGATTCCGGTACTTTACAACCGTTTATCATTACAATAAAAATACTGGTGATACCCATAATCACGGTAAGCGAGATAATCCGGGTGCGGCTTTTCTTTTTCATGACAGTTTTTTTATCGTTAACAGATTAAAAGAAATAAATCAATCGTGCTGTATAGGTTGTGATGGTAGGCCCGTTGGTCATCTTAAGCTGATCATAGGCTATATTCAGCGGTGTCTTCCAGGTAAACCAATATGTGAGACAGATGGTGGTTTGTTGTTCTGCATTTTCTCCCCATGGTGCAGGTGTATTGCTGGTAGCTCCGATATAACCTGGAGGTGTATAAGCGCCCAGACGAGCCCCTAACTCCAGATTGCGTATAATTTCATTGTCTATTCCGGAAGGACGAACCGTTATACCCGCATACCATCCGCTTAACTGATTATTAAAACCCGGAACCAGCAGGGTTGATTTACTAGAATCTGAAAACCAGGGATAATTGAATTGCTGTGTCTTGGTATAATTATATTCTGCCTGTACACGAACCATCACCGGATTAAAAAGGTGGTAATAGTTGATATCGGCTGCTAGTGAGTAGCTGCTTATATTTTCGTAGGCCGAATTCAGACTACCTGTTTTACCGGCTACCTGACCTGATACATCCAGCTGCAGATTGGAGTTGGATAAAGGAAGGAAACCAATTGATCCTCCAATTGCCTTGTTATTATTATTATCGGTGTAGTTACCATAGTTCAGTGATCCCGTGGCATTGGCATTCCCATGTGTGCTGCTATCCACAACCAACTGAGGTCCGTTGGACAGATACAACTGATAATTGAATTTCGAATATCCTGCCTGTATACCCCCTTGAATACCTATACCTGTTTGCGTTTGCGGCCCTCTGTTCATTCCAATCGGATCGGTGCAATAGCGGTTTGTAAAATCATCCATCACTCCCATATACAAACCATATTTGGGGCTGAAATTTCCTCCAAACACAGAGAGCCATGGAGTGGCACGGTAATACACTATCATTTCATTTAAGTTAATGGCAGCTCCTCCTCCCATCGGGTTCACATCCACTTCTACCTGCGCATCCAGAAAAAGGCGGTTATTTACCTTCACCAATGGCATGAGCATAAATGCATCGGGAAAAAATGTATGAGAAGATGTATTGGGCGTACCCTGCAGCTGTGTTGCTATCTGGCTCCACGAAGCCTGAGCCTTACCGGCCAGTAAAAACTTGGTGCCTCCACCCTGAGCCTTGTTCGGTATTTCTGCCGGTGCTACCGTGCTGGAATCCTGCTGTGCATAAGCCGAGCTTATATATCCGGCACAAAGACCAGCCAGGAGCATGATCCTTCTTATCGTACCTGTTTTAGTTTTCATATTTCTTTCTTTAATATTTATGCGAGGTTATCTGACATTCCTTACGAAGTACTTATTGATGGTACAAATGTGTCATCATTTACCCTCCTGAATAATGATCTTATCCAGTTGGGGAGATGATTGTTATCATACCGCTCCGGAAAGTTTTTCAACTAAGAAAATTTGACTTATCTTTCTTTATCCGGACATACTTGATTGTGAATAGGGGAAATCGGTACTAATAAGATAAGATTAGAGTGCTCTCCATAATCAGGTCTCTACGTATAAACACTTAGTTTTAATAGGTGTCAGACTACTCACAATCAATAGATTAGCTATTATTTAGGGAAATAACCGCTACTCCGGAAGGATTTGTATTATGTGATAATGGCTTGATGCGGAATCATTAATATTGGACATTGTAATCGGAAAGCAATTCAATACCTAAATGATTTTCTAACAAAAGCCGGGATTGGTATTTGATAATAATTAATATACATTCGATTAATTATTTGTTGGGAATCATTACCGGGCCGTATTTGTAAGTCGTTTAAAACACTATCTCCGTTCTTATTTATTCGCATCAG
>Ga0206962_1005_pt1 | contig 96788 bp, 97 predicted proteins | sample Alteio_BWOrgHeat_27_FD_153241 | JGI IMG/M metagenome (GOLD analysis project Ga0206962, IMG submission 153241) | Enriched cells from forest soil in Barre Woods Harvard Forest LTER site, Petersham, Massachusetts, United States -... | ecosystem: Environmental > Terrestrial > Soil > Temperate forest >...
ATGTTGCATGATTCCTGGGTTAATTTAGTTGCAGCCTCGATCGGACATAGCTCGTACATATTAGAAGAGCAGACTATGGATTACCGACAGCATGAAAATAACTCTGCTGGTGGTGATCATAATCGTTCGTTTAGTGCAAGAGCCAAACGTGCATTTAACTTAATTAATATGAATTTTATTCAGGCTGATGAATTATATAAACGTTATAGCGACCAAATGCCTGATAATACAAAAAAAGACTTGGAAAATTTTCTAGAAATAGCCTCTAAGAAGAATCCTATCAGCAGAGGAATAAGCTTTATGCTAAAAGGCTATTTGAGATCTGATCTTCCACATGATCTGGTTTTATTCGGCGGCCATCGCCTTCAAAGATAACCCCTACTCATACCTCTGGGGCAGATGATCAGCCCGGGCAAGGTCGCTGAACTTCGTCACATCTGATTGGAATTGCAACTCGACGTTGCCGATTGGGCCATTTCTGTGTTTAGCCACAATAATTTCCGCCACACCGTGAATGGTGTTCATCTTTTCCTGCCAGGCAGGGAATTCCGGCGATCCTTCGCGCGGCATTTTGCGCATTTCATAATATTCCTCACGGAACACAAACATCACCACATCGGAATCTTGCTCGATACTTCCCGATTCACGCAAATCCGAAAGCTGCGGGCGTTTGTCGTCACGCTGTTCCACCGCACGCGAAAGCTGCGAAAGCGCGAGTACGGGAATATCAAGCTCCTTCGCAATGGCTTTAAGCCCTTGCGTGATTTCGGAAACTTCCTGCACGCGGTTACCCTGCGGGTTAGGCGACGAGCCGCGCACCAGTTGCAAATAATCCACCACCAAAAGCCCAAGATTATGCACACGCTTCAAACGGCGCGCCCGCGCACGCAGTGCCGCAATGGAAAGTGCGGGAGTATCATCAATGTGAAAAGGTAATTGCGAAAGCCGGTTGCTTTCGGTGACCAGTACCGAGAATTCATCCTGAGTTAAATCACCTTTGCGAAGTTTGCCGGAAGCAAGCGTGGTTGCGCCAGAGAGTAAACGCGATGCCAACTGCTCAGAGGACATTTCGAGTGAGAAAAAACCAACTGACATTGGTTTTGTGCCAGGATTTTTTAAGGTTTCTTCATAGAAATATTCAGCAGCGCGGTGAGCGATGGTGGTGGCAAGCGCGGTTTTTCCCATGGAAGGACGCCCGGCTAAAATCACCAGATCGGATTTATGTAATCCGCCAAGCAGTTTATCGAGGTCAGTGAGTTTAGTTGGCACACCAATCACACGATCGCTGTTGCGATACGCATGCTCCACGCGCTCAATCGCCTCAATCATCGAGTATTTAAGTGAGCGGAAACTATTTTCAGCATTACCTTCAGACGCCAAATTAAAAAGCTGTTGCTCGGCACCCTCAATCTGATCGGTTGCCGAAATATCCAGATCACTCTTAAATGCTGTATTGACTACTTCCTCACCAATACCAATCAGGGCGCGTTTCTGGAAAGCGTCATAAATAATGCCGCTGTAATCTTTTACATTGATAACCGTCACTGCCGCTGCAGCAAGGCGTGCCAGGTATCCGCCGCCGCCGATTTCCTGCAAACCTTCATCCTGATCAAAATGGTGCTTGAGCGTTATAGGGTTAGCAATCAATCCCTTATCGAAAAAAGATTGAATCGCGGCAAAAATACGCTGATGCACCGGCACATAAAAATGCTCAGGCTTCAGCGAAGAATTGATATAATGCATGGCATCGTTATTGACCAGAATCGCACCTAACATCGATTGCTCAGCTTCCATATTATGCGGAGGCTGGCGGAAATCCAGCGTGTTAGCGGTATTGGAGGCAATGGATAACTTGGCAGATGATTTTGTCGGTGCGGCCATATTCAAATTTTTCTACGAATAAAATTGCGAGTTGGACTTTTGAGTATAACCTGATGCTCAAATGCATCAAGCGCGAAATATTTTATTCGGCAAAAATTATTGCTTGATCTTTTTTATTTAGGTGGAAGGTGGAAAAAATAATTTCCTCCAGCGCGCCATGCTCATCTTTTCCGGCAAGTATATTATCTACCAGTCGCACTATCTTATCATGCGTTGCATTATCAATAACCGGAAACGGCAACATTTCGAGATTACCGCGCAAGACCTTATGAGTAGAAAATAACTTCCTCGAAATATATTGAAACACATCCGAATTCAAATAAGCGAGCACTACTTTTATATGCATATCGGGCAATTTGGGCATCAGTATATTGGCGCTGTTCAACGTGAGCGCTTGGCCATTGTCATAGGCAAAGGTAAGCCGGTTAGAGATAAACTTATAAACCAGTTTTTCCTTGGCGCGGTAATAATGCGCGGGTGCTACTTGCTGAAAATCCGAGGGTTCAAATTTTATAAATGATTTGGGTTCGCACAGAGTATATTTATGTACATCACTCCCTTTATATAACGGTTCTGTGCCCGCTAGTTTTTTACTCAGAACATATTTTTTATTATTACCGGTAACAACACCCAGCGCCCAATCAGCATGCCCTTTCAAGGTAGTATGCTTCACTGAGAATATCTTTTTTAGGAACGCCTCATCCGCATCGCTGATATTAGTAGTAAACGCATAATTCGGATTTGCAAGGAAACGACTCTGGCTAATGGTGGTAATTGTATTGCCTTCTTCAATAGCAATTTTTGTATTTTGTTTCGCAGGCTCATTTATTAAATCCAGTCGTATGCAATCGGTGAACACTCCGGAAAATCTACGCCCCAGTTTTACGATTCTGCTGATTTGCGTTTTACGAAGTATATGCTCTCTGATTGCGGAATGGATTTTTGTTTTTAATATGGATTCCGGGAGTATAAAAGATAGCCGCCCGCCGCCCTTCAAGATACTCAGGGATTTGATAATAAACTGAGAAAATGTTTCAAAATACTTTTCGTTCCCTTGCAAGCGCGAATCTATAGCACCCCAGGGAGGATTGGTTGCCACCAAATCGAAGGTTTCCGCAATCGTATCTGTCAGTGAGTTGAGACAATAAATATGTGGGGAGAAGCCTTTGCCTTTATAAAATAATAGCAAATTTATCCTAGCAAGTTTCACTGCTATATGGTCGCTATCAAAGCCATATATATTTTCTGGTTTCAGTCTTAAAATCTTTGCTGCTGTGAGTAAGTATTTTCCCGTGCCGCAACAGGGATCAACAAACCGTATCACATGGCTACCGCCCGATTTTATTGATGCCTCAACGATGTCAGCAGGGGTATAATAAGCGCCTTTGGAGAACTTGGCTCCAACGCTGCTAAGCGATTGATATAAAAGACCAAAAAAGTCTTCATTATCGCCGGAATCGGCTATTTCATATATCTCGCAGTAGGCTTTCTTTTTCTCAAAATCTTTTAATGCACTGTGCCACTTTAAAAACTCATTCTTTAATGATGCTCGCTTCCATACAAAGGAATCTATAGCAAAAATATTCTCAATTTTTACTTCACCCTGCCTATGCACAAGACGCAGGGCTGCAAAAAATAAAACCGCTTCAATATCCAGATTATGCGTCTTATAAATTTCTATAACCGGCTTGATGATATCAAAATTCGCGGCGTATTCGGCAGGTATCAGAAACTCTTTTGACTGCGATTTATTTGCCCGCGTTGTTAAACGCAAGATTTTGCCAGAATTAATATTTTCTTTTAAAGCTAGAATTTCTTTTTTTGTGAATGACAGAGGTTTTGTGGCCGACACGGAAATATCGCCAGCTTTTACCCAGTTGCGTATCGTTGCGGTGGATACACCAATTATCCTGGCAGCATTATGCGCTGAAATATTTTCGATCTCGTCGCGTAATAATTTATTCTTCGTGATGGCCATGGCCGGTCACTTGTTTGCCCCACTCCTCTTCAGCTTTTTTCTGCATCGTTTCCAGATGGAGTATCCTGCCGCGATATATTCCATCAAGCGCAACCGAGGCCACAATCGGGCTGAACCAGACCAGAAACCAGCCCGCAGCCGCAGCGCCATACATCACAAGCCACACATTGGCATCGAACAGTCTTTCTTTCACTGCCTCAAATGTGCCGCCTTGCATATAAATTTCCATGAGGTAAGAAAACACTCCTGCAAAATTAAGCGCCGCGACTGTTGAGGAGCTGTATTTGTTTTTATCGTGATCAATGAGGTAAGCCACCATGGCCGGCATCATACCGATAAACAGAAACACAAAGCTCATCTTAAGTAAAACAAGCCCCAAAATACAAATCACCACCAGAATCCAGAATCGCTTTTTGGATTTCGACGGGATATCTGAGTTGACTACGGGAGCGCTCGCAGGTTTTTCTTCCATTTATATAACCTCTAAAAATGAAAATAGGATTTCAGCGTAAAATAAACGGTAGCAAGGCATAGGCTATAAGCAAGTGTCTGGGCAATCCCGCGACCCGCCATACGCGATTGGCGTATCAGCGAATTATTGCTTTTTAGATCGGCGATATGGGCTTTGCGCATTTTATATTCAGCAACCGCGCTATTAAATCCGGTGTAATCGGCAACAAAAACTTCTGGTTTCAGAAATAACTCGCCGATATCATTAATCGTGCCACTGACTGCCACATCGCGGAGATTATTATATATTTGCCGGCGCTGGCTTGCCCGGTGAATCGTATCAAACAATGAAAAGAGGCGAATAGCGATCCAGAAACCAAGTCCGGTTAAATCATCCATGTCTGTTTTGGTCTGCGCCCGCATGAGTAATTTAAGCCCGATAAGTTTTGGGTTGGTAGCAAGATTTGGTATTACATCAAGCTCGTGAATCCTGAGTTCTTTGCCGATATCGAGTTTACTGGCGATAAATCCGGCCGTATGGCGGTCAACAAAATCATCATTCGCGGATCGTTGCGGCGCAACGATATTAAGAGCATAAAGCACTTCGGAAAGATGGTTGGCATAATAACGTTTTACGAATGGGCTTTGACAAGGCAACCCAGGATGCAAATCATAAATGCAGCGCTCAGGGCCAAAGCCAAGCGCATTCATTTTGATGTAAGAACGGATTTTCTGCAATTTCCACATCAGCGCGGAATAATCCGGCCCGCTCTTTTGCTGTTCCAGCCAGAATGCCAGCAGATCGCTTTCAAAGATCTGTATAATGGTTTGCACATCATCCTGCTGGTGAGTCAACAGAGAATAAGCAAGCAATACACTTATACCTTCTATGGTAACTGCAAGATTCTTAAACCGTATCGGTCCTCCCGGATCAAGCACTATGATGGTACGAGCGATCAGATCGTTATTTGCACGTTCAAATCTCACGGTATCGGGATTATAACTCGCCGCAAGACGCAACACCACTTCGGCAGCTTCTGGCTTATGGACACTGGTTTCAATCCATCTTCCGAGTTTAGTGTCGGCCAGAACTGCACTTGCTTCCTGCCAGTTTTTGAACATGGCATGCGCCAGACTTCTTCGGCTGTAATATGGCTGCCCCATAAATTCAAAGCTGCGCGAAACTTCCACTGGCGATGAGGGGGTAATGAGATTAAACAGCCTGCCAGAAATCCAACTCGATATGCTTTCAGGATCCCAGCGTTCACGACGCATTTCATTGAGAAGCCCGCGAAACAAATCATGCATGGAATCAGAAAGATCCCATTGCATGGCCAATGTTTGGTAAGATCCTTTGGTCAGAACGCTTTCCACAAGCGCGTCTTTGCTTATTTTATCAAACGGCTTAAACCCTAATATAAGATGCAGCATAAGCACCGCCACTGCATAACAATCCGAAGCCAGCGAGAAATCCGCTTTGGCAAGCGGTGACGTAATCACCCGATCAATCGGCTCGAATAACGGATCCTGGGAATAACCCGAAGGCTCGGATATACATTCACCCAGTATCACGGTGTTTTTTCCAAGATATACATTGGAGAGATTAATACGGTTGTGGCTGATGCCTAATCTGCCGAACTCAATTAATATCTCCACCAACGGGCGCAGCATGAAATTCACCAATATATTTTCTGATACTGGGTTCCTGCCCTGCGACAACAGCACCGAGAGTTGCTGCCCGGCGGGTTTTTCCAGAATAATGACATAGCGCGATTCCGATAATATACCGATCTCAGCTATGCCATCGGCAAGCAATGCCACCATATTCGGGTGACGAAAATCCTTGAGCGCCGCAATATTTTTCTGACGCAGCGGAATATTACTATCAAATACGAGAGCGTAAAGGCTGAGTTCTGGAGCCTGCTCATCGCGAACCGCATAAGCGCGTGCAAATTTTGAGTTCAATTCTGGTAATGGTTGATTGGTAAGGATTCTATATTGCTCCCTCACCATGTCACGTGGGCGCTCAAGACGCTCCGACGGTGTATACTGCCTGAGCAGCGCAACGAAATCTTCTTGCTTGAGAGTTGGTTTATGATCTTCGCTCATAGTATTTTCTGTATTTGATTAATCAGCATCTGCGCGTTTTCATATGGCACATGCCCCTTGCCCCATACAGGATTAGGCCAGGCAGAGTCCTGAGTAAAGCGCGCAATGATATGAATGTGAAGTTGGGGCACCTGATTGCCAAGTGCCGCAACATTTAATTTATCGGGTTTAAACAGCGCTTTCATTGCAAGAGAGATTTGAGAAATCTCCTCCATGAGCTGGCTGCGATCTTCGGGTTTCAGGTCAATAATCTCGCTGGCATTTTCAATGCGCGGCACAAGTATCACCCAAGGAAACAGTTGATTATTCATGAGTAATACGCGGCAAAGCGCCAAGTCGGCTAACCAATACGTATCATGTTCAAGCTGGTGATGAAGTGTGAACACGAAAGAGCCTCTTATCTGTTAAATAAATGCTAAATTACCTTTTAACAGAATGATTATAAAGAAAAAAGATTATGGATAAAAAAAATCCTTCCCAGTCTGGATTTGTCTGGGAAGGGTCTAGAAATTTAAAATCTGAAGGATTTAAACTTCTTAGTTTTTGTCATACTTACTAAGGTGATCCCAATGCCCTAAGCTAATTATGGTAACAATGAAATCGCGCCCAAATTCACAAAAGTGAATGACACCTTCGAAGAATGATTTTAATAAAGTTTTCATTTTTTTTAGTAATTAAAGGGTAAATAATTATATTGATAGTGATAATATTTATTGCGATAGGCTAGATACAAAAGTGAGCCTCCAATATAACATAATCCTCACCACAAAATTATTACAGTTTTATGAAGATTTGATGAAACTTTTATGACAATCCAAGAATGAGGTGAGGTCAGTAGACCGAGCTTTCAGTCGCCGAGGGTGTAGCTCGATTCGGGCAGGACAGGCCGGAGCAGGAGTAATAAAAGTTAATCCTGCTGCAACGTTACGATGCGTTTTACTTCTTTTTCCACTATTTTCTGCACAATCACCGGCAGATTTTCATCGAGCCAGTCTTTGAGCATCGGACGGAGTGCTTCAAGAAGTAAGTCTTCCACGGTATTACCGCTGCGAAGATTCGGTGAAGGAATATGGGGTATGGAATAATCTTTCATGGTGCTCTCAACAATTGGCTTAAATGCAACAGCAGCGGCGGCAACTGCCTGATCCGACATCAATCCGTTATTATCTGCAGGGTAAGAAGGCACGGCTTGCGAAGGCACGGCCGCCACAGGAGCAGCTGGTGCCGACGAAAACATTTCATCAATAGCAGATTGTTTGTCTTCCGGTGCGGCAGGCGCAGCTTTTGCGGGTGCCACTTTTTTAATATCACCTTCTTCTGAAATCATGTCGGTAAGCTCAAGCACATTACCAGCAGCAGGCGTTGCATCGGTTTCGGTATCATCTTCAATGATACGTTTGATCGATTGCAAAATCTCTTCCATAGACTCCGATGGTTGTTCTGTTTGCGGTGCGGCTTCAGCCATATCTTCCCTGTTATTCTATTTTATATTCCGGTTTGTAATCGATCCATAATAAGGAACAAAAAATAAAAACCAATAAATTTATAACCCTGCCCCCCGAATAATTATCTTATGCGCTCTCTGCCTTATCTTCCTCGTAGTCTTCACTATCATTGGTAATTTTCAGAATGTGGCCAATCTCTTCGGCGAGCGCCTTGATTTCAAGCGCTGCCGGGCTCGTTGGTGAAACTTCCGTAGCACTGCGGCCTTCCATAATAGAGGAGGCAAATAACACACGGTTACCGATAGTGGTTTGCGCCAGATCCGGCAGATCCTTGGCAATTGTCTGACCAAGTTTGGAATTGGAAGCTATGCGGTTTAATACTATACGCACCGGTACTTTTTCATTTTTTGCCAAATCGAGTGTGGCTTTGGTAGCCCATAAATCGGTAGGGCTTGGTTGCACTGGCACAATCAGGAAATCTGCACTCCTGATGGCAGTGCGCGCCTCGGTTTCAGTATGCGGCGGGCTATCGATAATGATGATATCATGATTGCGGCGCAGGCGCGAAACTTCGGTAGCCACACGCCAGCCGGAAAGTGCCGAGAATGTGACACCGGTATAGCCTTCGCCAAAACGCTTTTCGCGGATTTTATGCCACTGGGTAAGACTTCCCTGCGGATCAATATCGACGATGGCAACTCTTTTGCCACGCTGGCTCCAGGCGATCGCCAGATGAATGGCCAAAGTAGTTTTTCCTGCGCCACCTTTTTGCTGCGCTATGGTAATTACTTTTTCTGCCATATATACTCCCTACTCTAAGGTTACAAAAATCTATATATTGTTTATAATTATTACTCTTGCTACTAAATGTTGTCAATGAACATAGAACGCGCCGATCCAAATAGTATCAAAAAAGCTGCCGATCTTTTGCGATCAGGCAAGCTCGTTGCCTTTGCAACGGAGACTGTTTATGGGCTTGGCGGTGATGCCACCAATGATAAAGCCATTGCAGAAATTTTTGCGACCAAAGCGCGGCCTGAATTTAATCCGCTGATTGTGCATGTAAGCGATGCGCAGATGGCGAAGTGTTTTGTAGAATGGAATGCGAGGGCAGAAAAATTAGCGTTAGCCTTCTGGCCGGGCCCCTTAACGCTCGTATTAAAACGCACATCTGATTGCAAAGTTTCTCTGCTTGCAAGCGCCGGAGGTGACACACTTGCCATACGTGTGCCCGCAAATAAAGCCGCACATGCATTGTTGGTTGACGCGGGAATTCCGGTGGCCGCTCCAAGCGCCAACCGCTCAGGCCGCGTAAGCCCTACCACCGCAGAGCATGTATACGCAGAATTTGGCGATCGGTTGCCGCTGATTCTGGATGGCGGTGCGTGTGATGTCGGCATCGAATCCACCGTAGTCGATGTAAGCGGTGATGAAGTATTTTTACTGCGCCCGGGAACCATTACCCGTGAACAACTGGAAGAAGTATTAGGTGGAAAATTATCTACGCCAGACGAAAAAACCGGAGTGCTAAAATCCCCCGGCATGTTACTTAGTCACTACGCGCCTTCCCTTCCCGTGCGATTAAATGCCGTGGACGCGCGCGAAGGCGAAGCACTCCTCGGATTTGGAAAGAATGCGCCACATAACACTGTCATAAATTTAAGTCTTTCAGGAGATTTAAAAGAAGCCGCTGCAAATTTATTCGCCGCACTTCGCTTCGTTGATAAGCCAGAACTTTACTCCGCAATTTCCATCACGCCCATTCCCGACACCGGCATCGGCATTGCCATCAATGACCGCTTAAAGCGCGCAAGCCAAACCTAGGAAATGATAAGGAGAATTTATGGACGAATATCTCAATGATGACCAACTCGAAACACTCATGTGCAATGGCCCCTTATTCGACGAAATAGAGCCCAGTTTGCAAGAGCCTTTGCGAAATGAGCTGACTGATCTCCAGATTAGAACAGGTAATGCCTACAATGCTGGTTCGTGGACAATTCCTGCAACAGGAGAGAAGTTTGTTAATCCTCCCTACGACAATCCACCAACAAGGGAGCAAGTACAGAAGATACTGGGAGAAGTATATCTTGCTTTGGATAGTAACAATAAAAATAAGCAAGAATTAAAGGATATGATGGATAGTCTTTGCTTAACTCCCTCAGCTCCTAAATCTGCCAAGAATCATAAAAATCTCGGATAACTATGTTTGAAGCGGGCATCTATACAAAATCTTTACGGATAGCCTGTCCATTTTAACAACCCTTTTACACCCCTTTTATTATAATGTCTCTCTTACCTAACACACAGAGAGCATCTATGGCTGAACCAACGTCCACAAAAAATAGTGAAAAAGAATCGGAAGCATTGAAGAAAATTGTAAGAAAAGCCGATCATTTCTCGGATTTTGGTACGCTCACCTCGCTGATTTCCACCGCATTTTATTTTGTTGAACAAGCCTTAAGTAAAAAACTGCCTAAATGGGTCAACAATCTATCCTTAGGCGCGGTCGGCGTTGGTATAGCTGCTATTTTTACATCCTTTTACTACCGGATGAAAGCAGGTGACATTGCACTCCATTCCTCTGCGCATATTGATGTGGTAACCGAGGCAAACAATAAGCCCTCACCTGAGATTTTGAATTCTGCCAAAGACCCTGAAGAAACAGAGCGCACACAAATACAAAAGAAATTTGCGCCCCGTACACATAGTACCACAGAACAAGAACGGTAAAAGACACAAAATTACCTTAATTGGCTGTTTTTCATTAACAATCCCACAAAATTAATAATCGCTGAAATTTACTAATTATTAACGAAGTTTCTGTAATATGAGACTTAATTAATAATGACTTTGGGAGTAGTCGTATGCATTATTTCAGCCGTATTTTCTGTGCAATTCTTCTCTGCGTGAGCATGACCGCGGCGGCACCAGCATGGGCTGCGGACGATGCAGCGCCCACCGCTCTCCATCATGAACGCGAGGTATTTGCCAAAGAGTTCGCGCAGTTGGTGGTGATGATCCTGCATGAGCCCAAGAAATCGGCCAATGATAGAAAAAATATTCTGCGTGAGACGTTTCAGGCATCAGTAGATATTGACTGGATTGCAAAGTTTGTGCTCGGAAGAAGCTGGAAAGATGCCACAGACGAACAACGGGTACGCTACACTTCGCTCTATAAACGTTATCTCACGGAAACCTACGTGAAGAATTTCGCGGAAAATCCTGATAAAGCCATTGCTAATATCAAAGTCGCTGGGGTGAGTGAAGACGCAGAAAATCCGTTCATGGTGCGCACGCAAATGCTGCTTAAAGACGCGGAAAACCTGAATGTGGATTACCGCGTGAGCGAAGAGGATGGGCATTATAAAATACGCGATATCGCCATCGAAAATGTGAGCCTGATTACCACCCACCGCACGGAATTCGGCGAACTCGCCAGCACAGAAGGCGTGGACGGCGTTATCAAACGCCTCGAAACCCTGCTCGATAATAATTCAGAGACTATATTGTCGATGAAGTAAGTAGAGAAATGGTGCTGCTGAGGTTAATCGAAAACCCGACCCCGTCATTACCAATGACGTGCTCTACCACTGAGCTACAGCAGCCTATACCATTTGCCCCTATAATTTATAAGGGGATATGCCTATAACAAGGCCTCTAAATAAAGGCAACTTTATTATTTCCGCTGCCGCAAAAAATTAGAGCAAAGCGCTCTAATCCGCCGGAGTCATAAAATCGAGCAATTCTCCGCTCCCAGGGAGGATATCCTTCCAGTAATGGTCGGCAAAGCGCAGTACCGTGAGTGCTGCGGTTGGGTATTTAAGCTCCAAAGTCGCGTGTAAGCTTGAGCTCATTGGCTGCGCCATAATGAGCGCCAGATGATGCATTCCCGGGTTGTGCCCCACCACCATAAGCGACTTAAAATTATCATCCGCCGCATGTAGCTGGTGCAAAATCTCGTCGGCAGTGGCCATATAGATGCTTTTTGCAAATTCATGCGCAGGGGTGAGCCTCGCCGCCTTCATTACCAATTCAAACGTCTCGCGTGTGCGGTTTGCCGATGAGCACAGCACAAATTCCGGCGCATATTGTTTGGCCTTCATATACTTGCCGACCGTTTCGCACGCCTCACGTCCGCGCACGGCAAGATTGCGATCAATATCTTCTATGGTGGAATTGCTCGGCTCCGCTTTGGCGTGACGCAATATGTAGAAAGTCTTCAAGGGAAACTCTTTTAATTTTTACTGGTTACTTTCTTTATACCGTCGAAAAATACAAGCTCAAGCAACTCTTCAGATTTTATCGCTTCGGCGCGTGTAATAATTTTTCCGCTCTTGTCACGTACCAGCGTAAATCCGCGCTCCAGCACGGTTTTATAGTCTAAGTGTTTTAGAAGCTGCGCAAGATTTGCAAGTTTTTTCTCGTGTTCATTTATGTTGCGAAGCAGCATTCGTGCGATGCGTTCTTGCGCAAGTTTTAAATCCTGCGCATGACGTGTAATATTTTGCAAAAGACTACGTGGTTGAAGCTTCGCTATGAGAATAGCAAGCTGCTGGTTTTTCTTTTCTATCGATGCGGGCAGCGATGCCAAAAGACGCTCGCTCCAATCATCCAACCGCTGCATTGCGGTATCAATAATCCGCCCGGGGTGCGTAAGTCCGCGCGCAAAACCAGCAAGTGTATCACTGCGATTCTGCAACATGCGCGTGATGCCAGCGGATAACCGATTGCCACTTTCCATCACCGCAAGCAGCAAATCCTGCCGCACCGGCACTGCCATTTCCGCCGCCGCAGTTGGAGTGGGTGCGCGGCGGTCAGAAACATAGTCGATGAGAGTAGTATCGGTTTCATGGCCAACTGCCGAAATGAGTGGAATCTTGGATGCAAATGCCGCCCGCACAACAACTTCCTCATTAAACGCCCAGAGATCTTCGAGCGACCCGCCGCCGCGAGCGACGATGAGAAGATCGGGAGCCGCATCGTCATCCAACGCATTAAATCCCTCTATGGCTTCAGCAATCTGCTCTGCTGCTTTTTCACCCTGCACCGCTACTGGCCAGACGAGCACGTGGCAGGGAAAACGATCACTCAAGCGATGTAAAATATCACGAATCACCGCACCGGTGGGAGAGGTAATAACACCAATAACACGCGGCATGAACGGCAAAGGTTTTTTGTGTTTCTCATCAAACAACCCTTCCGCCGCAAGCATTTTTTTGCGTTTCTCGAGCAGTGCCATGAGCGCGCCCGCACCTGCGGGTTCCATATAGTCAATCACGAGCTGGTAATTGGAACGACCGGGATATGTGGTAAGCCTGCCCGAGCAAATCACCTCAATGCCGTCTTCCGGTTTGAATGGAAACTTGCCGACCACGCCTTTCCAGCACACCGCATCCAGCAGTGCGTTTTCGTCCTTGAGCTTGAGATAAGCATGGCCGGAGGTAGCCAATTTCCAGCCAGAAATTTCGCCGCGCACCCGTACATGGCCAAAATTATCCTCCACCATGCGCTTGATTGCACTGGATATTTCACTGACACTATAGGCAAACTGGTTGTGTGCTTCTTTAATTTCTTCCATAAATTCCATCATAAGCAGCCTATTACAAAATAGGTATGAAAATTTTATAAGTCCAAAATGTAAAATATGCTATATTGCCCTATGCTCGAGCAATTATTATCGGAAATCGCCCAGGTGCCGTCCTACAATCTTGTGGGAAGGGTTTTGTCGATCAAGGGCTTACTGGTGGAATGTTCCGGCATCGAAAAAGCCTTAAGCGTCGGCGCACGCTGCGAGATTATCGGCCTCATGCCGCATAACGGTGTCATCCCCAAAGTGAATTGCGAAGTGGTAGGTTTCCGCGAAGACCGCGCACTGCTCATGCCATTTGGCAATTTAGAAGGTATTGGCCTTGGCGCCAAAGTCGCGCTCCTTAGCTCAGAATCGGCTATTTACCCCGAAGACGCATGGCTTGGGCGCGTCATCAACGCGCTCGGCGAACCGCTTGATGGCAAAGGCCCGCTCCCTCTTGGTGACGTGCCTTATAATCTGCATGGAAAAGCGCCGGCTGCTCACACGCGGCAACGCGTGCGCGGTAAAATCGATTTGGGAATTCGCGCAATCAACACCTTCCTTACTTGCTGCAAAGGGCAACGCATGGGCATTTTCTCTGGGTCCGGCGTCGGCAAATCCATATTGATGTCGATGCTCGGGCGTTACAGCCAGGCCGACGTAAACGTGATCGGCTTGGTCGGTGAACGCGGACGCGAAGTGCAGGAATTCATTGAAGATGATTTAGGCGAAGAAGGCTTGAAGCGCTCGGTAGTGATTGTCGCCACTTCCAGTGAGTCGGCTTTGCTTCGCAGACAAGCGGCGTATGTCACTTTATGCGTTTCTGAATATTTCCGCGATCAGGGGAAATCGGTGTTGTGCGTCATGGATTCGGTTACCCGCTTTGCTATGGCACAACGTGAAATCGGCCTATCTGCTGGTGAGCCACCTACCACCAAAGGCTACACGCCAACCGTATTCTCTGAACTACCACAACTCCTGGAACGCGCTGGCCCAGGTAGCGCCGGACAAGGTTCCATCACCGGCATGTTCAGCGTATTGGTAGAAGGCGACGATACCAACGAACCTATCACCGACGCGGTGCGCGGTATATTAGACGGCCATATTATTTTAGATCGCGCCATTGCCGAGCGCGGAAGATTCCCGGCAATCAACGTTCTGCGCAGCGTGTCGCGCACCATGCCCGATTGCAACAACGAAAAAGAAAACCAACTGGTAATAGCTGCACGACTGGTAATTTCTACCTATGAAAATATGGCGGAAATGATTAGGCTTGGCGCATATAGACGCGGAACCGATCCGGATGTGGATCGCGCCATGCAGATTTATCCGGCAATTGAAAAATTCCTCGCCCAACGCAAAGAAGAACAGAGTGAACTTAGCACCGGCTACGAGGAACTCGCTAAAATATTAGGTATCCCATGGCCGTGAAAACCTTAGATACACTCATCCGGCTTCACAAGCAACGTGTCGATATCATGCGCCGTGAAATGGTAGCATTTGAAGAAGAACGCAGGCAATTGCTCGCATTTGCCGAAAGGCTAAAACGGGAACATGCTGAGGAAATGCAGCTGATGCTTGCAGAAGTAAAAGTAGCGAGTTTCTTTGGCTCCTACTCTGCAGGCGTCAAACAAAAATTGTTGAACATTGACGGGGAAGTAAAAAGGCTGGATGCTGCCATTGAAGAAAAAGCTGAAGCCATCCGCGAAGAATTCAGCGAGCAGAAAAAATATGAGATCACCAGAGAAACCACACTCAAGCGCATAGAACAAAAGGAAAAAAATTTGTTGCAACAACGTTTTGACGAAATAGGATCGCAGCAATATCATAAGGCCAAGGAAAATCCTTTATGAAATGCGCACGTTATTTTATCGGTCTGTTAATTTTTTCTATTACTTGCAACAGTAACGCAGCATTTGCGAGCGTAAAAAGCCAGTGCCGCGATCAGGCACAAAGCCGCCTCGAATTATACGACAAACCCGATACCTATCCGATAAGCGACGAAGAAAAAAATAATGCGCTTCAGGCACTCTATATTGAATGTATGCGCGAGCAGCAGGGAAAAGCCGCAAATGAGACAGATATTGACACCCGAAATGCCAAATACCCGCCAGCACATGCCGATGTTGTAGTCAGCAATCCTCCTGCTAATCCCGATCCGAACTCGCCAAATTCCAAAGTAATAGCCGTTCAGGGTAGCGAGGTTTTGCCCGCCAATGCAGCCAGCGCTCCGGTGGTAAAACACCCGGAAGGAGGGCTATATCAAGGTGCAACCGTTGTATATATACAAGGTTCTCCCCCCACTATATTTAACCCTGCCAATCCTAATGCTACCCCACCCGCGAATGGCCAACCGCAAAATGGCGTCAATGCTAATGTAGCTGCAAATCCAACCACGGCGGCAAACGGACAACCGCAAAATGGGCAAACTCAAAATGGCCAGCCCCAAAATGCTCAGGCGTCTAACAAGCAAGATGCAGATAAGGCAGCGCAAGCGGCCAAAGCGCAACAACCACCAGTCGTTATCAATAATAACGTTGTGGGGGCGCCGCCTGTAAAAGCTACTGCAGCAGCACCCGCCACAACACCACCTGCTTCTAATACTGCCACTGCCGCAGCAACACCGCCCGCTGCAAATGCTGCCGTAAACGCTGCGCAGAAAGCGGCAACTGTTCCGCCAGTAACTGTGGCGGCAACTCCGGCTGTCGCCGTTACGCCCCCTGCTGCTACTGTTGCTATACCGCCAGTTTCTAGTCCCACCGCCGCACCCGTAACCCCCACTTCCGTTGGCAATCTTTCCGCGCCCGCAACCATTCCAAATGCAACTGCCTCAACTCCAGCATCTGCTACACCAACGACGGCATCTTATCGTCCTGCTGCTGTACCCGCTAATCCAACATCCTTGTCGGTAGTCAATAACCTGCCAGCTACTGCTCCTGCCGCTAAAGCCGCAACGGTTCCTGCAAACTCAGCGTCACCCGCAAATTATGCCGCCGTTGCTTCTCCTTCCGTACCCACTACTCCATTAGGAGTAAATGCCTCCTTGCCTTCCGTTTCTGCAAACCCCGCTTTGCCGCAAGCAAATATTGCTGCACCTATACCAGTACCAGCAGCCTCTGCCTCACTTCCAGCCGGAACCCTGACACCTCCAGTACCGAGCAACAATTCGGTTTCCGTAGTCAATAATATACCACGCTCTGCTGCACCGGTTTATCCGACGGCTGCGCCTGCCGCTGCAGTCAAAAATGCACCTTATACTCCGCCCGCTGTGACCACGAATATCACTTCACCCACGAATGTTGCTAATCATGTGCCTTCTAATCTTTCTGCAACTGCACCCGCTTCAAATGCAGCTGGGAAAATACCCCCAATCAATACACCACAGGCGAATATAGTTTCGGGCGCCAAGCCAGCTACTACTGCTAATCCCGCTTCGAAGCACTCTCCTTTGCTTGCGTATAATTCCGATAAAGTGAAACCGAATGCAAAACCTCTTCATAACGTCACAACTACACATAAAACGGCAAACAATAACGGGGTGAAATCTACAAGTAGCACAAACAAAAGTTCTGCAACTCAACCACCCGCAGCAACAACTAAAACAACCAGCAGCAAAAGCAATGCTGAGCTAGAACAGATTTTAGGCGGAAATTAGGAAATTTATTATGAAAAATATGATTTCAAAGACAGTTTTCTTAGCATTACTCTTCGTATGCACAAGCTGCAAAGATGAAATGAAAGTGCAGATGGACTATGTATCCAACCGCGATGAATGTCGGGAAAAGGCCGACGAACAACTGAGTAATTATTCTACTCCGGATTCGTACCAGATAAATGACAAAGAGAAAAAAAGCGCTTCTGATGAAATTTTCTGCGAGTGCATGAAAGGTCACGACTGGAAAGTGATAGGCTGTCCAAAACCGCCAGTGGTAGCTGCAAAGCCTGCTGTTGTAGTAGCACCTGCAGTGGTTCCTGTGCCAACACAAAACCAGGCACCTGCCGCCGTTCCCGCACCGGTTCCTGTAGCAGCCCCTGCGCCCACCTCAACTAATAATACTACAGTTCTGGTAGTGCAGCCTACTCCACCTGTCGTTGCTCCCACTCCGGTTGCGCCGCCAACAAATGCACCCGCACAATATCAACCCGCATCCCCTAATGAATAATTTTATATGATTACTATTCTCTCTCGCCTTTATGAAACCATATTGACCCGTAAAGGCGGCGATCCCACCTCTTCCTACGTGGCAAGTTTATTTGCCAAAGGCAATCTTAAAATCGCACAAAAAGTTGGCGAAGAAGCAACCGAAACAGTGCTTGCTGCCGCGGGCGGCAATAAGCAGGAAATTATTTCTGAGAGTGCGGATTTATTATTTCACCTGCTGGTGCTCTGGGCTGAGCATAACATCACACCAGCCGAAATTGCCGCTGAGCTTGAGAAGCGCGAAGGAAAATCGGGAATAGAAGAAAAGGCACAAAGAAATAATCGATAATTTATTTCTTTTTTTGTTTCAATGCGTGACAGCTATATTGCCCTGGTTTGCAAATAATTTCCTGATTGATTGACAGGCTTCTTTATTTGGAATAGAACCCAATATTAGAAATGGTTAATTTGTGTTAAGATGTGCAAGGATTTTCGATGAGTTCGGAAAATAGTTTTTTAAAGAGATTTGATTTACCCAGCAAACTCAAGAGTAAAATCGCGGTGGAATCGCCAGTCATTAATATGATGAACGATCCGTCATATCTGCGTCAGTCATCTGCTTTAATCAATGAAGCTTTGCAGAAGGGTTTTGATGTTTTGCAACTCCCTAACGGTGATATCGTAACCACCGGCACGAAAACCGTAGTGCATCAATATAGCTGGGATCTGGATAAAGCAAAACTGGTAAAAACCAAAGCCGATCCGAAAAAGCTAAAAGACGCTATCGTATTAGAAGAATCCGACTTCGAAGAAGCGTAGAATTTTCTATCTGCCCGCGTGACAAAGCAATCGGTTTATGTTCAATATACCGGTATGATACGTTTCATTATTTGTTTAGCAATATTCCTTCTGCCCATAACTCTTTATGCGCAATCAAACAGCAATGTGCATGCGCAATTATCCGGCACACTCAGCGAAATTGACAGCGAAAACAATACACAGAAAAAGATCCATCAGCAAAACGCCAAGCTGGAACGCGAGCTTAAAATATTACAAAAAGAAATGGTGTCACTCGCCAAGGATATGAGCGATGAAGAACAGGCATTATCGGATCTGGAAGAAAAATTTGCTATTCTTGAAACTCAGAAAAAAGAAAAAACAGATGCATTAAATGCGCGTCAGGCGGAATTATCCACGATGATCTCTGCCATGATACGCCTGCGCCAATTGCCGCCCGGTGCAGTCATTGCAATGCCTGGAAAGCTTGATGAAACGCTTGCAACGGCACGCGCGCTGAACATCGTTACGACTACTATAGAAGAAGATGCGGAGAGCCTTCGTGGGCAATTACATGAGCTCTCTGAACTAGAAGAGCAAATCCGCAAAAACCGCGAAACTATCCTTGCAAAGAAATCTGCGCTTGAAACGCGACAGAAAAAACTCTCCGTGCAATTAAAAGAGCGTGAGAAATTGCAGGCAGAACTCAGCACCAAGGAGCAAAAAGAAAAAGAGCGACTTGCAAACCTTACTTCCAAATCGCGTACATTGCAGGATTTAATTGATTCGCTCGAGAAATCGATTGAGTCGCATGTGCAACCGAGTGAGCCGGAAAATATAACCGCTAATGCCATCAGTAAAAACGAAAGAGGCAGTTCAAAACATAAACTGCGCTCGTTTGAAAATGCCAAAGGCAAAATTCGCCTACCCGTCGCTGGAAAAATTATCCGCCATTATGGAAGTAGCGGAACAGCGGATAATACCGCGTCACGCGGAATCACAATAAACGCACGCGAAAATGCAACCGTGGTAGCGCCCTTCGACGGCGAAGTGGTGTATGCAGGACCATTCCGCGATTATGGGCATATGGTCATCATTCGTCACAGCGACGATTACCACACGATGTTATCCGGCATGGAAACCGTAAATTGCAAACCCGGGCAATATTTGCTTGAGGGCGAGCCTATCGGCACTATGGGTGAGGGTGACGACGCGCGGCATCTTTACATGGAACTGCGCAAAAGCAGCAAACCCATCGACCCGTCGGATTGGCTGAGGTAGCAGATAACCATCTAAATTTATTACAAATAATTTGTTTTATTGCGGCGGCGGGAAATTAAAAAAACTCAAGAATCGTAATAATTTGTTAACACTTATGTGATAGATTAAGGCAGTGTATAAATCCATTCAGGAGAGAGTTTATGGGTACGAGCGGTGAATTTTCAGGCGGCAATGTAAAGATAAAAGAAGAAACCTTTCATTATATACGCACCCTTCCCCTTCACATAAAAGAAGCCGGTGTTGATTATACGCTCGGAAAAAATGGATTTAAAAAATTTACGCCAGGAGATGCCGCATTTGATACTTCTAATGCAGGTTATTATATAGAGCCAGTGAAAAACTCTGAGGCAATACAGGTAAAATTTAATGAGAACGGCCTTTCTAAATTAATTTCTTTGGGATGGGTAAATAGTAATCTTTTGTCATATTTTGCTACAAAACCTAGCCCAGTAATGCAAAGTCCGGCTGATGAAAAACTTCGCAAAAGAATTGAACAAGTCAAAAGTTAGTCTCAACATTGCTTTCTTAGCAGCGCGGATATAATATCTCCTCTTCACGTTATATATGAGGAAGCTATGTCATTATCCGCCGCACAATCCGTCAATACTTATCCCACCCCACAAGGCATGAGCATCAGCGGCGCTTATGTCGTTGGGTGTGAGCGTATCTTTACGCGCGAAGCACTCGAATTTGTGGCAGAGCTTGCACGCAAATTTACCGCACGCCGCAATGAACTTTTAAAAGCACGTGAAAAAGTTGCGGCGGAACTCAATAATGGCAAGCTGCTTGATTTTCTGCCCGAGACTGCATCCATACGCGCGGGCGACTGGAAGGTTGCACCTATCCCCAATGATTTGCTTGACCGCCGCGTGGAGATCACCGGGCCAGTGGAGCGCAAAATGGTCATCAATGCGCTGAATTCCGGCGCCAAAGTATTCATGGCCGATTTTGAAGACTCCCTTTCACCGGTCTGGGAAGCCGTTGTGCAGGGGCAGGTAAATTTAAGCGAAGCGATCAACCGCACCATCAGCTACACGAGTCCCGAGAGCAAACATTATAAGCTCAATGAGCAAACCGCAGTGCTCATCGTGCGTCCGCGTGGCTGGCATTTAGATGAAAAGCACGTGACGGTTGACGGCGAGCAAGTGCCGGGAGCGTTGCTGGATTTTGGTTTGTATTTTTACGCCAACGCTAAAGAACTGCTTGTGCGCGGTACCGGTCCGTATTTTTATTTGCCAAAGTTAGAGCATTATAAAGAGGCGGAACTCTGGAGCGATGTATTCAGTTTTGCCGAAGAAAAGCTTGCGCTTACCCACGGCACCATCAAAGCAACCGTGCTCATTGAAACCATTCCCGCTGCCTTCCAAATGGAAGAAATTCTTTACTCACTGCGAGATTATTGCGTCGCGCTTAATTGCGGCCGCTGGGATTATATTTTCAGCTTCATCAAAAAATTCCATTCACGTCCGGACTTTGTGTTGCCTGAACGTGTGCAGGTCACTATGACCACGCATTTTCTACGTTCCTATTCGCAGTTACTCATTAAAACGACGCACAAACGCGGCGCATTTGCCATGGGCGGAATGGCGGCATTTATTCCGGTGAAAAATGACGAGGCGGCAAACAATAAAGCCATCGCCGCAGTGAAAGCCGACAAGGAACGTGAAGCCGGTGACGGGCATGATGGAACATGGGTCGCCCACCCTGCCCTCGTGCCTGTTGCCATGGAGGTGTTTGACCGCATTATGCCGGGCAAAAATCAACTCGATAAAAAACGTGAAGATGTAAATGTCGTCGCGAAGGATTTGCTTGCCATCCCAACCGGTACAATCACCGAGGCGGGTTTGCGTGGCAACATCAGCGTCGGCTTACAATACATCGCAGCGTGGCTTGGTGGCAACGGCTGCGTGCCGATAAATAATCTTATGGAAGATGCTGCCACTGCTGAAATTTCACGTTCGCAGATATGGCAGTGGATTCATCATGAGGGCGGAAAACTCGATGATGGCCGCAAAGTGACTTTTGAATTATTCAAGCAGATGCTGCCCGAAGAAATCGCCACAATAAAAGCAAAATCCGGGGATGCTTACGACGATGCTTTATTCACCCGCGCCAGCAAATTGCTTGAGGGCTTGGTGAAACAAAAACAATTCACTGAGTTTTTGACGCTGTCGGGGTATAGAGAATTAAACTAACGTCTTATGCGTCCCGTCGCAGAATGCGCCGTTCTTGCTCTGCTTGCACCCACAAAAATAGGCGTCTTTAGTGGATTCCGCAGTAAAAACTACCGGAGCAAATGCGCTGCCTTTGTGTGAACCATCGCAAAATGGTTGCGTGGAGCTCATTCCGCATGCGCACCAGGCATATTTCTTGCCTTCCTCAATCCCAATTTTGTAAGGCGATTTCTGTGCAATTTTTGGCATGTCGGTCATATCAAATTCTCCTTATTTAAAATCATTCTAGGTGTTGCACGAATCAGGTCAAGCAGGATATATCCATAGCATGGCTGTTTACACACAATTATCCGAAGTCGAAATAAAGCAATTTCTTGCGCTTTATGATCTGCCGCCTTTGCAGGAGGCGGAGGGCATTCTCTCGGGTGTTGAGAATACCAATTATCTCATCACCCTTGAAGATGGCAGTAGGTTTATCCTGACTTTATTTGAACGACGCATGGCAGAAGAGGAATTGCCTTTCTTTGCAGAGCTTATGGAGCATCTCGCTCTCAAAGGATTTCCCTCCCCCAAACCGTTACATGCAAAAAATGCTAAAATTATTCAACGCATAAAAGATAAACCTGCGATTATGGTTTCTTTTTTATTCGGCAAAAGCACCACCAACATTCAGCCCGAACATATGAGCGAGCTTGGTGCTGCTATGGCCAATATGCATTTAAAAAACGCAAATTTTAAATACAGTAGAAAAAACTCGCTCTCCGTGGATGGCTGGAAAAATATTCTCAATAAAATTTCTAACCAGGCCGATGAAATAGCCCCGGGACTTGCGAATGAACTTCAAAATGAAATGAAAATGATTTCTGATGCATGGCCGAAGAATCTGCCAAGTGGTGTCATTCACGCAGATATTTTCCCCGATAATGTGTTTTATGATTCGCATGACAAGCTCACCGGCATCATCGATTTTTATTTCGCCTGCAATGATTTTTATGTCTATGAACTCGCCATTTGCCTGAATTCCTGGTGCTTTGAAAAGAATTTGGAGTTTAACATCACTAAGGCAAAATTGATGCTCAGGGCTTATAATGAAGTGCGCCCATTATCAGATGCAGAACTTCACGCACTTCCCATACTCGCACGTGGCGCGGCACTGCGTTTTCTTTTGACGCGCGCGCATGACTGGTTGTTTCAGGTAGAAGGCGCCATCGTAAAACCCAAAGACCCGATAGAATATTTGAAAAAATTGCGTTTCCACCGCAGCGTAAAACACCATAAGGAATATGGGCTGTAATGACTAATCCCTTAAAAGTAATCATATATACCGATGGCGCATGCTCGGGGAATCCGGGGCCGGGTGGCTGGGGCGCGGTACTTGTTTGTAATGGTCGCGAAAAAGAAATATTTGGCGGGGAACCAGATACTACTAACAATCGCATGGAACTGATGGCCGCGATAAAGGCACTTGAAGCGCTTAAAAGCAAATGTGAAGTGGATTTATACACCGACAGTAATTACGTGCGGAACGGCATTATGACGTGGATTCACGACTGGAAAAAGCGCGGCTGGAAAACCGCCGATAAAAAACCTGTGAAAAACGTCGATTTATGGCAAGAACTGGATGAAATGGCGGCCAAACACCAGATAAAATGGCACTGGGTAAAAGGCCATAACGGCGATTCGATGAATGAACGCGCCGATGAATTGGCAAGACGCGGGATAACTACACTTTTAAAATAGCATCGAGCACTAATTGCTCAAAACCAGGAATGGGAGACCCATTGCCATGGGCCACCACGACGCCGAATTTTGCCAGATCAATATTACCCTTTTTAGTGGCATCCAGAAAACGCTTCTGGTTGTTTTTCTTAAGTAGCACATAAGCAAATAAAGGATTATCGAGTTCATCGATACCTTCCACTAGTTCAAGCACACATTGCTTTTCCTGAAGTATTTTGTCGAGGTTGCTCATGTCATACTCCTTTCATCTGTGTGAGATTATTAAGCGCATTGGCGATAGCGTGATCAAGTTCTTCCATCATCGGTTCAGCAATGTTTATCACTTTATTCACTTTTTTCATAACGAGCGAACCAGCAGGTTTTACTGCAAGCGCTTGCCTTTTATTTAATTGCTTATAATCCTCGATAATACGAGCAGAAGTCGACATACCATTGCTTACTGGATAGAGCTCTTTCTCAAGTTGTTCGATAGGCACGAAATCATTTGCCTTGGGATCAAACACTTCAAGCGGTGATTTTCCATTGTCCACAGGCAGGCCGCGTATGGCCGCAGGTATCCACCATGTCCCCTCGTTCACCAGATCAGACACTTTCTTATCACCTAACTCGTAATCATAAAAATTGCGCAATGATTGCAATATAATCGCTTTTTCCACCATTTTGCGTATCTCATACATGGAGGCATTACCAGCGTAGGCCTGTTTTAACGCATCTTTGAAATCGTGCGATACTACGGAGTCAAAGAAATCATACACGTCTTTAAAACGCGCTGGATTATCTTTATGTGGATCACCTGGAAACAGCACATGGTTGCAATAGGCTTCAACCGCCTTGCAATCTTCATGGCCGGTGATACTCATGCCTTCCACCGTCGGCATTGTGGTAAGTAATACAACCGATGCTTTAAAATCTCTGTCAGCGGCTTCACTACGAGGAAGAGCACCCGCCAGGTGGCGCAAAGGATAAATTTCACCGTTTTTTGTTCCTTTATAATCATGCATTTCATCAAAGCGCGCATCCATGCAATAGAGCGCACCTATTTTACGCCGCACTTCTTTTGGCATCGTCTCGCGGAAATTGCCCTCAAGAATATTGAGTGTCTTAATTAGCCATTCCTGGCGTGGTATGAATTTATCTAATTTATCAACCATAATTATCTGCAAATTAAGTATTTAATAACCTGATTATGCCAAATATTCCTAAAGATTTGGTTAATATTGCTTTTATTTGTGCAGTTCTCTATAAACATGACCTAAATTCTTATATTCAAGGCATAAAATGGATAAAATACGCATACGCGGCGGTCATGCGCTCAAAGGAATTATACCGATAAGCGGCGCAAAAAACGCAGCATTACCGTTAATGTCGGCTGCACTTTTGACCGAAGGAGAACTCAAGCTCTCCAATATCCCTTATCTGGCTGACGTCATCACCATGGCAAATCTGCTCGTGCAGCACGGCACCACTTTGCATATGGATGAAAAATCCGCGAGCGCCACAGGCTTTGGCCGCACCATTGGCTTAAAAGCCGCCAATATCACTAATTTTACTGCGCCATATGATCTAGTGCGCACCATGCGTGCCTCCGTGCTCGTGCTTGGCCCACTGCTTGCGCGTTTTGGTCAGGCGAAAGTGTCACTGCCTGGAGGCTGTGCCATCGGCACGCGCCCTATTGATTTGCATCTAAAAGCCCTGGAACAAATGGGTGCGTTGATTGAACTTGCCGACGGCTATATCAATGCGTTTGTAAAAGGCAAATTAAAAGGTGCGGATATTACTTTTGATACTGTGACCGTGACAGGCACCGAAAATGTCATGATGGCAGCAACGCTTGCCGAAGGTGAAACTACCTTGCGCAATGCAGCGCGTGAGCCAGAAGTAACTGATCTTGCAAATTGCCTTGTAAAAATGGGCGCCAACATTCAGGGAATTGGCAGCGGCACACTTATCATTCAAGGCACAAAAGCGTTGCATGGTGCAGAACATAGCGTGATTGCCGACCGCATCGAGGCAGGCACTTATGCAGCAGCGGCTGCTATTACCGGCGGCGACGTGGAGTTGCAAGGCGTTAGCATGCAGATACTCGGAGCAGTTGCAGAAAAATTCGCCGAAGCTGGAATTGACATAAAACCCACCGCAAAAGGTGTGCGGGTGACGCGTAACAATGGCTTAAATGGCGTGGATGTGATGACGCAGCCCTACCCTGGCTTCCCCACCGATATGCAGGCACAAATGATGGCGCTTATGACAGTCGCAAAAGGCGCGTCCATGATTACGGAAACTATTTTTGAAAACCGTTTCATGCATGTGCCGGAACTCACCCGCATGGGCGCAAAAATTAACGTGCATGGCTCCTCTGCCATGATACGTGGCGCAAAACAATTGACTGGTGCCGAGGTGATGGCAACAGACCTGCGCGCCTCCGTCTCATTGGTAATCGCAGCGCTGGCAGCGAAAGGTGATACCATCATCAACCGGGTGTATCATTTAGATCGCGGCTATGAACGCTTGGAAGAAAAACTCTCTGCGTGCGGCGCAGAAATCGAGCGGATAAAATCATGAGCGATAAAATTACGATAGCGGTTCCAAAGGGAAGAATCTTAAAAGAGCTTCAGCCTTTGCTGACCCGTATCGGCATTAAGCCCGAGCCGGATTTCTTTGATGAAAATAGCAGAAAATTATTATTCTCAACCAATGTTGCCGAGCTTTCCATTATTCGCGTGCGCAGCTTTGACGTGGCAACCTTTGTCGCTTTTGGCGCTGCCCAACTTGGTGTTGCTGGCAGTGATGTGCTAATGGAGTTTGATTTCCCCGATATTTATTCTCCGCTTGACTTAGAAATCGGCAAATGCCGACTGGCCGTCGCCGAACTCAAAGAACTTGCCGAAACCGATGACCCCAAACGCTGGAGCCATGTACGGGTTGCCACTAAATACCCCAATATCGCACGCAACCATTTTGCCGAACGCGGTGTGCAAGCCGAATGCATAAAACTCTCCGGCGCTATGGAACTCGCCCCTCGCCTTGGGCTTTGCCAGCGTATTGTCGATTTAGTCAGTAGTGGCGCAACTCTAAAAGCCAATGGGCTTGTGGAAGTGGAAAAAATTACGGATGTATCTTCACGCCTTATTGTAAATCGCACGGCATTTAAAACCCGTAGCAGTCAGATTGGCGAATGGGTAGCTAAATTCAAGGCGACAGCAAATGGTGAATAGCTTAAATATTTCTGACAAGGATTTTGCCAAAAAATTTAATGCATTTTTGCGTTTGCGCGAAACAAACGACAAGGATGTAAGCGTCACTGTTGAAAATATTATCGAAGACGTGCGCACCAAAGGTGATGCAGCAATCATCGCCTATACTGAGAAATTTGATCGCCTAAAAATTACTGCAGGTAAAATGAAAATTACGCCCGCAGAAATCAGTAAGGCCAGAAAATCCTGCGATAAAGAAGTGATACGTGCGTTGGAACATGCAGCAGAGCGCATACGCAATTATCACCAGAAGCAATTACCCAAAGACGTACAATATAAAGACAGTGATGGCATCACTTTAGGCTGGCGCTGGAATGCAATTGATGCGGTTGGCTTATATGTTCCGGGCGGCACCGCTGCCTATCCAAGCTCGGTTTTAATGAATGCCATTCCTGCGCAGGTAGCTGGTGTTAAGCGGCTTGCAATGGTCGTACCCATGCCAGACGGCAACATTAATCCGGCTGTGCTTGCAGCAGCCGATATCGCGGGGATTACAGAAATTTATCCGATTGGCGGTGCGCAGGCAATCGCAGCGCTTGCCTACGGAACCAAGAAAATTGCCGCCGTTGATAAAATAGTGGGTCCGGGAAATATCTACGTAGCAGAGGCCAAAAGACAGGTGTTCGGCCAGGTCGGGATTGATATGATTGCAGGCCCTTCCGAAATTCTTGTGGTCGCCGACAACAAAAATAAACCGGAATGGATTGCAGCCGATCTTCTCTCCCAAGCTGAGCATGACAAGCTCGCACAAGCCATTTTAATCACGGATGATGAAATATTTGCCAAAAGAGTTGAAAACGCCGTTGAACAATTATTAAAAAAATTAAAGCGCAAAACGATAGCAAAAGCCGCATGGAAAAATTATGGTGCCATTATTATTGTGCGTGAGCTTGGTAATGCGTTTGAACTTATAAACCGCATTGCACCGGAACATCTGGAACTGGCCGTCGAAAAGCCCGAGGAATTGATGAAAAATATCCGCCATGCTGGTGCCATATTTCTTGGTCGTCATACGCCGGAAGCGATCGGTGATTATATCGCTGGCCCTTCGCATGTTCTGCCGACTTCGCACACCGCGCGTTTTTCTTCCGGGCTTTCGGTTTTTGATTTTATTAAACGCACATCGATCATGGGCTGTAATGAAAAATCGATTCTCGCAATTGGTGAAGATGCAGCCCTGCTTGCAGAGACTGAGGGTTTAACGGCACATCAGTTATCCATAAAGCTCCGTCTATGACCACAACACCTCACATCGCCTCAATTACATTAGATGGTATAACCATAAAAACCCGTACACCGGAAGTCGAGTACGAGCGCAATGTCGCGATTGCCGACCTTATTGAATGGAACCATTTCGCCATAAAAGATGGGGATGGTAAACATGCGGAAGGTCCTTATGATATTACCTTAAGTACCGCTGAAAACCGTGTTACCTTCACGGCAAATTCCAGCACTCTAGAATCACCGCTTGTTGTCTCACTCACACTCGCGCCTTTTCGCAGCGTCATTAAGGATTATTTTCTTATCTGCGAAAGTTATTTTGACGCGGTGAAGTCCGGTAATATGCCACGCATTGAAGCCATTGATATGAGCCGCCGCGGATTGCACAATGAAGGCGCTGAACTCATTAGTGAATTGATGGCAGAAAAAGTGACGATGGATAGTGAAACTGCTCGCCGGTTATTTACTCTCATCTGCGCGCTGCATCTGAAATAAAAAGAATGGTAAGTTAATGAAATACTTTCCGAGATATATTTTTATAACGTTGGCAATGGTTGTATGGTTATATATACCTGCAAGTTTCGCAGATCCTGGTATTGCTTCTCAAGCAACGGATGCGAATATTAAACTGCTTGAATTACTCAGAGAACATGGTGATGAAGTTAAACTAAAAGAGGCCCGTGAACGTATTTGCCCACATGATTTTACCGCACAAGAAATTGATGGTATAGCGCCTTATGAAGATAGAAATCGCCAGACCTTATGTGAACTCTGTGATGAGTCCATTAAATATCAAAAAACTTTTGTTCGTCACAAAGCACAATATCTGAAAAATGTATCCCTAAAAGTAAAGAGTTGTCTGTGCATACAGGCATATCAGGATGATATGGATCCAATAGAAATGAAAAGTTTCCCACCAAAAATCAAAACCGGAAAATCTGAATGTGAATTACTTAAATATCATGTGGGATGCAATGCGTTTATAGATGATGTGAGTCCCACCCATATTTTCTGCCCATTGGAATGTGTGGATTTTAGTAAATAAATTTCCGCATTCAAAAGCCCTGACCTCGCTTAAGATCAGGGCTTCTAAAACTTCACAGTACTAAAACTCTACTGCCAATGGCCTTCGATGAAGAACCAACCATTGCCACGGGCCTCCCAGTGAGGAGCAACCCACATGGTGTAATGCGGCGGACGGTGAACCCAGTGACCTGGCGTCCAGTAATAAGCACGACCGTTCCAGCGCCAATGCCCCTTTTGCCAAGCCCAATACGGACTAGAATCCGGCGGTGGTGATTGATATTCAACGATATCAGCCGGTGGCGGTGTCTGTACATAGACTGCGTGCGGAGGCGGAGGGGGTTGATGTGTATCTTGCACTATACATCCGCTTGCAAGCAACATGCAGGAGACCCCTACTGCCAAAAATGCTACTTGTTTCATTTTGGTATTTAGCATGTTATTTCCCTTTTAGTTATTAATGCCAGCAACGATAGCAACCATGTTCGTAATAATGATCCCGGTGTTCATATGGACCATCCGGAACGATTACGCATCCGCTGAGTGTCAAACATAACAGCAATGCACTTAAATACAATTTCATAAATATCCCTTATTTCTGGTTAATAAATTTATCCGAATCGCTGGATAATAAAACCCTACACTCTGCTTCATTACGATACATAGTACAGAAGATTAAAAATCTGCAACCTTCCAGGATATTGACGCTATGCATATAAATTATACATAGTTATAAATGGTAATATTATAAGGTATGTGTTACTTTCGGCTAAAATGGGAAGGAGCCTTAACCATGAAAATATTTCATTTTACCTGTATCGCCCTGATGTTTGCCGTTGTACCAGCGCAGTATGCACTTGCATATTCTTTAGACGACAAAAGCATGAATGGCAGCAATGCTCCCGCATTTAATGATCCGGATGACAAAACTCCGCTATATATGCAAAATGGCGATAAGCCCGCCGCTGGCAGTGAAGATCCTTCCAGTATTCGCTACGATTATGACCCTGCGAGCGGAAATTACATACCCCATCGCATGAGTGATAAATAATTTCATTCTTACATCAGAGGAACTCATGCTGAATAACCATCTTGCGTGGCAAAGCGCGCTCAAAGCTATCGCACGCGATCCGATGAGTTGGAGAGGCGTTTCATTTCACTACCTTTGCTTCGCGCCCGGTGAGATGGCACAGGCAATTGCTGAAAACAATCCCGATATATTCGTTATAAAGAATGACAGCGATGCATGTATCATACTGGGATCAAAGGCGGCCTGTATTCCAGCAAGAGAGCCTGTATCTTCCTTGTGGATAAAGGATATATCAGCTTCCTGGGCGCAAATAGCTGAATTATTTGGTATAGATTCCGCGACCCAGCCAACCAAAAAACCCGATAAAACCATTACAATCCTGATTGTTGAGGATGAGGAAATGACCAATAAAATACTGGCCAATAACCTCAAACAATTTGGTACCGTCATTACTACCGCAAATTCGCGCGAAGCGATTGCAAATAACATAGTTTTAAATCCGGATATTATTTTTCTCGATATTCATTACCACGACGATGTGCATGATGGATTTGATGTACTCGCCAGTATTTTAAGCAATAATGCCAAAGCTTTTGTCGTAATGTTTTCGTCGGATAAAAATCCAGAGATCATTTTAAAATGCCTCGCTTCCGGCGCACAAGGCTTTATTGCAAAACCTTTCAAACCCTCCGATTTTTCTTATTACTTAGATACGCTTCAAAGAATCTAACTACCTCTCCTATACTGGCTCAAGAAGAGGTAGCAATTCTCTTAAATATTAATGCGGCTTACCCGTTTTAGTCTCGTAAGGCGTTACATCTTTTTCATCGCATTTTTTAGAAAGCGATGAATCATGCTTGAGCAGACAAGCATAAATTTCTTCATCGCCTTTTGCGTCTGAACACCATACGCCGGTTTCCTTTTTGCAATCATCCCAACCAGCGAAAACATCTTCTGCTTTTACTTCGCACGCAAACATATTAGCCGCAATGAGTCCAACAAATATTAATAATCTAGTAACGCGCATAATCATCCTCCTAAATCTATAGTTGTATTTTACTGTAAAGCATTAAACTGCTATATTATTTGCGCTATGTATTCAATAAAATAAATATTCCCAGTATGATACACAACTAACAACCTCAATATTATATATTAATAAAAAAAATTCCGGCATATGAATAACAAGTTGACTATACACGGATAAGTAGTGCATAAAATTATAACGAAAAACAGAAATTATGAGCAAGAGAATTATGAAAAGCTTCACCACGGTAAAAGCAAAACTCCGCATCGTTTTTGCCTTATTCTTTGCAATGATTTGTGCTCTTGCGCTTTATGGCAATAACAATCTAAAAGAACTTAAAGACGATATAAATCATATCAGTGTGGATATAACCCCGCAGTTGCGGCTGCTTCAGGATATTGACGGTGATGTTGTACAGTTCAGGGTAGAAGAAGCTTCACATGTCCTTTCTACCGACTCTCAGACAAAAGATACACATGAAGCTCAAATGAAGAAATATGCAGCTGAAATAGACGACTGGATAAAGAAATTTTTAAATAGCGATATTTCCAGTAAGGAAAAAAAGCATGTAAACGAATTTATTGATGTCTGGAATCAGTACCTTACGATAAACAAACAATTGCTACCTGTTTCGCGCCAGTATGATTCTCCCGCGCATGCAGAATTTTTAGCTCAAGCGGCTGAATTGTTTAATAAACAAGGTGAGTCTGTCTATCTCAAATCAGACAAGTTATTGAATGCATTGGTTGATGGCATGTCAGAAGAAAGTGATGCCGCCTCCGATGATGCCAACAACTTTGTAGGAATTTCAATACGCAATGGCACGATAGCTATGGGAATAGCAGCGATAATCAGCATCCTGATGGTGGTTATGTTTGAGCGCACGGTGTTGCGTTACCTCATTCGGATAACATTGAGTATGAAAAGATTATCGGGAGGAGACAACACCGTTGTCATTGAAGGCACGAAACGCTCCGACGAAATTGGTGAAATGGCAAAATCGCTGGAAGTATTTAAAGAAAACGCCTTGCAAAAAGAACGTATGGAGCAAGAACAAAAGCAGATGGAAATAAACGCGGAAATAGAAAAGAAGACTATGATGCACAAATTGGCCGGAGATTTTGAGTCCGGGATACAGGGTATAATTACCACTGTATCTTCCGCCGCAACTGAGCTATATCAGACTGCTGAGGATATGCAAAAAACCGTCGCTAATGTAAGCACGCAATCAGGAACGGCCGCTGCAGCATCCGAGCAAACTTCCGGCAATGTGCAGAGCGTATCAGCAGCTGTAGAAGAAATGTCTGCCTCGGTCAGGGAAATAGCCAGCCAGATTTCCAAATCTACGGTGTTGGTGAATGCAACCGTAAAACAAACCGAGCAGGCAGATAAAACCACGCAGGCGCTTTCCGATGCCGTTGTACAAATTAGCGGTATTCTCGATTTGATCCAGAATATTGCCGGGCAGATCAATCTGCTTGCCCTTAACGCGACAATCGAATCAGCGCGCGCTGGCGATGCCGGCAAAGGATTTGCGGTGGTCGCCTCGGAAGTTAAAAACCTGGCAGGACAAACCACCAAAGCTACAGAGGAAATTGCCAAACAGATAGGAAACGTACAACATGCAGCGCAAGAAGTAGTGGGGGTATTGAGTGCAATCAACGATGCTATTGGTAATGTTAACCAATACTCATCCGGCATTGCTTCGGCGGTAGAGGAACAGGCGACTGCCACACAGGAAATCGCAAGCAACATGCAACACGCTTCTCAAGGCGTGCAAAACATCACCAGTAATATTTCCGAAATCACTAAAGGCGCATCGAATGCTAATCATGCGGCAAACGAAGTTCTAAGCGCATCGCAGATGCTTTCACAACAGTCTGAAATGCTGAACCAACAGGTTAAATTATTTCTGGACGGGGTAAGAGCTGCGTAAAATTATGACCGATCATTATTTTAAAAAACGCGGTGTTTTTATAATAACGGTAAGTGTGATCTTATCCGCATATGTTGTATGCGCCGAGGAAACAGAAAAACCAGCAGAAAAAGCGGCGGAACCAGTATCAGAGCCAGCGTTTGAGCTAAAAGCGCTTTACACCGGCGAAGAATGGTACAACGCAAGTGGCGGCCTGAAACAAGCAACTACTAATATCGATAATATAGATCTTTCTCTTGCATTTGATGCGGAAAAGAAATTCGGCTGGACGGGCGCTACTTTTATGCTTGATGGGCTCTATAACAATGGGCGGTCGGCTGATTCACTTACCGGTGCCACTCAGCAAGTGAGCCCTATAGATTCTATTGGACCACAAATTTTCCGGCTTTATCAGGCCTGGTATAATCAGGATTTCTTTAACGGAAAAACATCCGTTATGACTGGTTTGTTCGATCTCAATACGGATTTTGATGAACTTGATAGTGCCGCATTATTTTTCAATAGCGGCTATAGCTGGAATTCGGTGCTCGATCAATCCGGGCGCAACGGGCCGTCTACTTTCCCAAATACCTCGCTTGGCACACGCGTGCGCCAAAGGCTCGATAATGCACAGGCCTGGACAGTAGAGGCAGCAGTAGTGGATGGTGTACCGGACAACCCCGATCATCCAAGAGAAAACACCATCAATATCAATCACAATAACGGCGCGTTGATAATTGGCGAAGGCTATTATCATCCCGATGATCACACCAAGATTCTATTGGGCCTATGGCGCTATACCGGTACTTTTGCTGATCAAACCGTGGTGGATATCAATGGTAACCCGCGTCAGGATTCCGACAATGAGGGCGCTTACGCCGGTATTCACAAACGTCTCTATACTATACAAGGCAGAAGAGGAATAGACGGGTTTGCGAATGTCGGTATCGGCAACGGCGACATCAATCAATTTGACCGCACGCTTGATGTAGGCGTAAACTTCACAGGGCCAATTCCAAGTCGTGGCTCAGATCAGCTGGGCTTTGCATGGAACATTGCTCATAACAGTAATTCATATCAGGAAGCAGAAGCCGCAGCCGGAACACCGGCGCAAAGCAACGAAATGGATTATGAACTAACCTACCGCGCAACGATCATTGATGATGTCTTAGTCATACAGCCTGATGTGCAATATATCGTCAATCCCAGTGCCAGCCCCGGCGTCAAAGATTCCTGGATTTTCGGTTTCCATATCGAAATCGGCCATGAGATGATGTTTTAAAATCAGGAATATTGAATTGGAAAAAACTTGATCGTAAAGGTGAGCGTCGCTGCCCAGAAAACCGCAATCCAGATGCTTGCAAGATCAATTAACTGAAAAAATATTACACCGGTTGCGCCACCCATTATAAGCCCCAGCCATAATAACACATAAGGCAGCCACGCGAGTTTATCACCGCCCAGTGCGGCATCGGCAATGCGCTGGCCAATTTTTACCAGCGTTCCCGTCATGTAGGTAAGCCCGACCATAACGTCGCCATTGCGCTGGAAAACCGCATTCTCTGCACCCATGGCAAGCGTCATGAATGCGATGGCGATGGCAGGATGCCCATTATTATTCAGGAAGGCCGCAGACATCAGAAGTAAGGTGACCAACAGCAACACATTGAACGATTGGCGCGAAGGATCGGCAAGGCGACTGACAAACGTACCGATCATGGAACCAAGCACAAAAAAGAAAATAATTCCGGCGACCAAAGTGGCGTGCGGGGTATTACCGGAGACGAGCTCCACCACCATGCGCGTGGAGTTGCCACTCATGAAGGACACGAAATAGCCTTTGAGCTCCAAAAACCCAATCGCATCGACATAGCCCGCCAGTCCCGAAAGACCTATGGCTAATGCGATTGAACTTTTGCTAAGCGATGTGTGCAATGTAGATCCTAAATTATGGTGCCCCGGGTCGGACTCGAACCGACACATCCTTGCGGATACAAGATTTTGAGTCTAGCGCGTCTACCAATTCCACCACCAGGGCACTTAAAATCCGTGTGGCTATTGCTTATAAGGATAAAAAACGATTTGGCAACGCTGAAAACTTACGCTCTATAATCCCCAAGCAACCTCGCGAGTGCGCAAAACTCTTCTATACTCAGTGTTTCCGCACGACGGGTGGGGTCAATGTTTGCAGCCACAAGCCAGCTTTCAGCCTTATTACTGATGGTGCTAAGCGCCGAGCGCAGCATTTTGCGGCGCTGGCCGAATGCTGCCGCAAGCGTTGCCTCAAGCGCGTCTTTTTCCGCCGGATAACGCGGCTTTGCAAGCGGTGTAAGTATCACCACGCTTGAAGTCACTTTTGGCGGCGGGGTAAAGGCGTTTGCCGGTAGATCAAAACCATGTTCCACGTCACAGAGCCACTGGGTCATCACTGCCAAACGCCCATAGCCAGAGGTGTCACGCTCGGCAAAAAGCCGCTCGGCTACCTCTTTCTGGAACATCAATGTCAGGAAATTATAAGCTTTGGGGTCACGGGCAATATCGTCAAGCCAGTTAAACAACAGCGGCGTGCCGATGTTATATGGAAGGTTTGCAATGATCGCGCGCGGCGCGGCAACGTTTTCAGGAATAGAAAATTTCAGTGCGTCTTTGGCAATGATAATGAGCCTTTCACCGTAAACATCCTGCAACTCTTTGATGGCAGCAATACAACGTTCGTCTTTTTCCACAGCATAGACGCACGTGGCTTTGGTTTTAAGCAATGAGCGCGTGAGGCCACCCGGGCCGGAGCCGATTTCAATGACATTGATACCTTCCAGATCGCCTGCGTAATGCGCTATTTTATCGGTGATATTACCATCGAGCAGAAAATGCTGTCCCAGTGATTTTCGCGCAAACAACTCGTAACGCCTGATGACGTCACGAAGCGGCGGAATATGGGGGTCATTTGCCAGATGCAGCCTGCTGTTTATTATGGGCGTAAAGAGTTCTAAAATCAATAGGTTCCAGCATCATAGGCGGGAAGCCACCATCACGGGTAACATCAGCTAACACGCGGCGGGCAAACGGAAATAAAATCGCCGCGCAATCAATAAACAGAAGCGGCTCTATATGATCTTCCGGAATGCCCATCAACTGCACAATCGCACCGTAATCGAGCTCCACCAAAAACAAAGTACTGTTCGGCCCCATAGCGCGGGCGGCAAGATGCATAATTAATTCAAAATGTTGCTCGTCAAAGCGCTGCGCTTTTAAATCGACACTTACTTCGATTTTTGGTTTATCTTCGGAGGCAATCAAACTATGAGGCGAATGCGGGTTTTCGAAGGATAAATCCTTTATATATTGCCCTTTAATAAGAAAGCGCGGCGACGCTTCTTCACCCTGTGATTTTTCACCCTGAGACTGGCCTGCCATATGATTCCTTGCCCGTAAATTTGTTTTATGTTAGCTTTCACGACTCACTTCAGAAATGTGTATAACAGTATTTTTTTGTAAATCATCAGAATTATGAACGATAGTTTTCAGTACGGCGATATCATCTTTTTAGGGCTTATTGCAATATTTGTAGCATTTCGCCTGCGCTCCATGCTTGGGCGCAATATGGGAATCGATCCGCGCGACATCTGGAAAAATGCCACCAGAGGTAACATAGCTCCGGTAAACGGACAGCCACAACCAAGCATCATCGTCAAAAAACCTTCCGAAGAAGAAGTGGTTCCGATGGAGCTTCAGAATAACCAACCCGTATCCGATGGCTTGCAGGCAATACGCAAGGCCGACCCCAGTTTCAGCACCACCGAGTTTATTGCCGGCGCAAAACTTGCCTTCGAATGGATAGTGGAGGCCTTTTCAAAAGGTGATAAGGAAAAACTACGCGCGCTGCTTTCGCCAGAACGATTCCAGCATTTTTCCGAAGAAATAGACGCGAACGCTGCAAGCGGTACTAAACGTGAGACTACCCTTATTTCTATCCTTGCGACGGATATTACCGATGCAGCCATGCAGGGTAAGGTGGCCCATATCACCATACAATTTACCAGCGAACAAATGAGTATCATGCGCGACAAAGATAAAAATATAGTGAGCGGCTCACCCTCTAACGTCGAAAAAGCAATCGATGTTTGGACGTTTGAACGCGATACATCCTCGCGTGATCCAAACTGGAAAATCATAGCAACATAGAGCCGATAAGAACAAAAATATATGCTGCGTAAACTGATTATATTACTTGCCCTTTCTCTGATAGCCGCCGCCTGCACGGAAGCACCTCCGGGCCCCGATAAGTTATCGCTCAAACCCATAGCATTTAAAAAAATAATTGGCTGGGATAGTGATAATCACGCCGAAGCCCTTGCCACCTTTATGAAATCCTGTGGTGCATTTGCGCTCATGAGAGACACAGATGCGGTGGGTCAGGGTGAAATGCTTGCGCCAGTAAGTGTCTGGAAAAATGTATGCCGCAGGGCAAAAATCGTCCCAAGCGGTGATAGTGCGCTCGCCAAAGATTTCTTTGAGGAATCCTTCATCGCCATGAAAATCACCGGTAATGGCAAAAACCACAGCGGGCTTCTTACCGGATATTATGAACCACTCTTAAATGGCTCACGCACACAAGCGCGCCCTTATGTGTACCCTATATACACATTACCCGACCCAAAGGATGCTTCATATACGCGCGCGCAAATTGACCTCGGTATTTTAAAAGGTCAGGTTCCGGTAATCGCATATGTTGATGATCCGGTGCAGCTATTCTTCATGCATATTCAGGGCTCCGGCAGCATACAGCTTCCAAGCGGTGAAATCATCCATGTGGGCTATGCCGGTACCAATAACCAGCCTTACGTTGCGATTGGCAAAGTGCTCTCCGATGCAAAACTCTTAGATAAAAAAGACATCACCATGCCGGTGCTTCGCCAATGGTTGTATGATCACCCCAACGACATGTGGCATGTGATGTGGGCGAATCCTTCTTATATATTTTTCCAGGAAATGAATGGCGGGCCGTTTGGTGCCGAAAAAGTAGCGCTTACTCCTGGGCGTTCGCTCGCGGTAGATTCAAGCTTCATTCCGCTCGGTATGCCGGTGTTTATTGATACGCTTTTGCCGGAAACTCCGGAAGCGCCCGTCACTATCCAGCGCAAACTGATGATCGCACAGGATACCGGAAGAGCCATACGCGGGCTTAAGCGCGGCGATATTTTCTTTGGCTCAGGCTACGCTGCCGAAGAGCTTGCCGGACGCATGAAATCCGGCGGCGATATGGTACTGCTCGTACCGCGCGCACTCGCACGTAAAATCAAGACGGATTAATGACGCAGATTTAGAGGCTAGGCAGTTTTTGCCATTCGTGTTTGCTGGCACGTCAACGAACCAATACTCAGCCAAGAATAGTTTGCCACTAACTAAAATATATCATAATTATCAGTATATTAAATAATTGGCACGTCGCTTGCTTAATGATAGGGAGTTTAATTAAGTATAGCAAAATTCAAATGACTTCTGATATTTCAAACATTCTCAACATCGTCCCTGCCCCAGCGCCCGCTCCGTCACCATCGCAGAGCGCGCCGCAGGCAGATGCGACGACTAATCAGAATAATTCCGCTTCCTCTGACTCTACACAGAACACTGCAAGTCAATCTGCAAATAGCCAATCCGCAAATCAGAATTCAAACTCAGCTTCTAATCAGGCTTCAAACCAAACCGGACAGACTCAGGCAAATAATTCTGCAAATCAATCGAGCAATACTAATAATAATGGTAGCTCTCATTTCAGTAAATTGCTGGATAGCACTAATAGTAATAATACACAGAAATCAAATGCGACTTCTTCGACTTCATCTGCCGCAACTTCTGCAAATGCAAAATCGGTAAATACTCAAAAATCAGACACAAAATCAGATAATGCCGCTGCAACCGATGCTACCAATAACATCGCGGCGGTAGTGTTGCTAGCGCAGACACAAACACTTACCAATACAACGCAAAGCACCAACCCTACTCAGACGACTTCATCCGCAAATAGCCAGCCTGCTACGGCATTATCGGCGCAGGACATAAATATATTAAATCAGCTGCAGCAAATCCTGCAGGAACTTTTACAGAAGGCAACCGCTTCCGCGCAAACCGCTACAACTTCTACTGCTGCTACAACAGCCGCAGCAGGTAGCGATGGCAACACCGATTCTACTGCGAAATCTTCTTCGGGCGATACAAACTCAAAGGATGCGCTTTTATCGCAAGCACTCGCACAATTAACCGCCATCTTGCAGCAGTTAAGCCCACAAACCAATGCAGCCGCCACAACAAATACGGCCACGGATGCAAATGCTATAGGCTCAGTGACAGATGGCTCCTCTTCAGGCGCTTCTGCGCTTGCTGACGTGCTTGCCAAACTCTCTCAGCTGCTTGAAACTAAAATAGATGCAACTAATACTTCTGCAACCGACGCTGCTGCCGCCACTACTGCAAATACCACGAATACAAACAGCAAATTCGATGCTATTTTAAACAACCTTTTGCAGTCGGTTAAAAATGACGCATCTGCTGCGCAGACACCGCAAACCAATTCCGGTCAAGCCAACTCAGGTCAGACTAATTCCGGCAATCAGCAATCAGCGGCCAATACAAATAACGCAAACAATATCCCGCTGCCCAATATCACGAATAATGCAGCTACTTCTTTGCAGGCTACATTTGAAAAAATTCTGGCAATCATCACCCCGGGACAAAATCCTCTGCCAGGTTCAAAGAATTCTACTGATAACAATACTACTAATGCAGCGAACAGCACTAATGCCACCCAAGCTAACTTTGGCATAGCTGCTAACCAGCAGGCTCAGGGTAGCCCATTTGTGAAACTCTTAAATACCGCCGCTGCACCGCAGACACCGGTTTCCGATCAAGTGCTCGTGCAGATAAAAACGGCGCTGAACAGTAATGCCAACCAGATACGCGTGCAACTTGACCCGGAAAATCTCGGCAAGGTAGATGTGCGCATGGTAACGGGCACGGATGGCAAAACCGGCGTTACGGTGACTGCCGATAACCGCCAGACGCTTTCCATGCTGCAAAATGAAGCCAAATCGCTGGAATCGGCGCTGCGCAATCTGGGCATTAAAACTGATTCGGGTAGCCTCAGCTTTAACCTTAGACAACAGCAGGATGGGCGTAATTCCGGCCAGCCCCAAGGCGGCTATACCCATGTGGCGCAAACCACTGCTCCAGACGATCTGGAAGTTGGCACGACAATTGCTTCATATCATGTAACGACGAAACAAGGTTTAGACATAAGAGTTTAAATAATAGGAGTGAGTTTTATGGGTTTATTATCAGGTATCGCAGGTTCAACGGCAGCAGCAACAAGCAGCACCGGCACCGCAGCACCAAGTCTTGCTGGTGATTTTAACACTTTTCTTACCCTGCTTACTACTCAGCTTCAGAATCAGGACCCGACCAGCCCTGTAGATTCGAACCAATTTACCCAGCAGCTGGTAGAATTTGCCGGGGTACAGCAACAGGTGCAGAGCAATACGTTGCTCCAGCAGCTAGTGACTAACTCACAGGCGAGCCAGGTAAGCTCAGCATCTTCATTCATCGGCACCAATATTACCGCAACCGGCAATTCCGGCGCACTGACCAATGGTAAAGCGACATTCGGCTATACACTTCCAAGCGCTGCCACTGCGGCAAATGTTACTATAAGCGACAGCAACGGTAATATCGTGTTTGAAGGCACCGGCAGCACTAACGCCGGCAATAATCCGGTTTCTTGGGATGGCACAAACAGCTTCACCGGCGCAACTGAGCCAGACGGCGTGTACACCATAGCAGTGAAAGCAGTTGGCTCCGCAGGTAATGCCATTACAGCAACTCCTTACGTCACTGGCACGGTGGATTCTGCTTCTATCAGCAACGGATCGGTCGTTCTAAATATCGGCTCACTTAGCATACCAGAAGCCAATGTAACCAGCGTGACCAATCTCCCGGGCACACAGACTACCAGCGTACCTCCAACAACAACGACACCAACGAGTTAAACAACAGGACTATTTTTACTTAAACAACTTGAGCAGACCACTAACATTAGGAGAATTTTTATGGGTTTATTTGGAGCATTATTTGCAGGCGTATCGGGCTTAGATTCGCAGTCAAATAAAATCAGTATTATTTCCAATAACATCTCGAACGTAAACACGATCGGTTATAAAGAAAGCTCTGCAGCTTTTGATACGCTCGTAGTACCATCGGGAAGCTCATCATTCTCTCCGGGTGGCGTTATCAGCAATAACCAGCAGCTAGTGAGCAAACAAGGTCTTGTGCAAGGCACTTCTTCAGGCACCGATCTTTCCATATCCGGCGCAGGTTTCTTTGCCGTAAACACAGCTGCCGCCGCAGGGGTTGGTCAGTTACTCTATACACGCTCCGGTTCCTTCACTCAGGATTCTGCCGGTAACTTCGTTAACTCTAACGGATTGTTCCTGCAGGGCTGGTTGCTCGATAGCAGCGGTAATAAAGTAAACAGCACCAACAGTTCTGACCCTTCTTCTTTACAGACCGTTACCATCGCAAGCAATTCTTCCGGTGCGGCAACCGCTACTTCTACCGTTGCGCTCACCGCTAACCTTAATGCAAGCCAACCTGTATTGCTTGGTTCCGGTGAAACCGTAAATTTTGATAAAAACAGCGCCAACAATCTTGGCAATACCGCAACTGATTTACTTGCAAGCAATGAATATGATGCGGATGTTCCAAATAGCGGAATGGTTCGCGGCGACAGCTTTACCGTTACTACTACCGCTAATAACCAGACACCTGTTGCTACGGCATTTACTTACGGCGGATTTTCTATCGGTAAAAATATTACCGAAGCAACCGCAGCCGGTAATGGCGATAACACTACTTATATAAACCAGGTAAATCCTGTTACAACGACTGGGTCAGGTCATGTCGTGACCCTTGCAGCTCCTAACAATAATTATTTTGTAGGACAGTCCGTTACCATAACCGGTGCCTCAGCAGTGGGTGGTTTTACTGCACCTCAGATTAATGGGACATATACTATTACCGCAGTAACCGGTGGCGCAAACGGCACTATTCAATATACGTCTGCCGGCACCTCGACCTCAGCAGTGGCAGGTGGAGGTGGAACCGGAATAGGTATCGCGCTTGCTGCACCAGCAGTAAAGACATTTGATTTGCCGTCTGGTTCATTTACAGATACGGCAGCAATAGCAGGTGGCACCAGCACAATTACCGTGACAACACCTTCAGCGCATGGCTATGGAACCGGACAAACGGTGAACATAGAAAATGCCGCCGGATTTGATGGAATCCCAGCAAGCTTACTAAATGGCCCTCATTCTAATATAAACGTTATCGATTCCACTCACTTTTCTTTCACTATCACTACCACTGCTATTGCCGCAGGTGGTGTAACAGGTGGCGGCACCACGGCTTCGGTTGCTAACCGCACCTATCCTTTTGCCGGCAATATTCTGGACGCAACTACCACCGCAGACGCTTTCCTTGCCACTACCACCACGGCACCTTTTAGCGCAAGCGCTCTGGATTTCCAGATTTCCGGAACCAGCAGCTCTACTTCCACCTTTACTTATGTGGCCGGATCGCCTGATACAAGCTCTGGGCAATTCAACAGCTTGGATACTTTGGTGCAGGCAATCAACGCCACCACCTCTTACAATGCGCGTATCGTGAATAACCGCCTCTATGTAGGCGCAACCGATGCTAATGAAGGCGTTACCTTTACCAATGGTGATGCATCAGGTACTAACGGTAAACTCGGAATCGATTGGGTTTCTGAACTTGGCCTTTCCAATGTACCGGCAGCATCTACCATCAGCTCAAACACCAAACGCTTTGACGATTTGAGCAACCTAGAGACCCAAATCAATAGCACTGCGGGTTTAACTGCAAGCATCACTGATCCAACAGGTGCTGCAAGTATCAGCATCAATGCGAGCAATCCGGAAAACACCATTGAGTTTGCCGATAGCGATAACGCCATCGCCACTGCGGCAAATGGCAATACGGCTGTGATTAACACCGGCAGCGTGATTCAGGAATTAGGTTTCACTTCATCCACCGGCGCTATCTTTACTTCAGCAGATAAAGGCGTTGGAACCGCCACCGCTAATGGCTATGATACTGGCCAGTTCGGGGTGAAATATGCTTCGAACATTTCCAGCAAAAACATGGCAAGCGGCGCGATTAAGCCACAATTTACCAGTGACGTGGTGGTATATGACGCACTCGGTGTAAGCCATACGCTGGCAATGGACTTTGTTAAAATTGATTCTACCACCAATACCTGGGCAGTTGAAGTTAACGCCGTACCGGCAAGCGATGTCACCGTCACTGCAGGAACTCCCGCAGGACAGTTAGCAGCAGGCACGGTTTCCTTCAACGGCGATGGTTCACTTGCAAATGTAAGTGCGGGACTTGCGGGCAAGGTTACCATTGACTGGAGTCCATCCACCAGCGCAGCAGGTGCAAGCACCATAACGTTCAATTTTGGCTCACAAAACAAAACCGACGGACTCAGCCAGTTCAGCGCTACTTCTAACACCACTAACACGGTGCAGAACGGTTCTTCTTCTGGTGAACTCACCGGGGTAAGCATTGACCAGAATGGTTTCGTGATTGAAAGCTTCAGCAACGGCCAGAGCCAGAAAGCGTTCCAGATTCCGCTCATTTCAATCAATAATCCGAATGGTTTGGAAGGTGTCTCAGGCGATGCATTCAAAATCACTCAGGCAGCAGGTACTGCTACTGCGGTAAATGCGGGCACGAACGGCACCGGGTCGCTTACTTCTTCATCACTTGAAGAATCGACCGTGGATCTTTCGACCCAGCTTACCGATTTGATTGTAGCCCAGCAGGCATATGGTGCGAACTCGAAACTGCTCACCGTGGCCGACCAGTTACTGCAGTCGCTCGATCAGATTATTCAGTAATCTTTTAGTGACTTCAGTCCGGCAATCCCCGCGTCCTCCCACGCGGGGATTGCTTTTTGTGCCGTAATCCTTTATGGAGAGCCTTCACTTTTTAGGCTGTTAAATCCATGAAATTCCTCGATGAAGCTAAAATCTATGCGCGAAGCGGCGATGGCGGCGGCGGTTGCGTCAGTTTCCGGCGCGAAAAATTCATCGAAATGGGCGGCCCGGACGGTGGCAATGGCGGGCGCGGTGGCTCCATCATCATTGAAACGGTCGGCGCGCTTAATACGCTGATCGATTACCGTTTCCAGCAACATTTCAAAGCCAAAAAAGGTGAACACGGCAAAGGTGCCAACCGTAGTGGGCTTGCCGCAAACGACATGATACTCAAAGTGCCTGTCGGCACCGAAATCCTCGCCGAAGACAAAGAAACCGTGATTGCCGATATGACCAAGGTAGGCGATCGCATCATTTTGCTCAAAGGCGGCCGTGGCGGCATGGGTAATGCGCATTTCAAAAGCTCGACCAACCAATCCCCCAAACACGCGCAACCCGGCGAAGAAGGCCAGGAAATGTGGATTTGGCTGCGCCTCAAACTTCTTTCCGATGCAGGGCTGCTCGGCCTTCCCAACGCAGGAAAATCAACATTCCTTGCCGCAGTTTCACGCGCAAAACCAAAAATCGCTGACTATCCTTTCACGACCCTCACCCCACAATTGGGCGTGGTGTATATCGACGAAAAAGAATTCGTGCTCGCAGACATCCCCGGCCTCATTGAAGGCGCGCATATGGGGGTGGGCCTTGGCCTTAAATTCCTCGCTCATGTGGAGCGTTGCGGCGTGTTGCTGCATTTGGTTGATGGCACACTGGACGATGTTGCAGGCGCCTACCACACCATTCGCACGGAAGTAAATGAATATAGCGAAAAACTTGCTTGTAAAGTGGAGCTGGTAGCACTGAATAAATGCGACGCGCTCACGCCCGAAGAAATTAAGAAGAAAAGCAAAGAATTGAAGAAGGCAAGTGGCAAAAAGATCTATACCATCTCGGCAGCGGCAGGTATGGGTATAGAGGAATTACTGCGTGCTATGTGGAAGATTATTGCTGAGTCAAGAGTGGCAACATAGAAAGTTAAGCGATGGAACTGGGCGAAAAGCTATTAGCTAAAATTCGCCCCGTTATTCTCTGCGGTGGTTCCGGCACGCGCCTCTGGCCGGTATCACGAGAAGAGTATCCCAAACAATTCGTTCCGCTTTTTGATGGAATTTCTCTTTTTGCCAAAACCCTGAATCGTGTGAATGATCGCACGCATTATGCCCCGCCTTTAATTATAAGCAATATCGCTCATAAATTTCATATTACTTCTATTTTAAAAACGCTCGGAGTTACCGATGCAATAATTCTACTGGAACCTTATTCACGCAACACCGCTGCGCCGGCCATTATTGCCGCGCTCCATGAGATAGACTCGGAACCGGGAACGCTTCACCTGGTGATGCCATCGGATCACATTATTGATGATGAGATTGCTTTTCATGATGCCATTACTCGTGCCTGCACACTTGCCGCTGAGGATATTGTACTCTTTGGAATAGCGCCCACACATCCTGCAACCGGCTATGGCTACATATTAGCTGATGGCAACATGAAGATTGCCAAATTTCACGAAAAACCTGCCGTAGAACAAGCGCAAGAATTTATTGAAAAAGGCGCATTATGGAATAGTGGAATTTTTCTCTACGCCCCTTCCCTTTTGCTCAAAGAAGCAAAGCTATACGATCAGGTTCATTTAGAAAAATGCAAGCAGGCATTGGCAGAAGCCACTCGCGATCCCTATAACAGCCACTGCCTGTTGCTTGGTGGTGAGGCTTATGCAGAAATGCAAAGCCCTGCCTTCGACACGCTTATCATGGAAAATACCACGCATGGCGCTGTAGTAAAATGTGAAATGGGCTGGAGCGATGTGGGATCATGGCAGGCAATGTATGAGGTCTCGGGAAAAGATACCGCAGGAAATTCGACAACTGACGACGCGATAATCAAAGATACCACGAATTGCTATATTCATTCCGAAGGCAGAAAAATTGCGGTGCTCGGAATGGACAATTGCATGATAATAGACACTCCGGATGCGCTTCTGATTGCACCGCTTTCGCGCGCAGAAGAAGTAAAAACATTGGTTGCTGCAGTTAAAACAAAATATGAGGCTGTGGTTCGCGAGCATCATTTTCACCCGCGCCCTTGGGGAACATATGAAATAGTTGCGCGCGGAAAAAATTTTCTCGTGAAACAAATTATAGTCTGGCCAGGAAGATCTTTATCCGAGCAAAAACATACCTACAGATCAGAACATTGGATGATCGTCGAAGGCACTGCTCAAGTAATGTGTGATGGCAAAGAAGAAATTATTTCGGTAAACCAGCCTTTCTTTATACCTATTGGTTCAAGGCACCGGCTGCGTAATCCCGGAAAAACCGATTTACGCATGATTGAAATACAATCCGGCGATTATATTGGCGAAGACGACATCACCCGTTTTGAGGATATGTACGGAAGAGTTTAACCCCTGTGTTCCGTCTGCGCGTAAAGATTATAATAGGCACTGTCCTGCTTCTGCATCAGCGATTCATGCGTGCCGGATTCCACAATTCTTCCGTGATCGAGCACATAGATAATGTCGGCGTTGCGGATGGTAGTAAGGCGATGCGCCACTACCAGCGTTGTGCGGTTTACCATGAGTTTATCCAGCGCATCCTGCACCACACGCTCAGAGGTATTGTCGAGCGATGAAGTCGCTTCATCAAGCAGCAGAATCGGTGCATTCTTTACAATCGCACGCGCAATGGCGAGGCGCTGGCGCTGACCGCCGGAGAGCTTCACGCCGTGCGGGCCTATCATGGTGTCATAGCCTTTGGGAAGCTCACGGATAAATTCATCGGCAGCCGCCATTCTCGCGGCATTTACTATTTCATCCTCACTTGCCTCAAGCCGTCCATAGGCAATATTCGCGCGCACGGTATCATCGAACAATACTATTTCCTGACTCACCAGCGACATCGAGCCACGTAGCGATGCCAGTGTCACTTCACGAATATCCTGATCATCGACCGTAATCATGCCGCGATTCAAGTCATAAAAACGCAAGAGCAGATTCACCATGGTGGATTTTCCACTGCCGGAGGAGCCAACGAGTGCTACGGTTTTTCCCGCAGGAACGTTGAGTGTGATATCATCAATACCGCCAGTATCTTTGGCATAGTGGAATGAAGCATTTTCAAATCGAATTGCACCTTCGGATACTTTAAGCGGTTTAGCATTGGGCGCATCGGCAATCTCCGCTTTCATGTCGAGCACCACAAATAACCGGCTTGCGGCAGCCAAGCCTTCCTGCAATGAGTTATTGAGTGTCACCAATGTTTTCGCAGGCTTATACGCCATGATCATCGCAGCGACAAAAGAGAAAAATGCGCCGGGAGTGCTCTCACCATGAATAACGCCGTAACCGCCAAACCAGATGACAGCCGCAATGGATGCGCCGGTGAGTAACTCCATAATCGGAGAAGCCGCCGCCTGAATGCGCGAACCTTTGAAATAAAGACCATAGAGATTTTCAATGATTTTGCGCGCGCGGCTGATTTCATGTTCTTCGCGCCCATACGCTTTCACCATGCGCACACCGTGGAAGGTTTCATCAAGCTGGGCGGCAAAATGGCCAAGCTGCTGCTGAGTAGAATCAGAAATTTTGCGCATCCTGCGACCGAGGCGAATAACCGGAAGCACAGCAATCGGGAACACCACAAAAGCAATAAGCGCGAGGCTCGTATTTTGGTGAAACATGAGCGCCACGAGAAACACCATGGTGAAAAAATCTTTGGCGATGCCGGTAAGCACGGTGGAAACCGCATTGCGCATAAGCATAATATCATTGGTAAAACGTGATATCAGCCGACCCGATGCCTGATCGTGAAACACCGACAAATCCGAATGCATCAGATGCGAAAACAGATCAATCTGCATATCCGCAATAATACGCTGGCCAACATTGCGCATAATCACCGTCTGGCCGTAAGAAGCAAACGCGCTCACCGTACCAATCGCAAACACCGCCATCGGCAGATAAAACAGCATGGTCGCGTTTTTCTTGAGAAATATATCGTCAAGCACCGGCTGCATCATCCAGGCGTTCGCCGCAGTTGCACCCGCCACCAGCATCATGCAAATAACTGCAAAAATGAGCTTCCGCACATGGCTGGAAAGATAATCCTTCACGAGGCGCTTAAGCAGTGGCAGTGTTTGATATGCTAGTATTTCTTTCAATCGTGGTCTCCGAAATGACTGTCATTAGAGTATATTAGGGAGATTCATAGCGTATTTGCCGCTAAATACCAGAAAACTCATCACATTAAGGTAAAAATTACTATAGAACGCTGATTAATATTACACCCCAGGTGATTACAGCAGCCATTATTGACAGAAACACCGCAGCACTTCCCATATCTTTTGCTTTTTTAGAGAGGTCGTGGTGGTCGGAAGAAATCCTGTCTATCGCTTTCTCAATCGCTGTATTCAGTATCTCCACAATCAAAACCAGAAAAAGGCTGCCGATTAACAGGCAATGCTCTGCAATCGTTACTTTCAGAAAAAGACTTATGGGAAATAATACCAAGCAAGCAATAAGCTCCTGCCGGAATGCTTCTTCCGACGCGTAGACTGCCCGAAACCCATGAAACGAACATGTAAATGCCGCAATAATGCGTTTAATTCCCTTGCCGTTATTCATGCAAACCTCTGAGTAATCTATCTGCCAGCAACCGTCATAGTGTCGATGCGGAGTGTTGGCGCATTGGTAGAGTAGCGGAATTCCAGGTCATTTGCCACGCGTAAATCAGCAAACATATCGGCGAGTTTTCCGGCAATGGTGACTTCACTCACTGCGTAGGATTTTACTCCGTTTTCTATCCAGAACCCTGCCGCGCCCTGGCTGTAATCACCGGTAATTAAATTCACTCCCATGCCAAATACCTCGGTCACGTAAAATCCGCCCTTGATGTTGCTCAACAAATCATTCACGGAAATTTCTGACGGCGGAATATAAAGATTAGTAGTCGAAGGCGATGGCGGCGAAGAAAGTCCGCGCGAAGCATGTCCGGTAGTAACAAGTCCCAGTTTATTTGCCGAACGCACATCAAGTAACCACGTTTGCAATACACCATTTTCTACCAGCAGGGTTTTTTTATTGGCAACACCCTCACCGTCGAACGGCTTGGAGCCTATCCCGCGCAAACGATGTGGCTCATCAATGATATTGATGGACTTATGAAATATCTGTTTACCCATGGAGTCTTTCAGGAAACTTGTTCCGCGCGCAATCGAACTACCATTTATTGCACCGGCGAATGCTCCAAGCATGCCTTTGGAAACGCGTGGATCAAACACCACCGGAATAGTACCCGTTTCAATTTTGCGCGGGTTTAATCGTGCCAAAGCACGGTTAGCAGCATTGATGCCTAACGCTCCCGCATCGCTTAAATCTGAGACAAATCGTGCAGAGGTAAAATCATAATCACGCTCCATGCCGCTACCCGTACCTGCAAGCACCGAGACTGAAATGGAGGCATTGCTCGCTTGATACACGCCTGCAAAACCATTGCTTGCAGCGAGCGCAAACGTTACCGAGCCGTAAGCCGCATCCGCACCTTCTGAGTTGGTCACGCCTTTTACTGCGAGTGCAGCATCTTCTGCTATCGCACATTTCTCCTGCAGCCATTCAGGATTTGGTTCTTTTTTATCATATAAATCCAGATCGGGAATTTTCTTCGCAAGCAACGCTTCCGGTGCAAGACCACTAAATTTGTCTTCCGGCGCGAGCTTAGCCATCGCGAGTGAGCGCGTGAGCATTTCCGTGCATGCCTCTTTGCTGGTATCGGAAGAAGAAACCATCGAAGAACGGTTGCCGATAAAAACACGGAGGCCTATCCCTTTGCTTTCTGCACGCTCCAAGCCTTCCGGTTTTCCCATACGCTGCGATACGGAAAGCGCAGTCGATTCATAGAGCAGCACATCGGCAGCATCAGCACCGCTTTTACGTGCCGATTTGATTAAATCGGTTATAAGATCTAGGGATTGTTTCATGGGCTTCATTCAATAATTGAAATGTGTGCTGCTTGCAACGATTGACTTCGGATAAAATAACTTCATAACTAATTTATGCAGGCAATTCACCGCAATAATTTCGATTTCATCCGTTTATCTGCTGCAATCATGGTCTGGTATGGCCATTGTTATGCACTCGTAAAACTCAACGATCCTCTCGAGCGAGCTATCTCATTTGAGGCTTTTGGAAGCCTCGGTGTTACTATTTTCTTTATCATCAGCGGGTATTTTGTAACCGCCAGTTACAACAATAACAAACGCTTTCTGCCTTATATGCGAAACCGTGCATTACGCATATTACCCGCATTATTTGTGGTCGTTTTGCTCAGCGTTTTCGTGCTTGGTCCATTGGTTACCACACTATCAATCGGTGATTATTTCAGCAATCATATCACCTGGCGCTACTTAAAATGTATGCTGATTTTTCCATTGCAATATGATTTGCCGGGAGTGTTTACGCATAATGCCATGAGTGCAGTCAACGGCTCCTTATGGACATTACAACATGAGCTGCGACTTTATATTGTGATAGCATTGCTCGGTGTACTTGGCATTTTGCGCCCACGCTTGATGCTTGTTTTGTTGGTTGGTTTATATGTTATCCGTATGTATGGATACGTAACCGTGCCACCACCGGAGAAACTTTTTACCGTGAAGTGGGGCAAGCTGGAACTGGCGGTAAAACTTGCCAGCCAGTTTGCTGGTGGCGCACTTATGTATCTGGCGCGTGACAAACTGATCTTGTGCAAAAAGTATTTTGTGATTGCATTGTTGTTGCTCGGCGGGAGTCTTTTTTTGCCTGCTATAGCCAACAGCATGTTGTTTGATATTGGTCTTACTTATGCCGTTATTTATCTGGGGTTTCTAAAACTTCCATTGCTTCCAATGGCTGGAAAGTATGGCGATTTTTCGTATGGATTTTATCTTTATGCTTTTCCCATACAGCAGCTTTCCCTGCAATTACTGGGTAGCGATCCCGGTTTTGGAGCGTTTTTGTTTACGAGCTTTGTAGCAACTTTTCTGTGTGCAATTCTCTCGTGGCATTTTGTGGAAAATCCGGCTTTATCGCTCAAACGCTGATTTGTAATGTAAGCGCGTAAAGCGCAACTGCTGCGGCATTAGACACATTGAGACTTTCCATGGCAGACGATATTGGCAAACGCACCAGCAAATCACACCGTTCAGCCGTTAAACGACGAAGCCCCTTTCCTTCTGCACCAAGTACCAATGCAGTTTTATTATTGAGCTTGGCCTGCGCAATCGTTTGCTTCGCTTCGCCGTCTAGCCCAATGCACCAATAGCCGTGTTTTTTAAGTGTTTCCATGGATTGCGATAGGTTGGTGACGGTGATAATTGGCACAATCTCAATGCCACCCGATGAAGCTTTTGCCATGGTGGCGGACTCCTGAGCTGCGTGATCCTTGGTCACAATAATAGCTCCCACACCAAACGCTGCGGCAGTACGAAGTATTGCACCTACATTATGCGGATCGGTCACCTGATCAAGTAACAATAAAGGCTTCGGCCCCTTGGCGATTGCCAAATAATCCTCAAGCGCCATTTCGGGCAACGGCCTTACTTCAAGTGCAATACCCTGATGCACAGCATCTTCAGGCAGGAGTTTGCTGATATCTTGCGGGGATTTATCTTCCGGATTTATTTTACGTGCTTTGCATTCTGATGTGAATTTCTCCATCGCCTGCTTAGTTGCCACCATGCGTTTTATTTCTCGGGTTTCATTGAGCAGCGCCGCACGCACGGCATGCACGCCGTAAAGCCAGTAAGTTTTTCCTGATTCGGATTTCTTGTGATGATATTGCATGGCTCTCTTATACAAAACTATACGGCTCTACGTCGATCTTTATCTTGAAGGCAGCAGGAATTTTATGTTGCAACAACCAATCCGCAAGCCACTGCTGCAAAGGAAAATTACGCTCAGCCTTAATAAGTATACGATAACGATATTTGCCGCTAAGCCTTAGCAATGGCGCCGGAGCGGGTCCTAAGATCATTGGCATAGGGGGAACGCTTCCCCCATCTACGCTCCGCGCAGCCTCCCCCGCGGGGTCGTCGCTTCCGCTCCTCCGCGTATCCACGCTATTGGCAAGTCTCACTAATTCTCTGGCAAAACCTGCAACCTCTTGCTCATTCTGTCCTTCGATAATCACTGCGGCGAGTTTACCGTAAGGTGGCATCTCCGCATCTTCGCGCATTCTGGCTTCAAGCATCATAAAACGATCGCGATCGCCTGCAGCAAGTGCCTGCATCACCGGGTGCTCCGGCATATAAGTCTGCAAATACACTTCGCCTTTGGTTTTCTCACGACCCGCACGTCCCGAAAGCTGGTGCAATAATTGATAAGTGCGCTCGCCTGCGCGTAAGTCACCACCGGCAAGCCCCATATCTGCATCGATCACACCCACCAATGCAAGCCCCGCAAAATGATGTCCCTTCGCTATCATCTGCGTGCCAACAAGAATATCTATTTCGCCCTTAGTCATAGAATCTATAATATTTTCATCTGCGCTATCACTCGTCATCACCTTGATTCTCGCATTTGGAAATAACTCGCAAAGCTCTTCAGCGATACGTTCAACACCCGGCCCATAAGGAACAATCGTATTTTCCTTTTTACATTCCGGGCAGGCTTTAGGAACAGGCGCAGTATAGCCGCAATGATGGCACAGCAGTTTATTTTTTGCGCGGTGCAGAACCAGCCACGAGGTGCAATCGGGACATTGAAAGCGGTGCCCACAGGCACGACATAGCATAAGCGGTGCATAGCCGCGGCGGTTCATAAAAATCATCGCCTGATTTTTCTCGGCAAGCGTTTTAATAATTGCATTGCGTAGTGGTTCAGAAATCCATTTGCCACGCTCAGGCGGGGTCACACGCATATCAATTAGCTGCACCACTGGCATCTCGGCTTCATTATGGCGGTTCGGTAAATGCACACGCGTGTAGCGTTTATTTTCGATGTTATATTCGGTCTCCAGCGAAGGCGTCGCCGAGACAAGCACAATCGGTATTTTTTCCTGATGTGCACGCGCAACCGCCATGTCTCGCGCCTGATAAATCGCGCCGTCTTCCTGTTTGTAGGAAGGATCGTGCTCTTCATCCACTATGATAAGTGCAAGATTGCTAAATGGCATAAATAGAGCCGAGCGCGCACCCACTATAATCTTCACATTGCCACTAGCCACCCCACGCCATGATTCACGTTTTTTCGAAGGTTTTACATTAGAATGCCAGACATCCGGCTCGAAACCAAAGCGCTTTTTAAACCGCGCAAGCCACTGCACAGAGAGTGCAATTTCCGGCAACATCACCAGAACCTGCTTGTTCTGGCCGATACAGGCATCTATCGCATCAAAATACACCTCGGTTTTTCCTGAACCCGTTACACCGTCTAATACGGTTACTGAAAAACCTGCATTAATCTTATTACGCAGCAAATCCGCAGCATTCTTTTGAGCATCAGACAAGCACGGCGTCACTGCGATTGCATTTGCCACTATGTTGGCTCTAGCAGGAATACTAAGAATTTCTTTTAAACCCTCTGCTTTTATAAACTCCCGGACAACATGTGCCGAAACTTTGGCATAGGTTGCTATGTCTTTTGCAGTGCGCGGAGTCTCATCTGAGAGATAGGCAACAATACGCGCACGCGCTGGAGTTATTTTATTCTGTGACTCTTTATTGAGTTTGTAATGCACATCAATAGCAGGAGGATTTAATGCATCTGGTGCGGAAAGTGCCATCTTCAGCACCATGCCCAGCGGTGTAAGCGTATACCAGGAAACCCACTCGATGAATTTACGCATAGCCTCAGGTATCGGTGGCAAATGCACAGCTATCATTTCGATAGTTTTTATTTTTTTCTCATCAATGCCGCCTTGTGCCGCGCCCCAAACCACTCCCCAAACCGATTTATTGCCAAAAGGCACCCGCACATAATCGCCAATAGTCACCTCCATGCCATCTTGCACGCGGTAATCAAAGGGGTTGCGAAAAACCAGCGGCAACAAAACACCGACTATTTTTCCAGAACTAATAATCTCTCTTCCGTTCTCTTTTAACATGCGCTAGACATTAGAATACAACAACGAGGTGTGCCATGAAATTTTTTGTCGATACTGCCGATGTAGCCGAAATCCGCGAATTAGCCGAAACTGGCCTTTTAGACGGAGTTACCACTAATCCATCACTTATTGCCAAATCTGGTCGTGATTTTATCGAAGTGGTAAAAGAAATTTGTACGCTGACCGATGGCCCAGTGAGTGCCGAGGTTACCGCACTGGATGCACCCGGCATGATCAAAGAAGGTGAAAAACTTGCCAAAATTGCAAAAAATATTGCCATAAAAGTACCGCTCACCTGGGAAGGTTTAAAAGCCTGCAAACATTTTACCAGCCGCGGAACCATGGTGAATGTAACGCTGTGTTTCTCAGCCGCACAGGCAATTTTAGCCGCTAAAGCCGGAGCAACTTTTGTATCTCCGTTTGTAGGCAGGCTCGACGATGTAGGGCAAGACGGTTTACATTTGATCGGTGAAATTTGTGAAATTTATAGCCAGTACGATTATTTTGAAACACAGGTGTTGGTCGCGAGCGTGCGCAACCCTATTCATATTGTGGAATCAGCGAGAATGGGTGCGCATGTAGCCACCATTCCACCGTCTGTGATGAAACAACTTGCTCAACACCCACTCACCGATAAAGGTTTGGCGGGCTTCATGGCGGACTGGCAGAAAACCGGACAGAAGATTATATAATAATAAAAATATAGGGATTATGACTGTAGATAAATCATCAAAAACTTCAGCTAAAACCAAAGAAACCATAAGCAAGCAACAGGTAGTTGACTATTTGCGTCAGCATCCGAATTTTTTGAAAGATAATGTAGATCTGTTTGAAACCATCACTCCGCCGGAAGTAGATCACGGCGGCAATGTGGTGGATTTACAGCATCATATGCTTGGCAAACTCCAGACGGGCCTACAGGCGATAAAAGGTAAATATGAAGGACTAATTACCTCCAGCCGCGACAATATGTCCACCCTGCACCAGGTGCATGAGGCCGTACTTTCGCTCATCCGCGCGCCATCGCTTGAGCAACTACTGGAAGTGATTGCGCTCGATTTGCCAGCGTTTTTTAATGTGGATATTGTGCGTCTGGGTTTAGAGTCGGAAGCGGCGGAATTTTATGAAAATAAATTCGGTGAGCAAAATGCGTCCGGCATCGCATTCTTAGAAGCAGGTCTGATTGATCAAATCATGACCAAAGGTAAATCCATTTTGTTGATTGCCGACACCGAAAAACAATTCTTCCCCGGTTTTGCCCAAATATTTGCTGACTGCGAAGGAATTGTCGAGTCGGTGGTGTTCCTGCGTATGCGCCTGCCCTCTTCGCAGCGCAATGTATTACTTGCTTTTGGGGTCCGAATAAAAAATCATTTCCATGAAGGTCAGGGAACTGAGATGCTCTCATTCCTCGCACAAATTATCGAACATAGATTAGATGAATGTCTAAACGACAGCGGAATAGCCCATTTGATCTAAGCGGCCTCACGATTGATGCAAAATTGCGTGAAGCGGTATCGTCTTGGCTCGAATGGCTTTCTCATAATAAATCCGCGTCCGAGCATACTGTCACCGCTTATGAAATTGATCTCAGACATTTTTTGCAATTTGTAAGCAAGCACCTCGGCGATGAAGTAACTATCGCGAATCTTGCAGAATTAAATTTACGTGATTTTCGCAGTTGGCTTGCAACCCGCATGAGTGAAAAATTTACTGCAACTTCCACTGCGCGTGCGATGTCAGTGGTGCGCGGATTTTTTCGTTATCTGGAGAAGCAAGGCGGCTTTGAAAACCCGGCAATATTTCATGTACGCACGCCTAAACTTGCAAAGTCGCTACCCAAAGCACTCGCTGAAGATCAGGCAATGTCATCGCTTGATTCTGTGGGCGAAAATCATAAAGATGAATGGGTGCAACTGCGCGATGTGGCAATTCTTACTCTCATTTATGGATGCGGCCTTCGTATCAGTGAAGCGCTTAACCTTCACCCTAGTGATATGAAACCAAATGCAATTTCACTTACGATAAAAGGTAAAGGCAATAAAGAACGCATGGTTCCGGTATTGCCGCAAATTCATACCGCCATCGAACAATATAAAAAACTATGCCCTTATAATCTTGCAAAAGATGAGCCATTATTTCGGGGGCTTCGCGGCAAGCAACTACAGCCTGCCATTTTTCAGAAAGAAATCAGATATTTGCGTGCAAGCTTAGGTCTGCCGGATTCTGCTACTCCGCATGCATTTCGCCACAGCTTTGCAACACACTTGCTGGCAAGTGGTGGTGATTTGCGCACGATTCAGGAATTGCTTGGTCACGCCGATCTTTCCACCACCCAGCGTTACACCAAAGTTGATCACGAGCGATTACTTAGCGCCTACCAGAAAGCGCACCCACGGGCATAAATCATTGAAATATTGAGTATTACCTGCTACCCACAAATTGCTGGGAGGCACATTTATGAAAAAAACGTTCACCGCATTATATTGCGCAGTGTTTTCTGCGGCCTTTTGTATGTCATCTCCTTTATTGGCCGATGACAATACGAGCATAGAAAAATTACAGGCAGCCGCAAATCAGGGAGATGCAGAAGCACAGCTTAAACTCGGCTCTGCCTATGAAACCGGCGACGGCGTTAATCAGGATGATGTGCAAGCCATGAAGTGGATAAAAAAATCAGCGGATCAGGGAAATACCGAGGCGCAATTCCATCTTGGCATCGCGTACCGTAGCGGATTTGGTGTACCGATGGATAAAACCCTTGCATATATGTGGTTTGAGCTCGCAGCCAAACAGGGAAGCAATAAAGCCATAGAAACGCGTAAAGATCTCGCAAATTCCATGACGGATGACGAAATCGAAAAAGCCAGAGATATGGCAAATGACTGGAAACCGTTGGCAGACTCCAACTAACTTTTACGTTTGTTTACGTCACGCTGGCTCGACATATGCTCCGCCATACGACGCAGGGGCTCGCTGCAATTATCACGCGGCACCACCACTTCAATCAGATACATATCTTTGGTGTTGGCAAACGCCTCTTTGAGCGTGGCCTCAAGCGCGCCTTTGGTTTTTACTTTCACCGCCTTACCATAGTTGAGCAATTCACAGATTTTGGTGTATTTCCACGGATGGATATTATTAAACGGCCCATCAATAATGTGACGCTGTGTGCCGTAGCCATCGTTATTGATAATGCAGACAATCGGGTTCATACCTTCCTTGGCCACGGTGGAAAGCTCAATGCCGGTCATCTGGAATGCGCCGTCGCCGATGATTGCAATCGTGCGCCCCTTTGTGTCAGCAGCCATTGCGCCGATTGCGGCTGGCATGGCAAACCCCATGGAAAGGTAATAGGCGTCGGAGAGGAAATTATTGCGCTTGGTCGTGCGCAACCCAATCGCGCCCATTAAAGCATCGCCCGTGTCGCAGATAACATTCGTTCCCTCTTTCATGGTGAGGCCGACGAGGCGGAAGAACGTTTCCACATCCACAGGTTCGGCTCTCTCCTTGGCAGTGAGGGGTTTTGGCGTAACGCTCGGGTTTGGGTTCTTGAATTTTGCTTTGGGTTTTATTTTGGCAGCGCGCAAACCTTCCAGAAAATCCTTAAACAACACATCGTCATAGCCATGCAAACCAATGCGGGTTTTTTCCGTGGTGGAAAGGATGCAGTTTTTACGCTCTAATTTTGCAGCGGAGGCCCCTAAGAATACATCGGTAATAAATGCGCCAAACAAAATAACGCAGTCGCTGTTTTCAACGTAATTTTTGCAGCCCGGCTCCGATAGCCCGCCACTATAAACGCCGATATAGTTGGGATTGGTCTCGCTGATAATACTTTTGGAAAGCAGCGTTGCCGCAATCGGGATGTTTAATTTCTTGGCAAGCGCAACCGCGATGTCGGTCAAGCCGTGACGCTGCAATTCTACGTCAGCAATAATCACCGGCTGTTTGGCGCGGCTTATCATTTCGGCGGCTTCACGCAATGCTCCTTCAAGATTTTCAGGGTCACTAGTCAGCACTTCCTTATTGCGACGTGTGGGAAGTTTCACTGGCTCATCAACAATATCATAGGGGATTTCAATATAACCTGGGCGGCACTGCGTTTGCACTGCTTCAATCACGCGGATGATTTCTGCGGCAGCGGTTTCTGCATCCATTAGCACGGTGTTGGCGCAGGTGACTTCTTCGAAGATGCGGCGTTGTGTGTCAAATGTGCGCACCTTGTGATGAATTAACGGATCGCTACGGCGATCAAATGTTGCAGGGCCGCCGGAAATCACCAGCATCGGGCTTTTCTCGGCGTAAGCACAGGCAACCGAATTGAGCATGTTGAGGCCGCCTACACAGTAAGTGACGCATGCCACACCCAAACCATTGACGCGCGCGTAGCCGTCGGCGGCAAAGCCTACTGAAGGTTCGTGTGTCATGGTGATGAGTTTTATTTTAGAGCGATCAAGCCAGCGGAAAGTGGGCAATGCAAAATCACCGGGGATGCCAAACGCAGTTCTGATGCCTTTGCTGTAGAGATAGTCGAACAGGAATTCACCAACGGTCTGAGTCGCCATATCGCCTCGCTTTTATAATTGACTTACAATATGCTAACGAGGCTTACAAAAATAGTAAACTAAATACCTTTGTCATTACCAGATGGCTTTTTTACAATGTCTTGCTGCCAGTTTTTCTGTGGCGACGGAACTTCAGGAACATTAGAATATTCTTTGGTGTCCTGCGTGCGCGCAGACATTTTATCCCTGAAACGCTTATTATCCTCAAACAATTCATCGAATTTATGGTTAGCCTTGTACACAGAGTACCCTGCAAAGGCAACGAGTGCCGCACCTAGAAAAATACTTCCGGAGGCAAATGCAAATACACACGCCACAACCGCCACTAACGCAAATAGGCCCCAAGTGATGGTTTTGCTGGATTCAACATCAGCATTCCAGCCATATTTCATTGTATCGCGAACCCTGTCGTATTTGCTGTATGGCTGATTTTCAGGCATGTTTAACTTTCAATGATTCGCATATCCTGGATTTGAAGATACAGCATAATACAGGGAAATTCAATTCCGGTGAAAATTTAGCATTAAACCCAAAAGCACAAAAAAGCCTCCGTGTTTCCACAGAGGCTTTTTCGCGTTGTTTAAGCGCTGATACAATGAAAGAGCATTTAGGCACAGATGACGGCAGTGTCAGATATGTAAGAAAATGAGAAATAAATGGTAAGATAATTCTTACAATCATTAATACTTCTCTTCCTTAGAAAGGAGGTAATCCAGCCGCAGGTTCCCCTACGGCTACCTTGTTACGACTTCACCCCAGTCATTGACCCTACCGTGGTAGCCTGCCCCCTTGCGGTTAGCACAGCTGCTTAAGGTAGAACCAACTTCCATGGTGTGACGGGCGGTGTGTACAAGACCCGGGAACGTATTCACCGTAGCATGCTGATCTACGATTACTAGCGATTCCAGCTTCATGCACTCGAGTTGCAGAGTGCAATCCGAACTGAGACGGTTTTTTGAGATTAGCATACCCTCGCGGGTTAGCTGCCCATTGTCACCGCCATTGTAGCACGTGTGTAGCCCAGGCCGTAAGGGCCATGAAGACTTGACGTCATCCCCACCTTCCTCCGGCTTATCACCGGCAGTTTCCTTAGAGTTCCCAGCTTAACCTGTTGGCAACTAAGGATGAGGGTTGCGCTCGTTGCGGGACTTAACCCAACATCTCACGACACGAGCTGACGACAGCCATGCAGCACCTGTGTGGTAGCCAGCCAAACTGAAGAATACCTTTTCTGGTATTCATACTACCCATGTCAAGGCCTGGTAAGGTTCTTCGCGTTGCCTCGAATTAAACCACATGCTCCACCGCTTGTGCGGGTCCCCGTCAATTCCTTTGAGTTTTAATCTTGCGACCGTACTCCCCAGGCGGAGTGCTTAATGCGTTAGCTGCACCACTGAACCCTACGGGCCCAACGGCTAGCACTCATCGTTTACAGCGTGGACTACCAGGGTATCTAATCCTGTTTGATCCCCACGCTTTCGCGCCTCAGCGTCAGTTGTGTGCCAGATAGCCGCCTTCGCCACCGGTGTTCCTCCTAATATCTACGAATTTCACCTCTACATTAGGAATTCCGCTATCCCCTCACACACTCCAGCTATACAGTTTCAAAGGCAGTTCCAGAGTTAAGCTCTGGGATTTCACCTCTGACTTGTATAACCGCCTACGCGCTCTTTACGCCCAGTAATTCCGAACAACGCTAGCACCCTTCGTATTACCGCGGCTGCTGGCACGAAGTTAGCCGGTGCTTATTCTTCAGGTACCGTCATTATCTTCCCTGACAAAAGAGCTTTACAACCCTAAGGCCTTCATCACTCACGCGGCATGGCTGGATCAGGCTTTCGCCCATTGTCCAATATTCCCCACTGCTGCCTCCCGTAGGAGTCTGGACCGTGTCTCAGTTCCAGTGTGGCTGGTCGTCCTCTCAGACCAGCTACAGATCGGAGCCTTGGTGAGCCATTACCTCACCAACTAGCTAATCTGACGCGGGCCAATCTTTCAGCGATAAATCTTTCCTCCGTAGAGAATATCCGGTATTAGCAGCAGTTTCCCGCTGTTATTCCGAACTGAAAGGTATGTTCCCACGCGTTACTCACCCGTGCGCCACTCGTGTATTGCTACACGCGTTCGACTTGCATGTGTTAAGCCTGCCGCCAGCGTTCGTTCTGAGCCAGGATCAAACTCTCAAGTTATGATCCAAGCTTTAGTCTAAACTAACTATTGCTAGTTAGTCCTCAAATAAAGCGAATTGATTGTTCGCACGCTGTCACATTATCCTCGCCATCACAGCTAAAGGATAATTGCGACCACAAAAATAAATAAAATTAATTATTCAAAAATTACATGGTTGATAACTTGATAAATCAAGTCATCTCGCACAAATAACAGCGTAACGGAAAATTCCGACACGCCATCACCTGCGCTTAAATGCTCTATTCACTTTGTAAAACATCAGGTTATCAGCCGTTTTTCAGGCAATAACACTTCCACCGCCAATCGCGGGGAGGCAACTTATAGGGGTAACAGGGTGAATATGTCAACAGCAAAAATGAAGTTTCTTGCATAAAAAATATTTGCCGTGGGAAACCGAGGCAACTCCTAGGTTTTGCGCGCAGCACGCGCAAGCAGTTCTTCTTTACTTGGCGTATAATTATTCTCTTCCCAGTATTCTTCCAGATTTTCAAGTAAAACGCCTAAATCTTTGCCGGATTTCAACCCCGCATGTATTAAGTCATCACCGGTCACCGGAAACTCGGGTATATTCCAATCTTGAACCAGCGCCATAGCTTTTAGACCAGTTTGCTCATCAAACCTTTCCGCCATTGATAATAAAACCTCCTCGATAAATAATCTTTTACCAAAGTTTCGTATATGTTTCTTCCACAATTTCTCTTCGTTTTTCCCCTGTATAGGGCAATCGCGTACACATAAATCACATAATCTCAGATAATGCGCCTTCGATAATTTCCAACGAGCAGCGATACTTTGTATTATAGGAAGCTTATCTCCTTTAACGCTGCGCAACAATGCCATCAGAGCCAGAATCGGATCAACTGGATATATAATTATTGTCTTTGATAGGGCAGACAATTTTTTAAGTGAAGTAACATTCACACTCACAGGCAAAACATATTTTAGTATTTTGTTTTCCTGCATCATGTCAATTACATCTGCGGCGTCATCAGCCACAAGCAACTTGAACATCTCCTGCTGAATACGTTCACCAGAAAGATTATCTATCTTCGCAGCATTGGCGGCACAAGCGGTCAGCGCGTCTTTGTCGGCAACGCCTACTCCGTAATGGGCAAAGAAACGGAAGAACCGCAAAATCCTAAGAGCATCTTCAGCAATGCGTTGGTTGGGGTCGCCGATAAAACGCACATAATTGGCGTGTAAATCTGCGCGGCCATTAAAGTAATCGGTGATCTCCCCTTGCGCATCTGCATAAAGCGCATTCACGGTAAAGTCGCGCCGCTCGGCATCTTCGCGCCAGTTATCCGTATAGGCCACTACTGCACGCCTGCCGTCGGTCGCCACATCACGCCTGAGTGTGGTGATTTCAAAATGTTTTTTGCCCACTACCGCAGTTACTGTGCCGTGATCAATGCCAGTGGGTATGGTTTTAATGCCGGATTTAGCAAGAAGTTTCATCACCGCTTCGGGAAGTAATGGCGTTGCCAGATCGACATCTTTCACTGCGATCGCTAAAATACCATCACGCACGCAACCACCGACAAAACGAAACGGCTCCGCACCAAAAGCTGCAATCAATTTTTGTGTTTCAGGCCAGTGTAACCAATCGGGATTAAATTTTTCCATCAGCCTGCCTGCTTTGTTTTCTCAGGTGCACCAGAAGACAATGCCTCAGTTAGTGCGGCCTGAATCTGACGAACTTTACTTTCGTGGTTAATCTTCATGCCAAATACATCTTTTACATAAAACACATCCACTGCGCGCTCGCCGTAGGTGGTAATGTGCGCTGTAGAAATAGTTAGCCCCAGCTCGGCAAGTATATTCGTAACCGTATGCAGGAACCCTACCCTATCGCGGCCACCCACTTCGATTACCGTGTAATTCGCACTTACTTTATTTTCAATATACACACGTGGTGGCACTTTGAAAACCTCCATACGGCTCGGGTAAGGCAAGCGAATCGCAGCAATTTCCTTGGCGATATCAAGCTCGCCGGTGACCGCTTTATTCATAAAAACGGAAAGACGCGCGAGTTTATCGGGTTTATCAAACGCATGGTGATCCATGTCCTGAATGTGGAACATTTCAATCGCCATGCCATTTTTAAACGTGAAGATTTTCGCACTCAAAATATTCGCTCCGGCAAGTGCGATGGCCCCGGAGATTTTTGAAAATAATCCAGGCTGATCGGCAGTGCATAATATAATATCTGTAATGGCTCGGAAGGAATCGCTCTTCGTATCAAGTACCAGTGGCTGTTTTGAACTCTCCTGTTCCTTCAGAGCTTTTGCAATGCGTGCATGAGTGCTTGCATCAAAATTTGACCAGAAGGTGGAACCACCTTGTTCAAGATAATCATCAATCGCTTTACTCTTCCAACCTGGCAACAAGCTCGCAAGCTCGGTACGTAACGCTGCCTGCTCCACTTTGCGAGCCTGCTTATCGCTCGCACCCATTTTTTCTTCCGCCGCGTAATATAATTCACGGAGTAGCGAACCTTTCCAGCCATTCCAGACTGCAGGCCCTACCGCACGAATATCCGCGACGGTTAAAAGCAATAGCAAGCGCAAACGCTCCGGCGATTGCACATTGTCCACAAAATCTTCAATAGTTTTTGGGTCGGTTAAATCGCGCTTGAACGCAGTACGGCTCATGAGTAAATGATACCGCACAAGCCACGCACAGGTTTCTGCTTCATATTCGTCAAAACCGAAACGCCGCGCAAGCTTGCGCACAATCACCTCACCCAGCATCGAGTGATCACCACCTTTACCTTTGGCAATGTCATGTGCGAACAAAGATAAAAAGAGAACCCGTTTTGAATTAATGAGAGGGAACAATTCATTGGCAAGCGGCATCTCTTCTTTGAATTTTCCGGCACCAATTTTATGCAAAATGCCAATGGCAAATATCGTGTGCTCATCAACCGTATATACATGATACATATCAAACTGCATCTGCCCGCTAACACGGCCAAAATCAGGAATAAATTTACCAAGCACACCCGCCTCACTCATGCGTCGCAGAGTCGGCTCAGGGTTATGTTTGGACAACATAATGTTCATGAAAGCTTCGTTGGCTTTTTCGTCACGCCTAAGGCTTGCATCAATAAGCCATAAATTGCGCGTGATAATCTGTAACGTATGCGGGTGAATATCTAGCTTATGTTCATGCGCCGTTTCAAACAACGTTATAAACAGCAGTGGTTTTTTCTTGAAAGCATCCTCGGAAGCAACCGCTATGCGTTCGCCATCAAGCTGAAATTCGCCCAGATCGGCACTATGCTGCATACGGCTGCCGAGGCCAATGCGGGGTTTACGCTTTTTACTTTCTTCAAGCACTGCACATACGCTGCGCGTGAGATTTCCGACGGTGCGCACCACCAGAAAATATTGTTTCATAAAACGTTCTACCGAATGAGCATTGCTGTCGTCATGAAAACCCATCGCTTCGGCCACGGAGCGTTGCATATCGAATGTAAGACGCTCTTCCGCGCGCCCCGCTATAAGATGCATATGAATACGCACCAACCAAAGAAAATGCTGTGCCATGACGAAGGATTTATATTCATCTTTGGTCAGAATTTTATTTTCCACCAGCTCATCCAGTGATTTTATTTTATAAATATATTGAGCAAGCCAATAGAGCGTATGTAAATCACGCAAGCCCCCCTTGCCTTCCTTGATATTGGGCTCAAGCACATAACGCGAATCACCACAACGATGGTGATTGTCTTCGCGCTCCGCCAACTTTGCTTCCACAAAATCAAGCTCGCTGCTGCCTGCCGTATAATTTTCAAACTGCTTTGTGAAGGTATCAAATATTTTAACGTCACCACAAATAAGCCGTGCATCGAGCAGGCTTGTGCAAATAGTGACATCACTTTTGGCTTTAGAAATAGTTTCCTCAGCCGTGCGAATCGTCTGCCCGATAGTCAGGCGTAAATCCCACAGGCAATATAGCAACCATTGTACAAACTCCGGAGGTTTTTTATCTTTCTTATCGCGCAGGAAAAGTAAATCTATGTCTGAATAGGGAAATAATTCGCTCCGCCCATAGCCGCCAATGGCCATTATAGCAATGGGCTGCCCTCTCGTATGGGGCTTGGCTGTTTCGCATAATACTTCGATGATGCTATCTATTAAAAATGCAGTTTCGGCAACAAAATCGCTGGGTTCAGATTTCGCAAGAAATCGATCTTTTATGACGGTTTTTCCTTGAGTATATAATTCATGTATTACTGGCATGACCTGGGCGCGCAAAGCCTCAAGCGTAGCGGCTTTGCCAATCCGTGCAATTGCCGCTTTTGTATCAATTATGTCATTAGGGCTTTTTATCTTCGTCATATTATGCTTAAGTTTATTATAATTTAACTTTGTAAATATAAAAATCAGCAATACAAGTTTATCATCATTTCATTGAAAAGATACAGGTGGGATAAAATAATGACAAAAACGCAATACCGACTGGCCATTACTAAACCCGAAGAAGGAGCGGGTGCCGCATTCGACGCTATGAGTGAGTTACTGGTTTCGCTAAAAATTCCCTACACCACGCAAGAAGTCAGCATGGATTTGTCGGAGCGGGTGCTAAATCCCGAAGCAGTAAAAGATGCGGTCAATTTTGTTAAAAATAATCCAGAAGTCATTTATGTAAAAGGCCCGGGCATTACGCCAACGGATGAGCAGATATTTCAGACTATTATAACCCTTGAGAAAAGGGGTAATTTGTTTTTCAAGGGATCTGCGGCGACACTCAATGATAATATTGCCGAATTACGTGAGAGTTTTCGCCCGCTTGAATCCGATGAACACATGCAGGATTTTGCAAAAAAAACTATGTTGCTCCGAGTGCCTTTCGGTGGCCTTGGCAGCCCTAATGCTGGTTGGCGCGATGATTTACAGGCAAATTTAAAGCGCGGAACTTCCGATAAATTAGCAAAGAATTCTCTGGTGCAGCCGCCTAAGTGGGAAACTACCACACCGCTTACCATTGCCGCATTTGCGCCTACGGAAAATAATCGCCTGACCGCTATTATTGAAAAACCCACTACGTTTACCGTAAATTTTGAGCCGGAAGATAAATCATCGCCAACTGAAAAAATTGGTGCACAAGAAGTAAGTGGCAACACTCCTGTCAGAATTTCATCCTTTAATGAAGCAGAAGTCAAAGCTTGGGCAAAATCGGTACTGGGCAACATTTCACCGCAAACCCAAATCGCGCATGGAACCAAACAAACGGTGCTTAAAAAATCCGATGTTTCTTTAATTGGCTGGATACAGAATGTTTTAGACGAATTAAATCTTGCAACTCAGATAGCCCCGTTCGCACGCAAGAAAGATGCGCCTGATAAGTTGGGCGCTTTACTGGTGGATGATTTGTTTTCACGACTTTCCACAACTGAGCTTACCACTCCTACCATGATATTATCGCCTAATCATTCTTACGGAACGTATGTTAAAGATGTATGGGACGGCATTAAGACAAATGGTGGATTTAAAATTACCCAGAACTCGGAAATCGTCCGCGCTTCTGCCACCCGCGATCACTATAAAGCCATAGAATATAAAGCCGAGAAGCCGGGAACACTTGCAATTAAGGATAAAGATGGCAACGCCATATTAAGTAAAAAACTTGCAGGTGGCGACGCAGCAATGGTCACGCATTTTGATCGCGCCCGCGTTAAAAGCATGGTGGGAAGCACGCTCAAAAGCGCCAACGAAAATGGTCGTAAAAATATTCTCTTTGGTTTTGATAAAGATGATCCCTACTACGAAATCGCTGTTGATGAACTTGATGCAATTAAAGGACAATATCCCAATTTAAATATTGAAGTGCTGGATGCTGCAAAAGCAACGGTGAAATATTTAACCGGCGGCGCAAAAGATACAACCTTGATGCTCAATAATATCTATGGTGATTTTGCAACCGATATTGAACTAAACGGCAAGGGCACATCGTACTCAGTCGGCACCTTGCCCGATGGCAGAGGCGTGGTAGAACTTGGCTCTGGCGGAACGGCTCCTGATTTAATCACGTTATGGAAAGAAACCTGTATTTTGCGTTTTAATCCCATGTCATTTATTGAAGGCATCAGTCTTGCTATTACGGCTGCCACCAATAAACTACCGGAAGGCAAAGAAAAAAATCTTGCGATTGCCACAGCGAAAGCACTCGAAGATGGTATTTATCTATCGACCAACAAGGGAATCGTACTGCCGATTGTAAAAGGTAAATTCCGCAAAAACCCAGATGCTGAATATAAAGAAGTAAGTACAGAAACTTTCCTTAAATCAGTGGAGCTGGAAGCTATAAGGATTTTAAAAGATCAAAAGCTGATCACCGATATTTCCGATGAAAAAATCGCTCATATGCAGAGCGAGCTGAATAATGCCATTGCAACCGATAAAGCGTTGTTTGCCGCAGAGAAGAAACATGGACAAAAATGGAAAGAGCTTACACTCACATGGAATAATAAGCGTGAAGCATCAAGCGAAATTGACATTATAAAACCGCACTTTTCCATTGATATTCCGCCTGATATTAAAATCTCTACACTCAATGAAGATGTGCTTTTAAATCTGCAAGCCACTCGCGCTACCAGTTAAAATTATGGCAAAGTTTAAAGTAAGTTTGGTTCAGCTCTGTGCGCAGGATGATTTATCCGTCAATATAAACATGGTGGAAAGATATATCCGCGAGGCATCCTCGCAGGGTGCAAAGCTAGTGTGCCTGCCGGAAAATACTTTCTTCATGCAAGCGCCCGGCAAAGGCCAGCACCCCGATTCAACCGAGGCAATTGATCGTTGCTGTGCACTTGCGGTAGAATTGAAGTTATGGATTCTGATAGGCTCCGCGCACATCGGAAATGACGAAAAGAAATCGTGGAACCGTTCCATACTTGTCAGCGATAAAGGTAAAATAGTTGCCGAATATGACAAGATCCATCTCTTCGATGTCACGCTTAAAAACGGTGAAATCTACGCGGAATCGGAGCGCATTTCCGGCGGGGCGGAAGCCGTGCTGGCAAACACCCCTTGGGGCATGATGGGAATGACAGTATGTTATGACCTCCGTTTTGCCGGACTCTACCGCACGCTCGCACAAGCGGGCGCCACCCTCATCGGCATACCTGCCGCATTTACCTACACCACCGGCATCGCACACTGGCATGTACTGCTGCGCGCACGCGCGATTGAAACCGGCTGCTATATTTTTGCGCCCGCACAATGCGGAATCCACCCCGGCAACCGGCGCACCTACGGACACTCACTGATAGTATCGCCCTGGGGTGAAATTATTGCCGAAGCCAGTGAAGACAAAACCGAAATCATCACTGCGGAAATTGATACGGATAAAGTCAGCGAAGCACGCAGCATGATTCCATCGCTCACCCATGACCGAAAATTTACGTTAAAGAAATTTAAATGAGCATCACCGATCGTTTGAGCGCAATAAAAGCTAATATTGCAAAGCTGCAAAAAGAATCTCCGCTGGCTGCAAAGCATGTAAAATTAATTGCGGTGAGCAAGGCACAATCCATTGAGGCCATTACTGAATTACTGGAAGCAGGACAAAGAGTTTTTGGTGAAAATCGAGTACAGGAAGCCGCGGAAAAATGGCCAAATTTACGAGAGAAATATCCCGATATTGAATTGCATTTAATAGGCTCTCTGCAAACCAACAAAGTGCGTGAGGCGCTTGAGTTATTTGATGTAATTGAGGCAGTGGACCGCGTGGGGTTGGTGGATGCAATTGTGAAAGAAAGTAGCAAATTAAATGCAATACGTTGCAAAAAATTCTTCATTCAGGTGAATATTGGTAATGAGCCACAAAAGGGGGGTATCTCTATAGAAGCACTCCCTCACTTACTTGCGGCTTGTAATCTGCAACCTGCTACTCTTGTCTCCGGCCTCATGTGTGTGCCGCCTGCCGACCAATTACCTGCACCCTATTTTGCACTGCTTTATAAATTAGCAAAGGAACATAGCTTACCAAACCTTAGCATGGGCATGAGCGGGGATTATGAAACAGCCACGAGACTCGGCGCTACCCATGTGCGCATCGGCACTGCGTTGTTTGGTGAGCGGAAGTAAAAATAAATCACTTCGCTTTAATCACCCCTAGCAAATCGGTTTCCAGTGAGTTATTGTCATTGGCGGGAGTTTGTTCTGCAAATACTTTCTCCGAACAGCTATCGCGCTTCCAATTACTGATATCGGCGTTCATATTCACCTCCTGCCATTTCGGATGACCGGTGGCTTTTAAATCGTCAAGATTATCAATCAGGATTTTGGCAAGCTTGGCCATATTTTTGCAATGATCGGCGTAATATGCGCCTTTTTTCATAGTGTAATCATACGTCACCAGAAGCGCAGTCACTGCGATGGTTGGAACATTTTCCATTACGAAATTATAATCACTATGGGTAATGGTCGCTGGCTTATATTCCTTGAGTAATCGCGGATCATCCAGCGGGAGGAAATGCACCTGATCGAGCTTTCCGGCATTCGGCCCTTGCGTGATTTTTGCCAGCTCTTCCATGTTCTTAAACATCTTCACAGGCTTGCCACCTACGAACACAATGGCATCCACCTCATCATTCAATACCGCGATGACGCCATGCGGCGGGTCTACTTCATACATCTTCGCAGGAGTCACTCCCACCAACGAGAATATATTTACTGCGGTGAGCATACTGCCACTGCCTTCGCTGCCAACCACTACGCGTTTGCCGGAGAGTTCTGCAAGGCTAGTAATACTACGGCGCGTCAGGATATGTACTTCTTCATCATAAAACGGCGCAACGAGACGAATCTTTTTTGCGACTTCAATGGAATGTGGATTTTTAGAATGGCTCAAAAAGCCGAGCACATCGGATTGCACGATGGCAAGGCCAACATTGCCCTTGCTGGTAATGCGTTTTATATTGTCAATCGAACCTTTGGAATCGAACACATTTACGGTCAAGCCGTATTTTGCCGCTTCTCTTGCGATGTCTTTACCAAAGGCAATATAGGTTCCGGCTTTTGAGCCGGTGACAATGCCGAGCGCCTGATCGGAATCATCTGCATTGTGGTGATGTGCCGCCAAAGCTCCTGTGGTTGAAGCAAGAAGCAATAAAACAAATGCTGCAATCGTTTGCAATTTCATATCAAGACCTCATGTAATATCGGGATTAATCTCTGCTCAGTATGGAGAGCAAATCCTGCTGGTTAATTTTATTTTGTTCTGCAGCAGAGACAGAATTATCAGTTTTTTTATTGGCAAGCTCAAGCAATGGCTTCGCCGGTTGTGCTTTTAATTCCAGAACCGGTCGGGGCGCGGATTTTGTTTCCACCACCGGAGGTACTGGTTTTGTAACAGCAAGCTGGGTTTGGGGTTTACTGTCGTTAAGTAAAATTGCCAAGCCAATATTGACCGCAACAAATAACGATACCAATAACAGGGTAAATTTGAAATTCAGTGAATGATTAGGTGCCGAATCGGCTGCCTTAACAACTTCAGGAGTATCCGAAGATTGTATTGCTTCTTTGCGAGGAAATGCAAAGTTCTTCAGTTTCGGTGTATTGAGTGGTTTGGTTTCCAGAGTAGTTTTCGCAGCAGGTTTGATCAGCGTAAATTTTGAAACATTATTATTTTCATCATGTTCCGTTATGCTAAGTTCTGAACTACTGGCAGTTGAACTAAATGATACAGAACTTACTTTTCCACGCGGCATGATTATAATCTCCCTATTACCATTGAGTTGATCTACACATATAGTGTGATTAAAGCAACATTTGCATAAACCGGAACATATAAGGTTTAAGCTAATAGAGTTAAAAAAAGGTTAACATAATTGAAAATTATGGTAATAAATAATATAATTACATAATATGTTTGTATAATAAATAAATATACATATTTACTTGCGCAATTATTACTATTACTATAATAATTCCGACCCTTAAAGATAAAATATAAGAGAAATTTATGACCGAGCAGAAACTATCTGGCGCAGAAACCATTAAAAAGAACAGCAAAAATTTGCGCGGGAATATTTCAGCGGAACTTGCTGACAGCAACGAATTTGTCTCGGATGAATCCTATGAGCTTTTAAAGTTCCACGGCAGCTACCAAGGCTATGATCGTGACTCAGCCACCGCACGCAAAAAACAGGGGTTGGACAAAGTCTGGGAATTCATGCTTCGGCTTAAAATTCCCGGCGGCAGGTTTACCGCCGATCAATATCTGGCGCTTGATACATTATGCGATACCCATGCGAACGGAACGCTACGAATTACTACGCGACAGACTTTTCAGTTTCATTGTATCGTAAAAGCGCATTTAAAACCTTTTATCGCCGATATTAATCGTATCCTGCTTTCCACGCTTGGCGGCTGCGGCGATGTGGTGCGCAATGTCATCACCTGCCCAGCTCCTATTCATGATAATATTCATTCCGTACTTGAAAATGCCTGCTTCACACTTGCAAAAGAGCTGGCGCCCAAAACCGATGCTTACTGGGATATCTGGCTCGACGGTGAAAAGATGGATAATTATCCGTTCATACCTTCGCCGGTTGAGAATTCTACAGGTAGCATTGAACCGCTTTACGGCGACACCTATATGCCGCGCAAATTTAAAATCGCGCTTGGCCAGCCCGAAGATAACTGCATGGATGTGTTATGCAATGACCTCGCACTACTTGCGCTTTTCGACGGTCAGGAATTAAAAGGCTATAATATAGCGCTCGGTGGCGGGCTTGGTATGAATCACAATAATGCAAAAACTTACCCTTACCTTGCAAAACCGGTGGCATTTATCAAACCACAGGATTTGGTGAAAGCATCCGAGGCAGTCGTGAAGTTACAGCGCGACCACGGTGACAGAGGCGACCGTAAACATGCGCGACTTAAATATGTGGTCGCAGAAAAAGGTCTTGGCTGGACGAAGTCCACGCTTGATGGCTATTTCGGCTCCGAGCTTGAGGCTGCCAAACCTACACCCAACTGGGCGATTGTCGATCACATGGGTTGGCATGAACAGGGTAATGGCAAATGGTTCTTGGGCGTGCCTATTCCGAGTGGCCGCATTGGCGATAATATTCATGGTGTCAATTACCGCTCTGCTTTGCGCGAGGTGATATCTACTTACAAAATGCCCCTCGTACTTACCGTCGATCAGAACATTATTTTGAGCGAAATTGAAGCAGGCGAAAAAATATCTATTGAAAGAATCTTGCGCAAACACGGTGTACGCTTACGCGAAGACTTAACTGATCTTGCGCGCAATTTCATTGCCTGTGTGGCACTTCCTACCTGCGGCAAAGCGCTTGCTGAAGCTGAGCGTGTGCAGCATCCACTCGAAGAGGCGCTACAAAAACTGATGGATAAACATGATATCGGCAAAGACAAAATAGCCGTACGGATTGCCGGTTGCCCCAATGGTTGTCCGCGCCCTTATGTCGGCGACATAGGAATCATCGGGCGCACGCCTGAGCATTATTCTATTTATGTCGGTGGCGACTTTGAAGGCACGCGCCTTAATGAAAAAATATTTGATAAAGTTCCCTTTGATCACATTACTACCGCACTTGAGCCGCTGTTTGAGCTTTATAAAAAAGATCGAATGCGGGATGAAAATTTTGGTGATTTTTGTCATCGTTACGGAATTGAGCTAGCTAAAAAGAATGCAATTGAATCACTTTCCGCGCCCCATAAATGGGCAGCGTAAGAAATAAAATTAGGAGTTTTTATGTATCCGATATCACTTGATTTAAGCCGCATCCGTATCCTGCTCGTAGGCAGCGGTGAAGCTTTCTCACGCAGACTTGACCAATTAAAAGAACAAGGCGCAACACAGATTATCACGTTTCAGGATGCTTTGCCGGAAAGCCATGAAATTCGCCAGGCTAATGTATTGATGGTGGTGGGGCTTGACTACGAAACCTCCGCTGTGCTCGCAAGCATTGCAAAATTGCAGGGCGTGCTGGTGAACGTTGAAGATAAATCCGACCTGTGCGACTTTTATTTTGTCAGTTTCGTAAAACGTGGTGACCTTACTATTTCTGTTTCTACCAATGGTGCAAGCCCGACTTTGAGCCAGGAGATACGTTCTTATATTGCAGGGCTTTTTGGTGAAGAATGGGCTGGTATCGTAAATTTCATTGGCAAAAAACGTCTGGAATGGAAACAAGAAGGCCTCGATAACAAACAAGTCAGCGATCGCACCAAAGAATATATAAAGAGTGAGGGATTGCTTGATTCCACTAGCCCCGCGTGGATACAGGGAGGAGTTCTATATGACGACCTCGCAGGGGAGATTTCGTGGAACGAAATCGGGGGCAGCGTGCCCCCTGAAACGAGTAACTTGCAATGACGGCTTCGCTTACCCGACTCCAGAGTTTTTATGGTGAGACAACTACACCATTACTACTGCATGCGATGATCAAAGAAGAATTTCCAGGCAGCATTGCGCTGCTTACTTCTTTTGGTGCAGATGCCGGTTTGCTGCTTGCGCTCGTTGCGGAAGTAAACCCAAAAACTCCGGTATTATTTTTGGATACCGGCAAGCATTTTCCGGAGACTCTTGAATATGCACGCACGCTTGAAAAATATCTTGGCCTTTTAAATGTACATTGGCTCACTCCCGACACAAATCTGCTAAATCGCACTGATCCAACAGGAGAGCTATGGAGCACCACTCCCAATCGTTGCTGCTGGATACGCAAGGTAGAACCGCTTAATCGTGCGATTGAATCGATGGGTATATTGGCACTCATTACCGGGCGCAAACGCTATCAGACCGCTGAGCGCGCCAATATGCAAACGATTGAGCTTGATGAAAACGGTGTTTTCCGTATTAATCCTCTTGCAGACTGGAGCCGAAACGACCAAAGAGAAGCGGTGCTTTCGCGCAATATTCCGCCGCATCCGTTGGTAGCAAAAGGTTATAAATCCATTGGCTGTGCACCGTGCACTTTACCAGTCGGAGATGATCAGGATGAACGTGCAGGGCGTTGGGCGCATACGGTCGGCATTGAAGATGAGCAAAAAGCCGAATGTGGGCTGCATGTGCCAACATCGGCAATGACATGGAGCGTATGATGCAAGCTTATTATGATCCCAAAAAAGTTACTCTCACTATGAATAATGATGAGGCTTTAGTGCTCGGCGAAATGCTTCAGAGAATTTTAGAAAACAGTGAAGCTGACTTGATAAAATTTTTGGAAAGCTCCGCAGAATTTGCGGTACTTGTACGCATCAATAACAATCTTGAAAAAGTTCTGCCGCAGCATTTTGCAGAAAATTATGATGCACAGGTAGCGCATGCGCGCGTGGCAATTATTAAAGAATCCGGCAGGTTTGAAGGAATAGCAGAATCATGAATCACTTAGAGTCACTCGAAGCACAATCGATTTTTATCTTCCGCGAGGCGTTCAATAAAATTGATAAGCTTGCCATGCTATGGTCATTTGGCAAAGACAGCAACGTGATGATCCATCTTGCGCGTAAAGCATTTTTTGGCCGTGTTCCATTTCCGCTTATTCACTGCGACACTGATCTCGAGATGGATGAAGTTTATGCGTTCCGCGATAGATACGCAAAAGAATGGGGTGTGAATTTAATTTCGCATCGCTGCCCTCCCATTGAGCAGACCGATGCAACATTGCCGCATGCTGCACGGGTTGCTTCGCGTAAAACACTCGGTTTAAAAGAAGTGATTGAGAAATATAATTTCACCGGAGTGATCGCCGGAATCCGTCGTGATGAAGAAGGCACGCGCGCCAAAGAGCGTTATTTCAGCCCGCGCGGCCAAGAAGGCCACTGGGACGTAAAAGACCAGCCACCGGAATTCTGGGATCAATTCAAAACCGATTTTGCGCCGGGTACAAGTCTGCGTATTCATCCGCTACTGCATTGGACGGAGCTTGATATCTGGCAATATATAAAGGCGGAAAATATTCCAATTGTGCCGCTTTATTATGCTAGAGTTTGGCATGATTGTTTTGGTAAAGATTTTGGCGGTGAGGTAATGCGTTTTCGATCACTCGGCGAGAAAGGCATTACGTTTCCGGTAAAAAGCACTGCGTCTACTATTGACGAAATCATTGAAGAACTACGCACCACAAAAGTATCCGAACGCTCAGGCCGCCCCATGGGTGCAGACGAAGATGAATCGAGCTTTGAACGCCTGCGTGAAGCGGGGTATATGTAATGAAAAAGAACACTGTATTAAAAGAAATTGAAACGCCAAATCTCATGAACGCTTCGGAAGAAAATACTACGCTTAAGATCGTGATTGTCGGCCATGTCGATCATGGAAAATCAACGCTTGTGGGCAGGCTCCTGCATGACACCAACTCGCTGCCGGATGGAAAATTTGCGCAGATTCAGCAATCTTGCAAAAAACGTGGCATGCCGTTTGAGTGGTCGTTTCTCATGGACGCGCTGCAAGCAGAACGGGATCAGGGCATCACTATCGATACTTCGCAAATCTGGTTTAAAACCGCGCTACGTAATTACGTAATTATTGATGCTCCCGGGCATAAAGAGTTTTTAAAGAATATGATCTCGGGCGCTGCGCAAAGTGAGGCAGCACTCCTCATTATTGACGCTAAAGAAGGCGTAAAAGAACAATCCAAACGCCACGGTTATTTGCTGCATTTGTTGGGAGTTCGCCAGATCGCCGTGCTCGTCAATAAAATGGATATGGTGAATTACGATGAGAGAAAGTTTAATGAAATAGAAAAAGAATACCGCGCTTATTTGAAGGATATCGGCGTCACCCCAACCTTCGTAATTCCCGTATCTGCACGCGAAGGCGATCATATCATTGCGCATTCGGATAAAATGAAATGGTATAAAGGTCCGACAGTACTCGAGGCGCTTGATAAATTTAAACAAACCCCTGCCCTAAATGATTTGCCGCTACGTTTGCCGGTGCAGGATGTTTACAAATTTGACGAACGCAGAATCATTGTCGGACGCATAGACAGCGGTACGCTTAAGGTAGGTGATGAAATCATATTTTCCCCTACTAATCGCAGCGTGAAAGTGGCAAGCATTGAGCAGTGGCATAGTGACGATATTGCAAGTAAGGCTTCCGCCGGAGAGTCCGTCGGCATAACACTTTCTGAACAAATATTTGTGGAGCGCGGGCATGTAGCAAGTCATAAGAAAAACGCACCATTCCTTACCAATATTTTTCGTGCAAAACTTTTCTGGCTTGGTCACAAACCACTAGTTTTAAACAAACGCTATAAGCTAAAACTTGGTACGCAGGAAGTAACCGCCGAAGTTAAAGAAATTGAGCAGGTGGTGGATACCGGCAATTTAGAGCGCGCAAAGCAATCGCAGGTGGAGCGTGGTGCCGTGGCAGAAGTGATTTTCCGCATACGTGGTACGGCGGCTATTGATGAGTTTACCAACAATCCCCGCACCGGACGTTTTGTGGTGATTGAAGATTACGATGTGGTAGGCGGTGGCATCATTGATTTGGAAGGATTTGCCGATCAGCGCGTCAAAGAACAAAACGTAAAATCCGGAAATTTAACAGCCGTGGATTCCCATATTACCACCGATCAACGCTCACTTGCCAATGGTCACCAAGGTGGTGTGCTTTGGTTTACTGGGCTTTCCGGCTCTGGCAAATCCACCCTTGCGATGGAATTGCAGCAGCGGCTTTTTGCCAAAGGTTACCATGTGTATGTGTTAGACGGCGACAACGTGCGCAGCGGGCTGAATAAGGATTTAGGATTTTCCGCAACCGATCGCACAGAAAATATCCGCCGCGTTGGTGAAGTCGCTGCATTATTTGCAAGTGCAGGCGTGATTGTGATTACGTCATTCATCTCCCCCTACCGCGAAGACCGGCGCCGCGCGCGTGCTGCGGCAGCAGATTATTTCAATCAGATTTATATTAAAGCTGATGTAAAAACCTGCAAAACCCGTGACCCTAAAGGCCTCTACAAAAAAGCCATCGCGGGCGAAATTAAGGAATTTACTGGTATATCTGCGCCTTATGAAGAGCCTGAAAACCCCGACTTGATAGTTGACACCGCCATACTTTCCGTCGATGAATCTATAGCGCTTCTGATGGAGTATGTGCAGAAGCAATTTGTTGAGCCGGTAAAAACCATGCGCGACGTCATCGCAGGCGGGATATAGTTAGATGAAACTGGGATTTGGCATAGGCTTTGAGCAGCTTTATTCGCGCGATGGAATTATTGCACTCGACGCAAAATTTATCGAAGAATTAAAGGGCAATGATGTCGCCTTGCATAACAGGCTTATGGCTGCGAGGGCAGCCCTCTCCCTACCCCTCTCCCTTAAGGGAGAGGGAAACGAGACGCAGTCGAGTGGGAGAGGGAGCCTTCCTTTCAATAACAAAGATGAGTCGCAATTAATTATAGATCTCGCCCCACATCTTGAGGATTTTATTGCCGGTGTTTTTGGGATTTACAGCGAACTCACTATGCTTAAAGAAAAACATTTTACGCTCGCGCCCCTATACACCTGCAAACGATTATTTGTTCAGCGCAAAGCCGCAAAATCTATCAATGCCGAACAAACAGCTGCGCTTGATATTACCAAAATATTAGCTGAACTCTCTACACATCTGCCACTTATTACCAATGAGTTATCCTTTGAACTTGGCTTTGCGCGCCAGGTTATGACATGGCTCGATGCACCGGAAAAACACGAAGCGGAACTCTCGCTCGCCGCGCAATATGCTGCATGGGCGCTTTACACTGAAGCAGGCAAAGAAAAACACGTGCATGATATTTTATTTAAATTGCCGCGCAAACTTGACCCGCTTAATTTAGTGGCGGTCGCAACCGAAATACGCGACGGCATCACGGTATTAAAAACCCCGCATCATCGGCGCAACCGAGAAGGTTTTGCACTCACCGATGAAGGTCTCACGCTTGAAAAAGCACTGGATGAAACGAACTACTGCATCTGGTGCCACAACCAGGGTAAGGATTCCTGCTCTAAGGGCTTAAAAGAAAAAGATGGCAGTTTTAAAAAATCATCCCTCGAAATTACACTCGCTGGTTGCCCTCTTGAAGAAAAAATCTCCGAGATGAATTTCTTAAAGAGTGAAGGAATTCCCATTGGTGCGCTCGCAACCGTTGTTATTGACAACCCGATGTGCGCCGGAACCGGACACCGTATTTGTAATGACTGCATGAAATCCTGCATTTACCAGAAGCAGGAACCCGTCAATATTCCGCAAGCCGAAACTAAGAGCCTCATGGACATTTTAGAACTCCCTTATGGCTTTGAGATTTATTCGCTGCTTACACGCTGGAACCCGCTTAATTTTGTACGTCCAATTCCCAAAGCCGAGAGCGGTTATAAAGTTCTAGTATCCGGGCTTGGCCCTGCTGGCTATACTCTGTCGCATCATCTGCTCAATGACGGACATACAGTAGTTGCCGTAGACGGGCTTAAGATTGAGCCGTTGCCACAGGATATATCTGGCGTTACCGAGTCGGGCGCAAGAGTGCCGTTTCAACCAATTAAAAATGTGCACGAATTATTTGAGCGGCTCGATGAGCGCGTGCTTGCCGGATTTGGCGGTGTTGCCGAGTACGGCATCACGGTGCGCTGGGATAAGAATTTTTTAAAAATACTTCGCCTTCTCCTTGAGCGCCGCGCGCATTTTTCCATGATTGGCGGCGTGCGATTTGGCAGTACCATCACAATTGATTCGGCATGGAAACTTGGTTTTGATCATATTGCGCTTTGCATGGGCGCAGGCAAACCCACCGTGCTTGATATTCCAAACAGCCTTGCTCGCGGCGTGCGTACCGCGTCGGATTTTTTAATGGGCTTACAACTTACGGGTGCGGCCAAGAAAAATTCCATCGCTAATTTGCAATTACGCTTGCCAATAGTGGTGATTGGCGGAGGCCTAACCGCAATTGATACCGCTACCGAATCACTCGCCTATTACCCCGTGCAGGTGGAGAAATTTCTTGCACGTTACGAAATACTCGTTGCGCAAAAAGGCGTGGCTAGCGTGGAGGCAAACTGGAGCCCGGAAGATAGCGAAATTGCCGAAGAATTTATTACGCATGCCAAAGCCATCCGCAAAGAGCGCGAGAAAACCAATCCTGATATTGGAAAATTACTCGATAGTTGGGGCGGCGTAAAAATGGTGTACCGCAAGCGACTCATTGATGCGCCTTCTTATCGCCTCAATCACGAAGAAGTAGAAAAAGCGTTTGAAGAAGGTATTTTTATTGCGGAAAATCTTGAACCCGCAGGAATTGTTGTGGACAAGTATGGCCATGCAAGCGCGATCGAGTTGAAGAACCGGGCTGGAGAAATTATTACCATCCCCGCACGTGCCATTTTAGTGGCTGCAGGCACGAACCCAAACACGGTGTTAGAGCGCGAAGACCCTACACATGTGACATTGCACGGAAAATATTTTCAGGCGGTGGATGAAGAAGGTAATAAAGTTGCGCCGGAAAAAGTTGCAAAACCTAAAACCCCGCATGTGCTTATGGCGTTAGAAGAAAACGGCTGCGCCATCAGTTTCTTTGGCGATATGCACCCGTCTTTTGCCGGAAATGTGGTGAAAGCGATGGGCAGTGCGAAGCAGGGTTATCCAGTGATTTCCCGTATGCTAGCTAAAAAGACAGTTACTTTGCAAAATGCAAACGGTGAATTTCTGAAAAAAATAAATAGCGAGCTTCGCGCAACTATTCATGACGTAATACGACTTACCTCCAATATTGTAGAGGTCATTGTCAAAGCTCCACTGGCGGCACGCCAATTTGAACCTGGACAGTTTTATCGTTTGCAGAATTTTGAGACACAGGCGCTCAAAACTTCAGAACATCATCTCGAAACTTCCCTTGCTATGGAAGGGCTCGCTCTTACCGGTGCGTGGGTTGATAAAGAGCAAGGGCTGCTTTCAACTATTGTTCTGGAAATGGGTGGTTCATCCGACTTATGTGCTTACCTCAAAAAAGGCGAACCTGTTATTTTAATGGGGCCAACAGGAACCGCTACGGAAATCCCCGAGCATAAAAATATAATGCTGGTAGGCGGAGGGCTCGGCAATGCAGTGTTGTTTTCTATCGGACGCAGGGCACGTGAAAAAGGCAGCAAAGTACTGTATTTTGCCGGTTATAAAAAAGCAGCAGATCGTTACAAGGTAGAAGAGATCGAGAAAGCTTCCGATGTGGTAGTCTGGTGCTGTGACGAACACTCCGATTTTGTACCAAACAGGGCGCAGGATAAAACATTTCACGGCAATATTGTTCAGGCAATTACCGCTTATGCAAAGGGCGATCTTGGCAATACGGAGATTAAAACCACCGACGTTGATCACATCATTGCCATTGGCTCAGATCGTATGATGGCCGCAGTTGCTACCGCACGCCATAACGTGCTACAGCCTTATTTAAAACAAAATCACATAGCTATTGGCAGCATTAACTCACCGATGCAGTGCATGATGAAGGAAATATGCGCGCAATGCCTGCAACAGCATGTAAATCCGCAGACGGGCGAAATAACTTATGTGTATTCCTGCTTTAATCAGGATCAATTACTGGATGATGTATCCTTCACATTTCTAAACGATCGCCTAAAGCAAAATTCACTCCCGGAAAAACTCACTGCGCAGTGGATTAAAACTTGCCTTAGTCAGGTAAGTTCTGAATCTGTATAAACACTGGATTTTCCTGCAATTTTATTTTATTGCTAACATAATAATATAGATTTCTGTTATAGTAACTGGCAGGGTTCAAAAATCAGTAATTAACGTTATTACATTCAGATGAATAATACGCCGATATCAAGCAATGCCGATCCCACCATTGGTGCGCCGCCGCCTTTGCCTGCGTCCTCGCCTGCTGGTGATGCAGAAGAAACAGTCGTTAAAAAACCACTGCGCATTGGCGATAAACTAATCGGTCTTGGGCTTATCTCAGCAGATCAATTGCAGATTGCGCTGCTTGAACAAAAAACCTCGAAGAAGCTACTTGGTACTATCCTGGTTGAAATGGGGTTTGTTACCGAAGGTGCGCTCGGTGAAGTGCTGGCAGAATCAGCGGGGGCACAGAAATTTGATCCTAAAACCACCATGTTGGATCCGGTAGTCATCCGGCAAATCCCCAAGGAAATCGCCTCACGCCACAAAGTCATTCCGGTTTCCAATGAGAATGGCGAAGTACACCTTGCGATGGCGGATATCTATAACATTCTCGCTATCGATCAAGTGCGCCGCAATTTTCCTAAAGGCACTAAAATTATCCCGATGTTTTGTACCGAATCGGAAATACTGGAGCTGATCGATCAGTATTACGAATATGAAATGTCGATTGATGGCATCTTGCGCGAGATTGAAACCGGCATACGTGAAAACACGCGCCATCTTGATGGCAGGCAGGACGGTTATGTAAACCCCACCGTGCGTCTCGTGAATTCGCTGCTGGTGGATGCGATTAAAACCGGGGCATCGGATATCCATTTCGAGCCAGAGGGCGCGTTCCTGCGTCTGCGTTACCGTATTGATGGCCAGATGACCCAGGTCCGAAGTCTGCACCGCGATTACTGGAATGCAATGGTGGTACGTATCAAGATTATGTCAAATATGAACATCGCTGAAACCCGCAGCCCCCAAGACGGTCGTATTTCCTATAATGTGATGGGGCGCGATGTCGATTTTCGTGTGGCAACGCAGCCAACAGTGCACGGCGAAAATATCGTGATGCGTTTGCTTGATAAAACCAAATCGCTCGTGCAGCTGGAACAGCTCGGATTCAGCGGGCATAATATCAAACTACTTAAGAAACTGCTCAAACGCCCGGAAGGCATCATCATTGTAACCGGCCCAACCGGCAGTGGTAAAACCACAACACTTTACTCGGTGCTGAACTACATTAACTCGATTGATGTGAATATCATGACACTGGAAGATCCGGTGGAGTATCAATTGCCGCTTATCCGCCAGACCAGTATCCGCGAAGGAACGATGGACTTTCTGCACGGTATTAAATCGCTCATGCGTCAAGATCCCGACATTATTTTCATCGGTGAGGTGCGTGATGAGGAAACTGCCATCATGGCGGTACGCGCTGCACTTACCGGTCACCAGGTATACACAACACTGCACACAAACGATGCGCTTGGTGCCATTCCGCGCTTGGGCGATATCGGCGTTCCGGCACATCTGCTTGCGGGTTCGCTGATATGCTCCATAGCCCAACGCTTAGCGCGCAAGCTTTGTCGCAGCTGTCGCGCGCCGCGCGTTGCCACCCGCGAAGAATGTCTAATTATGGATTACGATCCCAATGACCCGCCGACCATTTACGAACCAGTGGGGTGCGACCGATGCAAAAGAAAAGGGTATAAGGGACGCATTGCCATTACCGAAATATTACGTATCGATGAAGGATTGGACGATCTTATCTCGAGAAACGCTTCTCGTTCCGTTATGCTTGAATATGCACTCGATAACGGTTTTATTCCTATGGCAATTGACGGGTTTGACAAGGTAGTAAACGGCGATATCGATCTGCAGGAATTGATTAACACCATTGATATTACAGACAGGTTATAGTCATGCCGGAATTGCCGGAAGTAGAAACCGTCTGCCGCGGACTCGCACAGAATATTATCCACAAACATATCAGTAAGGTGACCGCACGGCGCAGGGATTTGCGTGTGCCACTTCCAGCCAATTTTGAAAAAGCGTTAGAGAAGAAAGAAATAACCCGCATCGCACGACGCGCGAAATATATTCTTATTCATCTGGATAATGATGCAATATTAGTTATCCATCTCGGCATGAGCGGAACACTTATACTGCATGAGAAATTGCCAAAAACTTTCCGCAAACATGATCATGTCATTATTGAATTCGCGCCAGATAAAAAATCTAAAATTGGCTATATGGTATTTCATGATCCGAGGCGTTTTGGATTAATGGCTCTCACCAGTAAAACAACATTTGCAAAACATAAATTATTTGTGAATCTTGGGCCTGAGCCGCTGGATAAAAAACTTAACGGAGAATATCTTTATACCATCCTGCAGAGCAGCAAAGCGCCGGTAAAATCGGTGATTATGGATCAGCGTAAATTGGTGGGCGTAGGCAATATTTATGCCTGCGAGGCGTTATTTCGCGCGCATATCCACCCTGAAAGAGCGGCAAATAAGGTGACACAGAAAGAGGCAACAGCGCTTGTGGTACAGATAAAAAAAGTACTGGAAGCGGCAATAAAGTCCGGTGGATCGACAGTGCGTGATTATGTGCGTTCTTCGGGCGATAGCGGCTATTTTCAGCATCATTTCAGTGTGTATGGCCGTAAAGGCCTACCCTGCCTTAGCTGCAAAACTCCGGTTTCGGTCATCCGCCAATCAGGCCGCAGCACATTTTTCTGTGCAAATTGCCAGAAATAAAGGCTTGGCACATTACTTGCTTATAGCCACGCAAGCTTATTCTAAGAATGTTTGATAAGTGAAATACTTAGAAGTTTTATAAGGGATACGATTATGTATATACAAAAACTATCAATTCTTTCAGTATTAGTGGGTACTCTCTGTTTTAGCACAATGGCTCTGGCAGCGACACCGCTCACTCCTATTAAACCCCATACCATGAATGCCGTTGACCCGTTGCCTCCCGTACACCATACTATGAATGCAGTCGACCAGCTTCCTCCCATTCAACCTCACTTAATGCATGCTGTTGACCAGTTGCCTCCCGTTCAACCTCACGTAATGCATGCCGTTGACCAGTTGCCCCCTACTGGACATAACGCAATCGACCAGCTTCCAACGACGAATTTCGCTGGCGTTATTATACCTCAGATTCAGCATTAATACCGCCGAAACTGGACAATGTTCTTCGGTCTGCTATAAACGCCTCCGCTAACGAAGCCTAAAATTAGGCTTCGTTAGTAATTTTGGTAGCAAATGTGGTTTTCAAACTTTATAAAACCAGTTAAGTTTCTGAAATATATAAATGCGGAGAGGTGGCAGAGTGGTCGAATGCGGCGGTCTCGAAATTCTTAAACAAGTATTTCAGCCAATCACATCTCATCACTTATCGTATTGATTTGCCTTTATAGCTTTCATTGCTGCTTATTTCTAATCCCAATCAATTTTAATTGGTTACAGGCTGTTCGGTAGCAATTTGGGTAGCATCTCAAGAATCAACTGATTCTCCTACAGCAGTATTAGCTTTAGTAATCTTTGGGGGTTTGGGTATGATTGGCGCATCTGCCACATTGGTTCTATCAAAAATATGCTTGTAAGATGCGAAGTGAATTAACGCCTCATCATAATTTGACTGATGTTGTGAGATTTCATCTTCGTGCAGCATGTGACATCCATACCCCGCTGAGGTTTTTTGTATTATCCCAACATGAATAGGGCCGTTAATACCGCCTGCATTGACTTGAATAGCAAGTTTTAGAGCCATAATTGCTGAAAATATCCCTACGGAAACACTAGGGATAGACTTGCCGCCCCAGAAGACATCCTTTATAAAACTCAAAAAAGGATTTGTTATGAAATGCCCGGAACCAATAGAACAGAAAGGAAGATTTGCATTAATTACAAGAGGCTGGAATCCTCCTCCAGGCAAATTGACAAGATTATGTTTTCCATTATGAACAAAGCCAATAATAAAACCAGAAGGTACATTGATTGCGGCATCCGCTCTTTGAGTGCTTAAAAATTCTAATATGCCTTTGGAACAAAATTCTTTAATTATTTGATGAGTTTCTAAAGTCTCAAGATTAGGAAGAGTATCCGCATTCCAAACATCTTGTATCACCTGCCTAAAACGCTGTGCGAAACCCAAATCACCAGCAAATCCTACAATTAGGCTCGAATCCAAACAGGCAATTTTCTTGTGATATTCTTGCTCTACGACACCAGCTATAGTAAGCGCGCTATCAGCCGCAATAACAATCCCATCTGAACAGTAAATGCCAACTACAACCGTCATTATTATTCATTCTGCAAATATGCTATTAATTTTCATATCGGGATATGCTTTGTAAATCGCGGAAACCAACTCTTTGAAAGATAAACTTCTTACAAATATAGAAAGCGCGGTTATATAATCCACAACCTGAGACTGCTGGCGTTTTAAAATATCTCCAGCTTTTTCCTCCCCCGCCTTACTTAAATAATAGTAACGCTGAGAAGGATTTGTATTACCAGATACTTCAACAAGCCCATCTTCTTTAAGCAAGCTCAGTTCGTTATATACTGCCTTATCAAATGGGCCGTAATCGTATGGCGAGAAATTAAAAAATGGTCCACCAATTTGTGGGGCTATATTCTTGTCTATTAAAAAGAATAATTTTTGTACCTGCACAGGGGAAAATCTGTACCCTCCCTTTAAACCAAGCAGCAGTATTTCTTTCTTATTCATATATAAACTTATAATACCATAAAGTCAGGAAAGCCAATAAAATTTGACTCACAAATATGTGCTGCGTTTTATTTCGACCCTGTTAATATTTCTTCAAAATATTTATATTGCGGATATTCTTCTTAGTTTTTGCTGGTTAGCAATAGAGGATTAATAAACTATATGCATTCCCCAGAGTTTAAAGAAAAGTTCGTAGCATTTATAGATATTATAGGATTTAAAAACCTTGTAAAGTCAGCCGAGGATGGTACCGGAAAGAACCTGAACGAAATTGAGAAGCTGTTAAAACATCTAGGGACACTGGAAAATAGAGATTTTTATATCCAATATGGGCCTCATATTTGCCCTACTGCTCCTTACATACAAAAAGATTTAGATTTTAGAATCACGCAAATATCTGATTGTGTGGTCGCCTCCAGTGAGGTTTCTCCTTCCGGGGTTATAAATCTCGTTTTTCACTGTTGGGCAGCAGTATTGAAACTGCTTAATGAAGGCATCATGTGTCGGGGCTACATTACTCGTGGCATGATTTATCATACCGATACCCAAATGATAGGGTCTGCCTATCAAAATGCTGTTGAAAAAGAGAAATTTGTATCTGTTTTTAAAAAGGACGCAAATGAAAGAGGAACCCCATTTGTAGAAATTGATAATATAGTATGTAACTATGTTAATGAGAATGGAGATGTATGTGTGAAAGAAATGTTTTCGCGTTTTGTGCAATCAGATGGCCTTTTAACAGCTATATACCCATTTAAAAGATTGGCTCACTCCTTTATTATAACGGATAAGAATTTTAACCCGGAGCAAGAAAGAAAATCTAACGCCAACATACGTATAAATCTTATTAATTTTAAAAATAAGATTTCATCATTAACAGATAAATCAAATGCTGGTGCTATTAAGAAAGCAAATCACTACATAGAAGCCCTAGATAAACAGATTAAAGTATGTGACGATACAGATAATATGATTAATAGGTTATAAGAAGTGCCGGTTCTTTTAATCTCATTCATTTATTATCCACTGATGGATTAAAGTTTTAAGATTATTCAGGCGCTTCCAACTCAAAATGTATATTAGAGAGGTCAGAGTCCAAACAATGTTTAAGTATACCAGATAATGCGAAAGCGCGGGGTGGCAACGATATTGTATCAGAGCAACACATTGGGTTATGTTTGACCACCAGTAATAATGTATACCTCCTGAGTACTCCCAAACACCCAAAGGAGATTCATAATAAGAAAATACCAAAAGCTGTAATGATAATAAGAGCAGCGATGCACACAGGGATAAAAAGGCAGTACGCTGGATGGGCGTTTTTAGGAATTTTAATGAAAATCCTATTTTGCCTTCATCGTATCTTTTTCTGAAACGGCCTGCTTCTCTGAGGCCGTATATAATAGAAAGTAGCGAACCAGCGTTATAGTAAGGAATATGGGCATTAGTGAGTTTATTAATAATGACAAATATTACACATGTGACAAGCATGCACCCGCCAAAACCTACAATAAACCCAAGTAATGCAGTAAATTCTCTTAAAAACCAGCGTTTCATAAAACCCCCATTCTTGTTCATGGCTTATTTCTTATTGTGATTATAATGCTCGATTTTGGCGCATTCTCGATTATCGCGCAATATCTCTTTTATGAAAAAGAGAAAACCCAGTATTTACGACCAACGCTATATCGAGTTAATCCAGCTTTTAGTTGAAGCGCGGAAGGGTAAGGTCATCACACAAGAACGGCTGGCTGCTAAGCTGGCAATATCTCGTCAAAATATTTCAAAGATAGAATTGGGGCAAAGAAGACTTGATTTGCTTGAGTTGAATGACTGGTTGGATGCTCTCGGCATAAAACTGAATATACTCGATAAAGTAAAAAACAGCCTGCATAAATAGCTGGATTCACAACTTTTGTAGATAGTGCTATACTTCTGCATGTTTTTAGATGAACAACTTAAAAAGTACGACATTGAAACCCTGAGAGGCTGGCTCCGGCGCAAGGTTGATAATTACAAAGTAGCCATAACATATATAAACAAAAGCAATGTGGTTTTTCGGGGAGTGCGTTGTGAACTACGCCCAGATAAAATCAGTCGAATATCTTATCCTCCTCCCGAAGCCATTAAAACATTAGGACGCCTGAACCGGGAAGGACAATCAAGATTTTATTGTAGTCCTGCTCCCCCTGCCGTATTTTTTGAACTCCATGCAAAATCGGGGGACTTCATTGCCCTTTCCGAATGGGAGGTCATAGAGCCACTTTGGATGCACAATCTTGGCTTTCACTCTCAAACGCTCCGACAACTTGGTGCGCAAGAGCGTAGCATTTCCAATCGCCAACAGCTTACAAACCCAATATCAAACGAAACTGAGAAGAATAAAAAAATAAGACATGAGTTGTCACGGGCATTTACCAGCGATGTCCCGGCAGGTAAGGAATATAAATACAAACAATCGATTGCAATAAGTGAGCTTTTTCTGGTTTTGCCCGCAAGTCCATTGCCCCAGATGCCCGAAGGCCCCCGACATGATAAGGCGGCTGGCATTGTGTATCCGGCATTGAAATTGCGGGGAGATGCCGATAATCTTGCACTACTGCCAGAGTTTGTTGAAAGCAGCTTAAAAATCAAATCAGTTAAATATGTTAAAGTAGAGGCAGTAAACGAAGCATTGTCTTCATATAGTGTTTTAGCTATCGCAAAAGCTCACGGATTTTCTGGTGATAACATTGAATGGCAGGAAGCAGTGGAACCAGAAGAGGCTCGCAGAAGTCAGATTGCTCTTGAGAATGGGGTTTGGGTTCATCGGGATGGTTATAATCGTATCTATGCTATACGTTAATAATGGGATATGGGGATAAAATGGAAAAATGGTTAGATATTAGTGCAGCAATATTCGCACTGTTTGCCGCAGTCTTCTGGTTCCTATCTGCTTATGGAAAATTCCCGCCCATGCTAAGCTATTGGGATAGAACGCCAGAAAATGACCCTTTTTATATAGCGATAAAATTTTCTGCCAGAATGAATATGTATGCTGCAATCTTGAGTGGATTATCGGCTTTATGTCTGAGCATCAAACTTTTTCTGGTAAAATGAGTTTATTTTTGTATGACGGACTTATAGTCAAAATTAAAGAGCCTTTGGGGAATTTTGGAGTCTCCTCACCAAATCGTTGCAAAAACACTTGCTCTACTGTTTCGCCTTCTTTCAGTACAAATAATTCGCATATAGCTTGTGGCACAAATTTCTCTTCGAGCCTTTCAAGTCTTTTAGTAAATGATTCCTTCATTGTTGCCTCCTCTCTGCTGCCTGTTGCTCTAGCAGAAGGAGTCGCGCTTCAAATTCTTGCGTTTCAATAGCCTTACGCGCTTGCTCTGCAATGGCGCTAATAGCTGTACCTTCGAATGGTGTGATTTTGCCAGTGCTGATATTTTCTATGACTATCTCTTGTATACGCACAATATCAGTAGCACTTTTAATAGAGGGCAGGTTGATATTTACGGGTATATCCTTGCATGGAGGTAGTATGCGCTCCATGACAAGCCTGATAGCCGCAACATTTCCACTTTTAGCCATTTCTATGGCTTTACGGGTAATTGCTTCCGCCTCGCCATCCAGTAACTCCTGCACTGCCAACGTCGCCTTGTTACGGCTTCCCCGTGGGCGTCCAAAGGGGTTACCAGATTCACCGGGTTTAAAACGTCCATCCTGTATTTCACCAGTATTTTCAGGTTCCATAAATATTATTATAAAAATCTAATTTTAATTCTGGTTCTTATTCTTATTGCTTAGGCAGATGGCCAAGCGCTTCGCTAAGCATCTGAGTTCCTTTCGCTTGCGGAAATGCATTAGCATGTGATAAGGCGTTCGCTATAAGTGAATTTAGATTTTTCATGCGATTAGTTCCCCCGAGAGAACCATTCTTCCTATTTTTCTCGACTTTTTCGACAGCTTTTGCATAGTCAATCAACAACCGTTTCTGTGTGAATTTACCCCTTTCATATATAAAATATGTGGCTATTGCTGGTTTAATCTTGCGCCAACGACCAACGGTGACAGCAAGCAATCGGGCTATTTGCTCATCATTGTCTTGCAGCCATCCCCTTTCAAGCCAGAGGTAATCCAACAACAAGCGATATGCACCCTGCTGCTCTAGTGTCAGCTTTCTGGTATCAGTAATATGCGCTTCTGGCGCCCACTGCATAAATGGCATCCGGCTCATATATTACTCACTTAAATTTCTAGGAACTGCGGCTTCAAGCATTTTTTCGAGAGCAATGACTGGCACTCTTAAAATTTTACCTATCTTTATAACTGGAATTTGCCCCTTTTTTACTGCCTCATAAGCAGAATTTTTTCCTAAGCCGAAATAAATTCTGCCTGCTTCTGGCACAGATACTGTTTTTGATGTTTCCATTTTAAGCCCCTTGTTACTTATGATTGTTAGCTAGTCTTATTATCATCTATTAAGCCGCTTTACATTTCAACTGATAATGTGTTATAATGTGTTTATTGTGAACACATAAATTATATGGCCCATGAAGAATATTGCAAAAACACGTGGCAGAAAGCCAAAACTAGAAAAAGATAGGCAATCCATAACGCTGACTTTTAGGGTCACGCCAGAACTGCACCACATCTTAACAATGGAGGCAAAGCGGCGCAAAGTTTCCATAGGCACATTCATCAAAAGCCGCCTAGAGGGCTTAATTGACGCAAAAAGAGAGGCAAAATTTGCAAGCCAAACTGTGAATGCACTTGCATCGGCTGTCAGACACATTGCTTTAAATACGGAAATGCAAACTGGTAAATCTTGGTCTGTGGACAGATTTACGTTTGATACTTTAGTTCTTGCTCTTGGCAGATTTTTCCAAACTTTTACTCCAAAGGGCAAAAGGATAATTCCTAAATTTGCTTGGCAGAAAGACAAGAATATTCCGAATGAGGTTTTAAAAACCTTACAAAAAACATGCTCAGTAGAAGCGCTTTCAAGCATGGTAGCGGATGGCTTTCTTCAACAGCTATATATGACTGAATATCCTAATAACAAAGACTCACAATATTCCGAAGAATATCACGATTTACCTCAAATACGTTCAATTCTACAAAAAAAGAGTACGTAGTATGCGCCATACCGGTCACATCCGCCAACGGTCAGAAGCATCTTTTGAAGTGCGCTATAAATTGTCGCCCGACCCCGCTACAGGTAAACGCCGCACTGAAACAATCACAGTTCGGGGAACCCGTAAAGATGCCGAAAAAGAATTGCGCAAAATTTTGCGGGCGCTCGATGTAGGTGATTATGTAGAACATCATAATAAAACTGTGCGTGAGTATATGGCTCAATGGCTGGAGATTGTGAGGGGGCAAGTAAGTCCAAGAACACATGAGCGTTATGGCGAAATAGTTAATGGTTATATTTGCCCAGAGCTAGGCAATCATAAACTTTCTAAGCTAACCCCTATTGTGATACAAAATACCTATATACTCTGGGAAAATGGTGGGAGGCGCGATGGCAAGAAAGGCGGGCTGTCCCCAAGGTCTCGCTTACATATACACCGCATTCTAAAATCAGCTTTAAAAACTGCCGTTCAATATCAACTACTTGTAAAGAATCCCGCCGATGCGCTTAAAGCTCCAAAAGTAGACCGCACAAAAATGGCTATTTTGACCGCTTCTGAATCTGCAAAGCTTTTAGAAATTTCAAAATCAGCCAATCTTTATATGTCAAGCCTGATTGCATTGACAACCGGAATGCGGCGCGGAGAAATTGTTGCGTTACGCTGGAAAAATGTCGATTTGGATAAATCACTTATTCGTGTAGTCGAGAGCGTGGAACAAACCAAAAAGGCTATAAGATTTAAACCTCCAAAAAATGGTAAAACTCGGGTTATTACTCTGCCTTCATTTGCAGTTGATGAATTAAGCCAATTAAAAACTAAACAAGCAGAAGAATTGCTCAGGCTTGGTATTAGGCAAGACGGTGAATCTTTCGTATGTGGGCGTCAGGATGGCGGGGTGTTGCAACCAAATACCCTAACGTTCTATTTTGCCAGCTTTATAAAATCTCTTAAAGATTTCCCTAAAATTAAATTTCATGATTTAAGACATACTCATGCAACGCAGCTTTTAATGTCAGGGATTCATCCAAAGGTTGCTTCCGAAAGGCTGGGGCATAGCAGCATATCTATAACATTGGATATTTATAGCCACGTTCTCGAAAATATGCAGAATGATGCAGCCGCAAAACTTGATAGTGTCTTTAGGTCTGAGTTGTCTAAAAAGCATAATTCATGAGGACTGTGCGTATAACTAGATGCTCTGCCAAGATGCGTCAGGGTCGATGCCACTAAGTTCTTTAAGACGTCGGACAATAGTTGTAATCTTTGCTTCTTGTTCTAAAAATTGTTTCTGCTGACCACCATCAAGCCCTGTGGCAAGTAATTTTACCTGTGCTTTGGTCAGAACGTCGTATTGCTCCCAGAGCGATTTATATTCTTCGGCTTCTATTGGGCTAATTATATGCATTTAATCAAACCATTGAGTCATTATGTTAATCTTACAAGTCTTATATAGAACGTATACTTTTCTTTTCAAGATGAGCAACTAGACAATGTATATTAGTCTGGTATAAACGCCGCCGCAACTGAGCGTTTTTTAAGTTCGGTAGCAATTTCGGTAGCAAATTGGATTTTCATGTTTTACAGAAACCGTTAAGTTATTGAAATCATTATATGCGGAGAGGTGGCAGAGTGGTCGAATGCGGCGGTCTCGAAAACCGTTGTGGCCGTAAGGTCACCGGAGGTTCGAATCCTCTCCTCTCCGCCAATTCTTATATCAAGTAGTGTAAATGACCCACCCGAAAAAATACTGGTTATTTAAATCTGAGCCCACCAAATGATCGTGGGAGATGCAGGTTGCAGCAGGTAGCAAAGGCACATTCTGGGACGGGGTGCGCAATCATCTCGCCAAGCAGAATCTCAAAGCCATGCATGTGGGTGATCTCGGATTTTTTTATCATTCCAATGAAGGCAAAGATATCGTGGGCATCGTCGAAATCATTCGCGAAGCCTATGCTGACCCAACAGCTGCGCCGGGTGAACCATGGGTAGTAGTGGGACTTAAGGCTGTGAAACCTTTACCAAAGCCTATTTCACTTGCCGATGTGAAAGCTACCCCTGCCCTTGCTAAAATGTCTTTGATTATTTCTGCTCGGCTTTCTGTGCAGCCGGTGACCGAGCAAGAATGGAAACTCATCTGTAAAATGGGCGGGATAAAATAATCAGCGCGGCGGCAAAACCTCTTGCGCTGGTGTTCCGCGCAATGCATGAAAAAGATGCAGCATCGCTGCTACTCCGATAATGGGTGCGGCAAGATTTAAAAACGGAATCGTCGCGCAAAAACTGATGGCAACGCCTGTCATGATAATAGACCAGCGCGCATTGCTTTCCATAGCACGAGCAGTTGCAACATTTACACGCCTGCCCGCCGCCATGCGAAAAAACTGCGTACCCAGCAGATAGCCGTTAAGCAGGTAATAAACAAAAACGCCAATCGGCGGAAAAATATAAAATGGCAGGCAGAGTATATTCAGCCCAATGGCTTTGAGTGAAAATATTACATCATGCATGATAGTCGGCCAGAATGGCGGCGTAGCAGCAGGAAGCTCGGGGTAATCTTTGCGCTCGATTATCATCGCAATATTATCGTCAAAGAAACTGATGAGTATCGGGTAGAGCAATGGAAATAAAAACCATGCGATCAACATTCCTCCTGCACCACCAATGACATGGAAAATGAGCCCGTCAAGACCGGTGACGCCAATATAAGAACTGATAAATGCCGACAAAACCCATGCCAGAATGCTCCAGCTTAATACATAGGCAAGTATGCACAATAAAAACAACCTCAGGACACCTGGGAGCAATAGGTTGTGCAGGGATTTTGCTAATATTTTTATGATCATTCCATATGATACTGTACAATCTTTCTGTAATACAAGTCTATTCAGTATATTAGCATAGATTGTGCCTATCAAAAATTACATAAAATCAATCATAAATTGTATTAATACCACAATAATACACTAAAATTCACATTTAATTAACTTTTTAAGTGTATTGTAACTATAGTAACACAACTATATGGAGGTGAAAATGGCCAATAGTTTTTTTGCTAAAACGTTATCAGAAGAAGGTGTGGCAGATAATTATCTGACAAAACCTCCGCGCAAAATTGGCCTCGAAACCATCATAATAAAGTGGCTGCGCGAGCGTTTGGAAACTATGTCTGAAATGCCTGACACGTCGCAGGTCTGTTACGACGAGATTATTCCTCATACACCACCCGTCCCTACTTTAGTGGTAACGGATACAACGGCCCCTCACGAATATGGTGTGGATATTTCCGTTTTTAATTCTGCGCAGGAAGCGCTGGGCGCAAAACTTCCCACTATTCTTTCTTTTTATTTAGGGGATGCGGAAAGTTGTATCAATCTTATAGCCCAGTCGCTTGATCAGGGAGATCCGTCAAGTGCAATAGTTCCTGCGCATACACTCAAAAACTCCTGTTGCCAGTTTGGCATTATCGCTCTAGCAGATTTAGCAGCCCAGGCAGAAGCCATTGCAAAGCTCGAGGCAGGAGACAAGGCAAAAAGACTTGCTATATTATTGCCCGAAATGCGCAGCGCCTTGAATAAAGTACGCCCGTTTTTTAAGTCCGCAGGTACATTCTAACAGCATCAAGCCGCATCCCACTCAGGAGCAATCGAAGGATTTACAACGCGCATATTTCCTTTGAGCTTGTTTAACGCCGCTGTATCTTCTTTGCTCAGTTCAAAATCAAAAATATCAAAATTAGCGCGTGCATTTTTTTCACTCGCCGCTTTGGGAATTGCCGCCACATCTTTTTGTTCAATCAGCCAGCGCAGCGCAACCTGGCCAGCAGTCTTTCCGTATTTTGCCCCAATACCGGTAAGCACCGGATGACCCACAAGCTTGCCGCGCGCAAGCGGACTATAGGCAGTCACTATGATATTATGATCGGAGGCATATTTTAAAACCGCATTTTGTGAAAGCAATGCATGGTACTCCACCTGGTTACAGGCGATATTGGCCTTGCATTCTTCCACTGCTTTGCGCATTTCACTCACCGGAAAATTACTGACACCGATAGCTTTGGTTTTACCTTTTTTCACAAGCTCAGCCATAGCTCCCAATGTTTCTGAAAGCTCCACTTCCGGGTTTGGCCAGTGAATAAGCAGCAGATCCACATAATCCATCCGAAGCTTGGAGAGCGATTCTTCCATTGAGGAAGCCACTCGCCCGGCTTCAAAATTATTTGTCCATAATTTTGTGGTAACAAATAATTCTTTGCGAGCAATGCCGGATTTTTCTATGGCACTACCGACCTCAGTTTCATTGCCGTAAATCTGTGCGGTATCAATATGGCGGTACCCTATATCAATTGCTTTTTGAACGGCGCCCAAACAAGTGTCGCCTTCTAATTGCCAGGTGCCGAACCCAAGAGCCGGAAATTTATTGCCCTGTAAATCCAGAAATTTCATGACAACCTCCTATCATTTATACTTATTGCTTCTTTATAATGCTTCGCTAATTATAGCACCAGTAAATAAAGGGGATACAGTATATGATCAAAGCCAATCTTCTTACAATTGTTTCATCACTTGTGGTCTTTTGTATGGCAGCAAGCAGCGCAAATGCAGCAATCAGACATCACGATGTGGAATATTCGACTCCTGATTCCACTATGGAAGGCTATATCGCCTATGACAACGCAAAAAAATCGCCACAACCCGCTATTATTATAGTGCATGACTGGATGGGACTTGCCGACTTCCAGAAACATAAAGCCGATGAACTCGCCAAACAAGGTTATGTCACTTTTGCGATCGATATTTATGGCAAAGACGTGCGCCCAAAAAACGCCGATGAAGCAAAAGTACTGGCCACCAAATATAAAAGCGATCGTGCGCTGCTGCGCTCCCACATCGTTGCCGCCTATAATAAACTGATTGCGATGAAGCGTGTTGATCCCAATAAAATTGTGGTCATGGGCTATTGTTTCGGTGGCACTGCCGCACTTGAGCTTGCCAGAAGCGGCGTGCCACTTGCAGGCACCGTGACTTTCCACGGCGGGTTATCTAACCCCACCCCTGAAGACGCAAAAAACATTCATGGAGCAGTGCTAGTGCTCCACGGCGCTGATGATCCATTTGTGCCACCTGCCGAAGTGGAAGCATTCAAAAAAGAAATGAATGATGCTGGCATTAATTATACGTTTATTGCATATGCAGGCGCTGTCCATGCTTTTGCAATTCCTTCTGCGGGCGATGACCCTAGCAAAGGCATGGCTTACAACGCCAGTGCTGACAAGGCGTCTTGGGCAGAGTTTGAGAAATTTCTTAAAAAGATTCTCGAATAGGCCTTCGGTAAAAACAAAATTATAAATTAGGAATAAATTGTGGTGACAATAAACCTTCGGCTGATGAGTGCATTTTCTTTTCTAATAGCTCATAGTTTTTGTGAATGATGAAGAACATATGGAAAAATTATATCATTTATTGTTAGCGCGGAGTGTGAATTTGGGACATAACAAAGACATGATAAAAATATTTGTTGATGGCGACGCCTGCCCGGTAAAAGAAGAAATCGTGCGTGTGGCTAATCGCTATGCGCTGGAAGTGTTTATGGTAAGTAATAGCGGGTTACGTGCGGGTGTAGGGCCTAATTTGCATTCCATAGTGGTAAGTGATGGCTTTGATGCTGCTGATGACTGGATAGCGGAAAATATCAGCGCCGACGATATTGCTATTACCGCCGATATTAAACTGGCAGCCCGTTGCCTTGCAAAAAAAGCAAATGTCATTGGGCCAAACGGCAAGCCCTTCAATGCAGGAAATATTGGCGCATCGCTCGCTATGCGGGAGCTGAACTCCTACCTTAGGGAAGCTGGAGAGATTAAAGGATTTAATCCAAGTTTTTCAAAACAGGATCGATCCCAGTTTCTGCAATCGTTAGATAATGTCATACAAAAACTGAGAAGAGTATAATCTATCTGCGTTCTTCCTCTTCACGCACAGCCGGTCTTGCCTGTTGCGGATGCACTTCCTGTGGCTGGACTGATTGCGTTCTCACTTCATGCCCATGCGAATAAGGATAGGCATGATTAGGTGGTTCATAGGTTGCCCCGCGGCTGGTAGGATAATTATTATGTGTATCTGGCTGGAACGTAGGAGTTCTATAATATTTAACCGGCGCCGTTGTGCGATAAACAGTATGACTTTCTGCAACTGGCAGATTCTCATGATGTTCCTCATGATGTACCTGCGGTGGTGCTGCAGTATGCTGCAAACGCTCTAAAGATGCCGGATTATTATAAGATACATTATGACG